>MTKZ01009058.1_pt1 | contig 22962 bp, 15 predicted proteins | sample 1042781 | NCBI WGS metagenome assembly MTKZ01 (sample SAMN06212207, study PRJNA360539) | anaerobic digester metagenome | biome: Wastewater treatment plant; material: sludge; isolation source: anaerobic digester fed with sludge from wastewater treatment plant | place: Denmark: WWTP Viborg ... | reverse complement strand
CATCTTCCGTGATCCAAGATGGGGCCGCGGCCAGGAAACGAGTGGAGAAGACCCGTATCTGGCGGGCGTGATGGGCACAGCCACAGTACAGGGAATGCAGGGTGATCATAAGGATTATTTCAAGACGCATGCCTGCGTAAAGCACTATGCTGTGCACAGCGGACCGGAACCTCTCAGGCACAGCTTTGACGCAACAGTCTCCATGAGAGACCTTTGGGAAACCTATCTTCCTGCATTCAAAGAAATTGTACAGGTAGGGAACGTTCAGGAGGTAATGTGCGCTTACAACAGGTATGAAGGTGAACCCTGTTGTGGCAGCGACAGACTTCTCCAGGACATTCTCCGCGACAAGTGGGGCTACAAATCACTGGTCCTTTCTGACTGCAGTGCCATTAACAATTTCTATACCAAGGGACAGCACGAAACCCACCCCGACGCTGCAACGGCCAGTGCTGCGGCTGTTCTTGCCGGAACCGACCTGGAGTGCGGTACCAGCTATGAAGCGCTGATCGAAAGCCTCAACAAAGGACTTATCAATGAAACAGACCTTGATATAGCACTCAGGCGCATCCTGCGTTCACGTATTGAGCTTGGCATGTTCGATCCTGAAGACATGATTCCGTGGAAGGATCTTGATGAAAGCGTCCTGAGCAGCCCTGCCAATACCCGGCTCGCCCTGGAAGCTGCCAGGGAATCCATGGTACTGCTGAAAAATGACGGAGTACTCCCACTTTCCAAAGATATCAGGACAATCGCAGTTGTCGGACCTAACGCAAACGACGTATCCATGCATAACGGCAATTATAACGGCATTCCAACAGCAGAGAACACAATCTCCATAGTGGACGCAATCAGAAAGGCTGTACCTGGGACCGAGATCATTTACGACAAGGCCTGCGAACTCGTTGACATATACCTGACCACAGACCATATGGGAGACATCAACGAAGGCCAGGGTTTGTATGCCGAGTTTTTCAACAACCAGGAATTCGAAGGGACACCGGCCAATTCTGGTTATTACAAGACAGTGAACATGCGTACCTTCGGCGATTATCGCTTTGCAGACAATGTCAACCAGACTGACATTTCTGCCCGACTGACAGGTAAATTCGTTGCCGGTTTTACCGGGAATATGTACTATTCCCTGCTTGGAAGCGACACATACAAGTTCACAGTGAACGGCAGGACTGTTGCTCAACAGAAAGAACCTGCCAGGGGATTCGGTTGGTTCAGATCAACAGTTCCTTCCACCACCTTCCCTGTGGTCAAGGGGCAGACTTACAATATCCAGGTGGATTTCACCAAGGGTGGACAGGGCTTTGCATTCCTTAGCTTCAGCCTTACAGAAAGGAATCTGGCCGAGTTTAGCGCTCTTGCCCAAAGGGTGAAGAATGCGGACGCCATCATTGTGGTAGGAGGAATTTCTGCCAGGCTGGAAGGTGAACAAATGCCCGTTTCCCTGGATGGATTCAACGGCGGGGACCGCACCAGGATCGAGCTTCCTGACGTGCAGAAGGAACTTCTTGCAGCCATGCACAAAACCGGCAAGCCGGTCATCCTGGTGAATTGCTCGGGGAGTGCTATCGGTTTCGGGGATGTTGAAACCCAATACAATGCATTGCTGCAGGCATGGTACGGAGGACAGGCTACAGGACTTGCTGTTGCCGACGTGCTCTTTGGTGACTACAACCCTGCCGGCAGACTACCGGTGACTTTTTACAAGTCCACAGACCAACTGCCTGATTTTGAAAATTATGACATGGAAGGACGCACCTACAGGTACTTTCGCGGAGAACCTTTGTATGCTTTCGGCTACGGTCTTTCATACACCACTTTCGACTATGGGAACGCCACCCTCTCCAGGAAAAGCGTCAAGGCCGGCAATGGCGTTAAGATATCCATCCCGGTGACCAACAGCGGCACGTACGATGGAGACGAAGTTGTCCAGGTATATGTCAAAAGTCTGGACAACCCCGAAGCACCCATCAAGTCTCTCAAGGGATTCAAACGGGTCAATATAGCTGCAGGAACAACTGCCACTGTTTCCATAGAGCTGGACTCCAAAGCCTTTGAATTCTATGATGAATCGGCTGATGAACTGGCTCCCCGTGCAGGAAAATATCAGATCCTCTATGGTTCTTCTTCCAAAGGCTCAGATCTCAAGGCGCTGGATTTTGAAGTAATCTAAACCTTAATTATTGATTATGAGCAATTCTACACAAAAGATCTCCGTCATAGAAAAAATAGGATACAGTTTGGGTGATCTGTCGGCTAACCTGATTTTCCAAACCCTTATGACGTTTCTCGCCTTTTTTTATACCGATGTATACAAAATTCCCCCAGGCACCGCTTCATTCATCATTTTCTTCGGTGGTATGTTCGGAGCTTTCTTCAATCCCATCATGGGCATTATTGCAGACCGAACCACTACACGCTGGGGTAAATTCCGCCCCTGGATACTTTGGACGGCCGTGCCTTTTGGTGCCATGGCCATACTGGCCTTCAGTACGCCCGATTTCAGTCCTTCCGGAAAAGTTGTTTACGCTTTCGTCACTTACTTGTTGCTGGTTGTTGTTTACTCGGCAAACAACCTTCCCTACGCATCACTGAGCGGGGTGATAACAGGTAACATGTCCGAACGGAACAGCCTCTCCTCTTACCGGTTCGTGGCCGTAACCATTGCCCAGCTGATTGTTCAGAGCTTTTTGCTTCCGCTGGCACTTCTCCTTGGCGACGGAGACAGGACCAAAGGATTCGAGAATACGATGATGCTTTTTGCAGCCATTGGTGTAGTATTCTTTATCATCACTTTCCTGACCACAAAAGAAAGGATCATTCCCAAACCTGAACAAAAATCAAGCATAAAAGAAGACCTGCATGACCTGATAAGGAACAAACCCTGGATAATCATGCTCATAGTGACTGTTTTCATTTTCATTACCCTGTCGCTTAAAGGCGGCATGTACGTGTACTATTTTGAAAACTACCTGAGTCAGGAGCATCTGGCGAATTTCCTTGAAAAGGTGGGCATAAGCAAACTGTCCGGTCTGGGATGGCCTTCCGATCCGGCCACATCGGGATTCAGCCTGTTCAATGCCATGGGAATTGTAATGACACTTGTTGGAATAGCCATTTCCAAGCCCCTGGCGGACCGGTATGGCAAACGCGATGTGTTCGGGACCAGTCTCTTTCTCTCCGCCCTGTGTCTGCTTATGTTCTACTTTTACAGCCCCCGTGCCATCGTGCCCGTTTTTGCCACGCAAATGTTACACGGATTCTTCTACGGCATTTCCACTCCTTTACTTTGGGCCATGATTGCCGATGTGGCCGATTATTCCGAATGGAAGAATTCACGCAGAGCCACAGCCATCATATTTTCGGCCATGATATTTGGTCTGAAAGCCGGCCTGAGCATTGGCGGAGCCCTTGTTGCCGGTATCCTGGCAAGTTATGGTTACAACGAACAACTTGCCGTTCAGTCTGCAGAGACTGTAAACGGGATCAAGCTGTCACTGAGCATTTACCCTACCCTCACATTTTTTGTAAGCGTTGCCTGTCTGTTCTTTTATGAGATCAATAAAAAAATGGAACTACGGATTCAGGAAGATCTGGCCGCACGCCGTTCAGATAACGAAAATTAAGAAATAACCAGAGGACCGATTTATGAATATATCTTTCAAAACCATGCTCCTTGGGCTGGCCACGTTGTCGGCGGGCGCGTACACTCAGGCACATCAGGAAACACAGCCTTCGCTTAAAGAGGCTTTTTCCGGTAAATTTCTGATAGGTACGGCCATGAAAGCCGCTCAGATTAATGAAACAGATACTGCCTCTGTCAGGGTGATCAAAGAGCATTTCAATGCCATTGTGGCTGAAAATTGTATGAAAAGCATGTGGCTTCAGCCAAAGGAAGGCGTATTTGATTTTACTCTGGCCGATAAATTTGTCGAATTCGGCGAAAGGAATAATATGATCATGTACGGTCATGTTCTTATATGGCATTCCCAGGCACCTGCGTGGTTCTTCACCGACAGCAAGGGAAACGACGTGACCCGGGAAGTCATGATAGAGCGTATGAAAACACACATTCAGACGGTAATGGAACATTATAAAGGCCGGGTAAAAGAATGGGAAGTGGTGAATGAGGCCATTATGGATGACGGAACCTTCCGCAAAACCAAATTCTACGAAATTATTGGCGAGGATTATATTCGACTGGCGTTTCAGTTTGCCCGGGAGGCCGATCCCGATTCCGAACTCTACTACAACGATTATTCCATGGCCCTTCCCGGCAGACGCGAAGGCGTGGTGGCTATGGTGAAAAAGCTTCAGGCAGCGGGGCTCAGGATAGACGGTATCGGCATGCAAACCCACGTGGGCATGGATTACCCGGACCTGGCCGAATACGAAAAAAGCATGGAAGTTTTTGCGGCCCTGGGCGTTAAGATAATGATCACGGAAATGGATATTACTTTATTACCGTTCCCTGATCAGACCGCAGGAGCCGATATGAACGTCTCGTTCGAATACCAGCGGGAAATGAATCCGTACGCACAGGGATTGCCCGTTTCTGTGAATACTTTGTTTGAAAAAAGGTACTTAGATTTCTTTTCCATTTTCTTAAGGCATAAAGATATGATTTCCAGGGTAACACTCTGGGGCGTCAGCGATCAGCAGTCATGGAGGAATAACTGGCCCATTCCGGGAAGAACCGACTATCCTCTGTTATTCGACCGCCAGAACAAACCCAAACCGGTTGTATCAAAAATCATTGAAGAAGCATTGAAAACAAAATAATCATGAAAAAACCAAGATACCTTATACCCCATTTATTTACGGCAGATCCTTCCGTTCACCTCTTTGACGGAAGGCTCTATATTTATCCCTCGCACGATATCGAATCGGGCATTCCCGAAAACGATAACGGGGATCACTTTGACATGCGCGATTATCATGTATTCTCCATGGAATCTCCTGAAAGCGAAGTGACCGACCACGGTGTGGCCCTGGACGTGAAAGATATACCCTGGGCCGGACGCCAGTTATGGGATTGTGACGTTGCTTCCAGGAACGGTGTCTATTACCTGTATTTCCCTCTGAAAGATAAAACCGACATTTTTCGCATAGGAGTGGCGGTAAGCCGTAAGCCTGAAGGACCTTTCAAACCCATGGATGCTCCCATCAACGGAAGCTATTCCATTGACCCTTGTGTCTTCCGGGACGATGACGGATCACATTATATGTACTTCGGAGGACTCTGGGGCGGACAGTTGCAGCGTTACCGCAATAACAAGGCTATTGAGTGTGGTCACGAGCCTGATGATGACCAGCAGGCACTTCCCTCAAGGGTGGCCCGGCTGGGTGACGACATGCTTAGGTTTGCCGAGGACCCCAAAGAAGTGGTCCTGTTGGACAGGAACGGGGATGTGCTGAAAGCGGGTGATCACGACAGGCGTTTTTTCGAAGCTTCCTGGATGCACAAATACAAGGGAAACTACTATTTTTCCTATTCAACCGGCAATACGCACAAACTTTGTTATGCCACAGGTGATAACCCGTACGGGCCATTCATCTACCAGGGAGTGATACTTACTCCTGTTGTAGGCTGGACGACACACCATTGCATCATAGAATTCAAAAACCGCTGGTACCTGTTCTTTCACGACAGCGTTCCTTCAGGAGGAAAGACATGGTTGCGAAGTCTGAAAGTGACAGGGCTGGATTACAACCAGGACGGCAGCATTATAACCATTGACGGGGGAAGCGTTTAATAGGGGCGCAGGTCAGATTTGACTGTTCCTGTTTATGATATCGTTGATAACACCAACTGATGCGGCGCTGGTCATACCGTCCGGCGCCGTATTGAAACAGTAATCAAGCAGTATATCCTCACTTGTGGAGGCCACATGCGTGCGTGAATCGCTAGATGCATAATAGATCAATACAGTCCCGTCTTCCTTTCGGATCCAGCCGTTGGAAAAGAGCACATTGGAAACATCCCCGATGCGTTCTTCACCTTGCGGGGCCATGAAGTAACCGGCAGGCTCCGCGATTACACGCCAGGGCTCATCCAGGGAGGTCATATAAAGGTATAACACATAACGTAGACCTGCGGCACAGTTCCTGACGCCGTGCGCCAGGTGCAGCCAGCCTTTTGAGGTTTTCAGGGGCGCAGGGCCTTCCCCGTTCTTCAATTCTTTAATGGTATGGTAATGCCTTTTGTTGGCAATGGTTTCCCGGGAAACACGCGCATGTGTGATATCATCTACCAGCGCCCATCCTATACCCCCGCCGTTCCCGGCTTCAATGAATCCGTCCTGGGGCCTTGTGTACAAGGCATATTTCCCGTCTATGAACTCGGGGTGCAACACCACATTCCGCTGCTGACTTACTGATTCCAGGTCCGGAAGCCTTTCCCAGTTTACCAGATCCCTGGTCCTGGCAATCCCCGCCGAGGCAATGGCCGATGACAGGTCACCGGGGAGGGCTGCGGGATCTTTCCTTTCGGCGCAGAAAATCCCGTAAATCCACCCGTCCTGATGCGCTACCAGGCGCATGTCATAAACATTGGTGGTCGGTTCACCCCATTCGGGCATGAAAACAGGTCTTTCCCAAAACCGGAAGTTATCGGTGCCATTGGGGCTCTCGGCTATGGCAAAGAACGATTTCCTGTCAAAGCCTTCCACCCTGGCAACCAGCAGGTAACGTCCCTCCCAAAGGATGGCCCCCGCATTGAAAACCGCGTTGATGCCGTATCGTAGCAACAAACGTGGATTCGTCCCGGGATTCAGATCGTAACGCCAGTTAAGGGGTATATGGTCCGGAGTGAGGACAGGATACTGATAGCGGTTATACCAGCCTGAAGGATCTTCGGCCGGAACATTTGCGTGTAACAGCAGTGTTTCATGCTTTTTTTTGAGAATGCGCAACTTATCTTCAAAAATGACCATAATTACTATTACCAGAAAGAGTCGCCATGCAACGATTTCTTAACCATGCACCTGACGACTCTCCTGACCCACCTAACCTAATTTTAAACCTAAATACAACAAGTCTTACTTTTACTTGACAAAAGTAATTCCACAAAAAGAGGTAATCAAGTATTATTTTATCAAAAATTGTACCTTTTTTGAAATCCATTCGGGACAAATGAATGAAAATTTTATTATCTTGTAACTCTTTTGTTAGTTGGTTTTGTTACCTTGGTTTTTCGTACCCAGTGTACTTTACTTGTTGATTTATGACAAAAAAGTGTCATTTTCAGATAAAATAATACTTATTTTTTCTCCGTATAGCTAGTATATTTGAAAGTTGAATAAACGGTATTCAAAAAAACTAAACCAAATTCATAAACTATATTTATAACTATCTATTAACCAAAAAACTTAACGTATGAAAAACTATCTTTGGAAACGTCTGTTTGCGGGGATTTTCCTGCTGCTTTTAGCATCAGGTACATCCTTTGCTGCATACGGTGATCTGCAGCAGTCAGGTCGTACGGTTACATGCGTGGTTTCTGACAATGCGGGCCCGGTGATTGGTGCCTATGTCGTTATCAGGGGAACCATGAACGGAGGCAGTACTGACGCAGATGGACGTGTTGTTCTGAACAATGTGCCGGACAACACTACTCTAGTAGTTACATTCCTTGGCTACGTTACCCAGGAGATTGCTCTCATGAACAATCAGACCTATGTGGAAATCCTGCTTCAGGAAGACGCACAGGCTCTGGAAGAAGTAGTGGTTGTGGGTTACGGCGTTCAGAAAAAGAAACTCGTAACCGGGGCTACGGTCCAGGTAAGGGGTGACGACATTGCCAAGCTGAACACCATCAGCCCGTTCACAGCACTGCAAAGCCAGGCACCCGGTGTAACTATTGTACAAAACAACGGTCAGCCGGGCTCTGGATTCAAGGTCACAATCCGCGGGCTGGGTACGATTGGAGCATCTTCTCCCTTGTATGTTATTGACGGTGTGGTCGGGGGTAACCTGGATAACATCAATCCAAATGACATCGAATCTATTGACGTGCTTAAAGACGCAGCTTCGGCTGCCATTTATGGTGCCCGTGCCGCCAACGGCGTTATCATGGTTACCACCAAGCAGGGAAAACTGGGAAAAACAACGGTTACCTACGACGGTTTCTACGGACAGCAATACCTGGCCAAGACTCCTGATCTGCTCACGGCACAGGAGTATATGGTCTTGCAGGATGAGATTCGTTTTAACGAAGGAAATCCCTCTTACGACTGGGCAAACCTTCTTCCTGCCGACCTCTACCAGTCCGTGATGAACGGATCCTGGAAGGGAACCAACTGGTTCAAGGAAGCCTACAACGAAGGAGCTCCCACCCAGAATCACGCCGTTGGGATTACCGGCGGCAGCGAGCTGTCCAGATTCTCAATCGGATTCTCCTATTCCGGGACAGAGGGTATCCTCGGGAAACCCGTTCAATCCCAATTTGAGCGCTACACCGCCAGGATCAACTCGGAACACGTGATCCTCAAAGGCCGCGATTTTGACATCATCAAATTTGGCGAAACCTTATACTACAACTACATCAGCAACAACNNCTTCTTCCTATTTATAATGAGGAAGGCGACTGGTTCAATTATTACGACAAACAATCCACTGGTTGGAAGTTTGATGGTAATACCGGCAACCCCATAGGGGCATTCTCCAACAACGGCCAGGGACTCAATCAAAGCAAGAGTTATTCGCTTCGCACAACCGCTTACCTGGAAATCCAGCCCATCAAGAACCTGGTTTTCCGTTCGCAGTTCGGCTATAATATGAGCGCAAACACTTATCGTTCCTACACAGCCATTTCTGCCTGGTCGAATAACGCCAGGACGACTCTTGACAATGTCAGTCAGAGTGGCAGTATGGGACACGATTGGAAAATTGACAACACCTTGTCCTATTCTTTCAACTTGAATGACAATCAGTTTGATATTCTTATAGGTCAATCGGCTGAAAAATGGGGTATGGGACAGAGTCTGAATGCATCGGGTGCAAACTCCATATTCCCGGGCTATATCTCTCCCAACACCAATATTAATGATGTGATGGACTACGCCTGGGTGGACAACACCAAACCCACCGAATTGTCTCAACGCGGAGCCGGCGGCTCTGTCTGGGGCGAAGGCGGGATAGCTTCGTTCTTTGGCCGTATCAACTACAACTATAAGGAAAAGTACATGGCTACGGTGATCTTCCGCGCTGATGGCTCTTCCAACTTTGCCCGCGGTAAACGCTGGGGATACTTCCCCTCGGCTTCGATTGGATGGACTATCTCTAACGAAGATTTCATGGCCGGTGCCGCTGATATCATCGACTTCCTTAAGATACGCGCCAGCTGGGGACAAAACGGGAACTGCAGCATTGGCAACTTCCAGTACCTGTCCACCATAGCCTTTGACGTAAGCAACGGTTATTATTTTGCTGCCGACAAGAAGACCCAGACCGTGGGAGGTTATGCAGACATTCTGGCTAACCCCGATGTTACATGGGAAACTTCCGAACAGCTGAACATCGGTCTGGATGCACGCTTTGCCAGGGGCCGTCTTGGACTGGCATTTGACTGGTATCAGAAGATGACCCGCGACTGGCTGCTTACCGCCCCGATTCCAGGCGTTTACGGCCTTAACGCCCCTGCTGTTAACGGTGGAGACGTAAAGAACTCCGGTGTGGAACTATCCCTCACATGGGACGATTTTGTAGGTGACTTCCGCTATGGCATTTCACTAAACGGTTCTTACAACAAGAACGAAGTTACCCGTATTGCCAATACAGAAGGCATCATACACGGGGCTGCCAACGTGCTGAGCCAGGGTACCACGGAAATGTACCGTGCCCAGGTCGGCTATCCCCTGGGATATTTCTTCGGATACAAAACTGCCGGCGTCTTCCAGAACTGGGATCAGGTAAACAACACGGCTGCCAAATACGACGGAGCCAAACCCGGAGACCTGATCTTTGTTGACACCAACAAAGACGGCAAGATCACCGAAGATGACCGCACCATGATCGGTAGCGGACATCCTGACTTCCTGATGGGATTCAATCTTTATTTTGCCTGGAAAGGACTGGACTTCAGTATAACCGGTGCTGGTGCCTTTGGACAGGAGATCGCAAAATCATACCGTTCATTTGCTGACTCTCCCCTGCAAAACTTCACAACCGACATTTTCGGACGCTGGACCGGTGAAGGCACTTCCAACAAGCTGCCACGCCTGACTACAGGCAGTAACCTGAACTGGCAGAATATCTCTGACATTTATATTGAAAAAGGAGACTACGTAAAGATCCAGAATGTACAGATCGGATACGATTTCAAACAAGCTTTCCGCAAATTGCCTTTCGGACAGGTCCGTTTGTATGTTTCTGCACAGAACCTTTATACCTTCACCAAATATTCCGGACTTGATCCCGAGATCGGATACGGATATGATCAGGGCTGGGTACAGGGAATCGACCTTGGTTACTACCCAGCACCACGTACGTATATGGTAGGTTTAAATCTTAAATTTTAATTGATTTACAGTATGAAAAAGATATTATTCATAGCACTAGCTGCCCTGCTGTTTTCGAGTTGTGAAGCTTTCCTTGACACAGAGAGCTACACCAAGAAAAACACCGGTAACTATCCTAAGACGGCAGACGATGCCATCCAGATGGTCACCGGGGTGTACGCCACCCTCAACAGGGTGCTTGCAAACTGTGGAAACTCCTACTATTTTGCAGCCCAGCTCCTGTCTGACGACATGTTCGCAGGTGGCGGAGAGAACGACAAGCACTGGACCAGTCTGGAGCACCTGATGTATGTTGACCTGAACCAATACAATAGTTTCTGGTCTGACAGGTATTCAGGTATCAGCCGCGCCAACATGGCCATTGCAAACCTGGATAAAGTGGAAGACGAAAAACTCCGTAACCAGCTGATGGGAGAAACCCTGTTCCTGCGTGCCCTGTTCTATTTTGAACTGGTGCAGATGTTCGGGGATGTTCCCCTGATCACCCAGGTTCCCCAGAGTGTATCGGAAGTTGCAGAATATCCTGCACAGTCTACACAGGAAGAGATCTACGCCTTCATTGCAGCCGACCTCAAGAAAGCTTCCGATATCATGCCTAACGACAAATGGAATGCCACCGTTTCCGGGGAAGGCCATGCCACACGCTGGGCTGCACAGGCCCTGCTGGCCCGTGTCTTCCTGTTCTACACCGGATTCTACGGCAAGACTGAACTTCCCATGATGGACGAGGAATTCAATATAACCGGTAAGGTTACAAAAGCCGAGGTTATCGCCGGCCTGGAAGATTGTATCAATAACAGCGGTCACACGCTGGCCAACGATTTCCGCAGGTTGTGGCCCTACAGCAATTCCCTGAGTGCCAAAGACTACTACTATGTAGAAGATCTCAAGAACAAGGGTGAGTACTGGCTCAAGGACGGGACCAACCCGGAAACAGTTTTTGCCATCAAGTGTTCACACCTGGCAAGCTGGAGTACGACAACCGGATATTCAAACCAGTACCTGCTGTTCTTTGCCATCCGTAATGCTGGAACCGGTGACCAGTACAAGAACGTGTTTCCTTTCGGACAAGGTTGGGGCGCAGGGCCGGTCAATCCAAAACTTTGGGAAGACTGGGCAACCCAGGAACCTACCGACAAGCGCCGCAAGGGCTCCATTCTGGCTGCTGCTGACAGACCCAACTATGTCTATGGCGCAGACGCCCTGATGGAAGAAACCACACTGTGGCAAAAGAAAGTGATTGCCATCACTGGTGCCAAGGAATACGAAGCAGACGGAAGCATCAAAACGCTCTACAACAGCTTTACCTCTTCTACCGAATACTACGGTGACGGAGAATCAGACGACTTCCAGCTGGGACACGAGACCGATGTCATCCTTATCCGTTTTGCCGATGTATTGCTCATGCATTCCGAGCTGACCGAAACAGCCACTGGTATGAACCAGGTACGTGCCCGAGTGGGTCTGCCTGCTGTAAGCTATTCATTCCCGGCCCTGCAAAAGGAGCGCCGTTTTGAACTTGCCTTTGAAGGTCTTCGCTGGGGAGATATGCGCCGCTGGGGTGACAACTATGCCATCAGCGCCCTTACCGGACAACTTGGTCATACGATCTGGAACCGTGGCGTACAAACTATAATGAAAGACCAGGGAGCTGGCTATTCCGCACGTTACCAGGCAACCCGCGGATTCCTGCCCATTCCTTCTTCCGAAGTGGATCTTTCCGATGGTGTATTGAAACAGAATCCTGGCTGGGGTCCGGAAGCCGTTTTTGGAAGCTGGAACTAGTATTTTAAACGATTAAAAAACTCACGATATGAAAAAAAGTTTAATCCTTGCGATTTTTGCCGTTTTTGTACTTCTTTCCGCTTGTCAGCCCGTCGAGATCAGACAGGATCTCAAGGGAGGAATAACGGAAAGCGAGCTCAATATCTCTGCGGTTCCGCAAATCAGGGACGGTAAGAACTCCAATTATATTGACCTGAACAGCGACGGCAACGCCTGCCTCTCTTCCTGGGATTTCGGCGTTGGCTTGTTCGTGGGAACCAAGGGTACTGTCAAGGTAATGATGAAAGGACCCAACGACATTATTTTCACCGGACTGAACGCAGATGGCACAAAGATTACCAAAACACTGACCGTGCAGGTTGATGCCTTGTATGACGTGGAACCTGAATGGGCTCTTTTCTGCGGTGCAACCGGGGAAAAGACCTGGGTATGGGACAATGTTACCGGACCCGGTGTCTGGGGTAACGGCGGTTTCAAAGGTTGTGCTGCTCCCTGCTGGTGGGTTGTCTCTCTTGGTGACATCAACGGACAGGCTCCCGGTGAAGGTGCCGGTGCCAGCATGACATTTACCATTGCGGGTGCGCGTCTGATCAAGAACTACAACGATGGTACTTCTGTTCAGGGATCTTTCACATTTGACATGTCCAAGATCATCCTGGATGACGGTGGCAACGTATGGGCCAAGGGAAAATTGAACACAAAGAATGTCACCGTGCTTTGTGGAAAATCCCCCAACGAAGGCGGAGCACCTGTTAACAGCTATGACATCCTGAAACTTACAGAAAACAACATGGTATTGTCCTATCCCGAGCCGGGTGTCGGCTCATGGGGCACTGCCTGGTTCTGGATGTTCAAAAAGCAGTAAACTATCTGAGCATGAAAAAAGGGTGACTCGCACGAGCCACCCTTTTTTGCTATATTTGCAAGCATGAAAAGAATCTTATCATTATCCCTTGTATGCATGATGATCTTATCGTGCTCGGAAAACAAGAACTATGTGATCGAGGGCACCTTTGAGAATGAAAAATACGATGGTGAATACGTGTTTCTCTTGCCTTTGGACGGTGTAATGCCCCGTATCATAGACTCCGTGCAGGTTAAGGACCGGTCATTCGTCTTTACCGGTAAAGCCGACTCGGCACAGATGAAGATCATACGTATGCGACACTTGTTACGGCTGGATATCCAGGAACTCCTGGTGGTGGTTGAACCCGGGAACATATGGGTCAGGCTGGATACGGTAAGTGCAGCGGGAGGTACTCCGCAAAATGAGAAATTGCAAGCCTGGAAAGAAGTGAAAATGCAATCCGATGAGACCATGAACCTGCTCAAGAGAATGAGCCAGATAGACGTGGATCAGGAAACCGCCGGGCGTATCTCGGAACAGTGGGAAAAAATTCAGGCCGACTTTAAAAAATACAGCCTTCAATTCATTGAAGAGAACCGGGGAACTGCCGTGGGCCGCTTTGTCAGCGACATGACCGGTGGCTCGCAGTAACACCATCCGCTGGTATTCATCATGCGCAAAGGAACAAGCATAACCACACTGATCGCCGGCATCATTGCTGCAGGATGCTTCCTGTTCTTTTGGCTGCTCTATCCTTACCACAACCTGCTGAAGGAACAAATGACCCTCTTCCTTCATTCTGCTGAACATTTTCTATCTTACCTTACCAAACCGGCCTGGCTGTCATCAGCTGCAGGAGACCTGCTCACGCAGTTTTACATATACCCGGCAGGTGGTGCTTTACTGGTGACTGTATCATTACTGGCAGAGTGGTTTTTATTCAGGCGGGTTTTCCGGAAATCCGGCATGCGTTCCCTTTATTCCTCTCTGTCAGCATTAGTACCTGTAATCATAGAGTTTCTGCTCCATTGCGGACTGCATTATCCTTTGAGCAGCACTTTCTCTACCCTGATTGCCCTGGTCACTCTGATCGCCTTTATGCGGTTGCGCTCCAATTCCCTTTATTTTTGGCTGGCTTTTCCCGCAGCCGCCATGATGTACCTGCTGGCCGGACACGGGATCATCCTGTTTATAGCTGGCTGGATGATAATCGGGATACTTGGCAGACGCAGGCGCTGGTACTCCATGGCTCTGCCTGCTCTCTGCTCACTGGCACTTCCCTTGCTTCTCCGTGCAACGTTTCTCTTATCCCCAGTTCAGGCATACAGGTACCCTGTCAGGGAACCCCTTACCCTTAGTGTGGACATGACCTGGAAAAAGATCCTTGAACTGGATTATGAAAGCCAGCAACAGAACTGGCCCAGGGTATTGGTCCTTTCCCGGGATTACGCCCTGCAGAACAGGATTGCTTCATATTACACCAACCTGGCCCTATCTCAGACCGGTCTGATGGGAGAATGGCTGTTTCATTTTTACCAGCCCGGTCCTGCAGGACTTTTCCTGCCTGCAACGCAGTATTCCACCCCGTTGATGATAACCTTCAGCAACGAGGCGTTTTTTTACCTGGGAGACCTGAACAAGGCACAACATGCCGCCATGCTGGGAATGATCTTCTCACCATACCACAGGAGCGCGCGTCTTGTGAAAAGACTGGCCGAGATACATATCGCCATTGGCGACGGACCGGCAGCAGAAAAATACCTGGGGCTTCTGGATAAAACCCTGTTTTACAGGAAATGGGCCCGGCAGGCACGTGCATTGACCGCCGGGGAAGATATGCCACTACGCAAAAAAATCCCATCCATAGATACCGTGCGGCTGGCGGATGATTATCTGACCTCCCTGGAAATACTCCTGCAGAGCAATCCGGAGAACAAGACGGCCCTGGATTACCTGCTATGTTACCATCTCTTGAACAAGGATATTCCCTCCTTTCGCGATGCGTACAACACGTGGGGTTACTCTGCCGGTGAAAGAATGCCTGGAGTGTACGCCCAGGCGCTTATTGTATCTCTATATCAGGAAGGAGCCGACAATGAAACACTAAAAGAATACAACATTCCTGTACCTGTGATCAGTGAGTTCATGGATTACACCCGGGCATATGAACAAGCCAAAGGCCTGTCTGCCCCCCTGCAGGAACGTTTCGGGAACACATTCTGGTTTTATTATCATTTTGCGATGCTTGAATAGATGAAGAAGCTGCTTGACATAAGAATCCTGTTGGCACTGTTCATCCTTGGCGCGTGCCGTGGTCCTGGGGAACCTGTCAAAGAACAGGTCCCGCCACCCATCTATCCGGATTACACGGGAGTTACCATCCCTGTGAACATAGCCCCCCTAAACTTCATGGTTGACGGAGCCACCCGGCTGAGGGTCAACCTGTCGGTTGGTGATATGAACCTGTACCTGGCGGGACCCGGAAGGATTCGAATACCTCTGCGCAGGTGGCACAGCCTGCTGGCCAGTGCTGCTTCCCTGGGAGAAGACATAACGGTTACCGTACTGGTTAAAATGCAAGGACAGTGGCACCAATACCTCCCCTTCCCGTGGCATGTTACCCCGGACACCCCCGATCCCTACCTGAGCTACCGCCTGATCGAGCCGGGATACGAAGTTTGGAATACCATACAACTGGCAGAAAGACATATCGGGACTTTTCGTGAAAGGATCATAGCAGACAACCAGCTTACAGAGAACAGTTGCATGAATTGCCACACTTATGGCAACCAGGATCAAGGTCTGTCGTTTTTCCACCTGCGTGGCCCCGGTGGTGGTACAATCCTCAACAGGAACGGTGAACTCAGGAAAATTGACCTGTTTGCACCGGGAATGCTGTCGGGTGTGGTTTACGGCAATTTTCACCCATCGGGACGTTATGCCGTGTATTCCACCAACCTGGTCTTGCCCGGTTTCCATACGCAGAAGGGAGAACGGCTGGAGGTTTATGACAGCGATTCCGACCTGGTGATAGTGGATCTTGAACAGAACCAGGTGATACCGTTTCCTGAAGGCTTTCCCCCTGAATTCCGGACATTTCCAGTATTCTCGGCTACAGGGGACGCCGTTTACTATTGCAATGCGCCAAAAATGACAGTTCCCGACAGTATTTACCACCTGCGGTATGATTTGCTGAAGATCTCCTTTGATGCTGAAACAGGGACCTGGGGAAACAAAGTCGATACAGTGGTAAGGGCCTCGGCCATGGGGTTGTCTGTCTGCCATCCCAAAACATCCCCCGACGGCCGGTATATACTCTATTCAATGGCCCATTACGGGACCTTTCCCATCTGGCACCAGGAAACAGATCTCTGGCTGCTGGACCTGGATACCGGAACAACTGACAGACTGGAAGAAGTCAACTCTCCTTACTCCGATACCTACCACAGCTGGTCTTCCAACAGCCGCTGGTTTGTCTTTGCCAGTAAACGGGATGACGGACTATACGGCAAACCGTATTACTGTTATGTGGATTTTCAGGGAAATGCACACAAACCTTTTGTGCTCCCTCAGAGGAATCCGCAAAAATATCACAACACCCTCAAATCGTATAATATCCCCGAAATATCCCGGGGAAAACTGCCCTTTGGAGCATCAGACATAGAGCGCCTCTATTTCAAAGTGCCGGCAGAAAAGGTCAGTATCAAACAAAGCGTAGATCATGAATAAAATTTTTAATATCCTTGAGAAGTCGCTGCCCTTTGTTTTTGGATTTTGCGTTTTACTGTTTTTTGGCCTGGTATACCCGCACCATATGCACTACCATGAACAATTCCAGCTATTTCTGACCACGCCTGACTTTTTTCTGGAGATAGCGGCAAAACCAGGAGGCATATCGGATTACCTGGGTATGTTCCTGACGCAATTCTTCCTGTTTTCCTGGGCCGGAGCGGCTATAACAGCCCTGCTTATCATGTCCCTGCAATGGCTTATACATACAATTGCCCATAAAATCCGCCCTGCCCGGGCATGGTTTGCCCTCTCCTTCATTCCTCCAATCTTTTACTGGATCCTGCTGTGCAATGAGAATTTTCTTACAGGGGGTATCGTTTCCATTCTTGTGGCGCTGGGTGCATGGCTGGCATATTTTTATCTCAAAAATACCACCACACGGAGGCTGTACGTCATGTTAGCCATTCCCGTAATATATTGGTTAGCAGGGGGTTCGGCCTTTATTTTCACATTTGGATGCCTGGCTGTGGAATGGTTAAGGGATGAATCCTCCAGAGGTCGTATTATGACAACAGGGCTCTCCATCCTTATCATGGGATTATGCCTGTTTACGGCCAAAGTAATCCTGCCCCAATATCCGTTTGCCCGCCTGATTTATGGAGCAGACTATTTCCGCTTTCCAAAAACCTATCCTTCCGGCGTCTGGGTCATGTGGCTTTTCTGCCTGGTCGTTCCCCTGTCGCATCTCATGTTGCCGGCCGTTTTCAAAAAAACAAGAAACCTGGCTTTGGCAGGGATCGTCACATTGATTGCCGTGGCTGGCCCGGGTGCTTATATGATATCCATCAACACCGACACGGCTAAAGAAGATATTATGGCCTACGACCATTATGTGAGGATGCAGCAATGGGACAAGGCGATAGCCAGGGCAGACCGGAAAGCCCCTTCTTCACCGCTGTCAGTTGCCTGTCTAAACCTTTCCCTGTGCAAGAGCGGCATGATGTCCGATTACATGTTCCGGTATTACCAGAACGGTCCGGAAGGGCTGATACCCACCTTTGCCAGGGATTTCACCTTACCTATGGTTACAGGCGAGGTCTATTACCACTTGGGATTCATCAATACAGCCCAAAGGTTTGCCTTTGAAGCCATGGAATCATTGCCCAATTACTGGAAAAGCGGGCGCGCCCTCAAAAGGCTGGCTGAAACCAACCTGATCAACGGTCAGTACGCGGTAGCCCGCAAATACCTGGAAATCCTCCAGCATACGTTGTTCTACAAGGCCTGGGCCAATCATGTGATACCATACCTGGAAGATGAAGCGCTCATAGGCGGGCATCCGGAATGGGGGAATCTTAGAAAACATCGTACCAAGACCGATTTCTTTGATTCGGAACAGGAAAAAGACATGATGCTGGGAATCCTGCTTCAGCAAGACCTTACGCATTACATGGCATACGAATACCTGCTCGCTTATTGCCTCCTGACAAAAGATCTGGAACGTTTCGTACAGTATTTCCCACTGGGCTCCGAACTGCGTTATGAACGCCTGCCATACAGTTACCAGGAAGCCTTGCTCTACCACTGGTCCTTGAGCCATGAGGATCCATTCCGTACCGTGCCTTATCCTATAAGTGAAGATGTCATGCGCAATATGGCAACCTACCAGAACCTGTATTTGAACTCATCCAATCCGGAAGAAGTACTTAAAAAGAATCATTCGGGCACCTATTGGTATTACTTACACTTTAGAAAATGAGAAAGATACTGATCATACCAGCATTAGCCGCTATCCTGTGGAGCGGATGTACCGCAGATATTTCCAAGGCGGAGCTCAGGACAGCCCCCCCTCAAATTTTCCCTGATTATTGCGAGGTGACCGTTCCCTGCAATATTGCCCCCATGCATTTCCAGATGAGCGACAATGCCATCCAAATGCTGGTGACGGCAGAAGGTGCAGACGGCTGTGTTATACAGGTAAAGACCAAAAAAGTAGTGACTTTTGGGCAATCAGCCTGGAAGGATCTGGTCGCCTCCAGTGCCGGGTCAGGTATCAAGGTCACAGTCCATGCAAAATACAGGGAAGAGGGCTGGGTCCGCTACGAGCCATTTACCATTCATGTCAGTCCAGTACCCATAAACGATTACCTGGTATACCGTCTGATCGCGCCCGGGTATGAGGTGTACAGCAAGATGGGCGTCTACCAGCGCGACCTTACTTCTTTCCGGGAGACACCCCTGCTGGAAAACACGCTTATTCCGGGCAATTGCATGAATTGTCATTCTTTTTCCGGAAATCATCCTGAGAAGATGAGCATCCATGTCCGTGGCGAACTGGGAGGAACAATTCTCAAAACAGGTGACAAGATAGAAATGTTGAATACCAAGACAGATGAAACCGGAGGTAATTGCGTATATCCATACTGGCATCCTTCTGGAGAGTATGTCGTTTATTCGGTCAACCAGACCATCCAGGCATTTCATTCCATCAGGGAACGTCGTATAGAAGTCATCGATTTGTCCTCAGATATTGTAGTTTACCACCCGCAAAGCAAACAAATCCTGACTCCTGATCTGCTCCGGACAGATGCCTTTGAAACTTTCCCATCCTTTTCTCCTGACGGCAGAACCTTGTATTTCAGCTCCTCACAATTTCAGAACATTCCCGAGGCTTACGAGAAGATCCGCTATGACCTGTGTTCCATCGCCTTCGATCCCCAAACCGGAGCGTTTGGTGATCATGTCGATACCCTGATACATGCCGCTGCTATGGGCAAAAGCATTTCCTTCGCCAGGCCATCTCCGGATGGCAAATACATCATGTTTACGCTGTCTGATTATGGCAACTTCTCCATTTGGCACAAAGAAGCTGATTTATGGCTCTATGACCTGAAAGACGGATCGTTACGGGAAATGAAAGAGGTGAACAGCGACGATGTGGAAAGTTACCACAGCTGGTCCTCGGAAGGCACCTGGTTTGTCTTCAGCAGCCGGCGTCTTGACGGGCTCTATACAAGACCTTTCTTTGCAAGCATTGACAAAGAGGGAAATATTACCAAACCTTTCCTGCTGCCACAGTGCAAACCCCTGGAATTCTACAATATGAACCTGTACTCATACAATGTCCCCGAATTCATTACCGAAAAGGTGGACTGGGATCTGAAAAAAGTTGAAAAAGCCCTGAATACAGGCCAAAGGGACAAGGTGGAGGTCCGCAGGTAATAAATAACAAATCAATACACTTTTGCTATGAAGAAAATCATACTGTCATTGTTGTGCCTGTTGTTTTTTTGTCATGCCGGGGCGCAACAATACAAGAATTTTAAGGTTTCGGTCTATACACGTGCCTACGAAGTCGAGAAAATGAAAGACAGCCACTGGCTGGATTCCACCTGGAGGATCATTGCTGCCCAGGTACAGCCCGACAAGATCTACCTGGAGACCCACCGGGACCTGCTGATTGTTCCGGATGCCACCCTGCGTAAAGCCATTCGCTTTTTCAGGGAAAAAGGACTGGAAGTCGGCGGCGGTATAACCTATACCATAGATGAATCCAACAGTTTCGAGACTTTTTGTTATACCAACCCGGAACACCGTAAAAAAGTACAGGAAATTGCTGAACACACAGCCCGTTACTTTGATGATTTTATCCTGGACGATTTCTTTTTTACCAGCTGCAAATGTCCTCTTTGCATAGAGGCCAAAGGCAGCATGAGCTGGACAGAATACCGCCTCCGGCTCATGACAGAAGCCGGGGAAAGCCTGGTTCTGGACCCGGCCCGCAAGGTGAATCCCAACGTACGCGTTATCATAAAGTATCCCAACTGGTACGATCATTTCCAGGGTCTTGGATTTGACCTGGAACACGGCCCTTCTTTATTTGACGGGGTGTGGACAGGAACAGAGACCAGGGACCCTTCCTTTGCGCAGCACCTGCAAAACTATTTAAGTTATAACGTTTTCAGGTACCTTGACAACCTGCGACCGGGATACAACTTGGGCGGCTGGGTGGATAGTGGCGGTTCCCATATGGGAATGTACCGTTACGCAGAACAGCTATGGCTGACTCTGTTTGCCAAAGCGCCTGAAATCACCCTTTTTGCCTATAACCAGCTGATCCGGCAGCCAGAACTGGGTAAGACAGCTACAGAAACCTTCCTGCTGACAGATCAGTTTTTGGGAGAACTGGGAAAACCGCAGGGTATTGCTTCCTATAAACCTTTCCATGCAACCGGAGAAGATTTCCTGCAGAATTACCTGGGTATGATAGGCCTGCCTATGGACATGCTCCCCTATTTCCCTACCGACAAGAAGGTGGTCCTGCTGACCGAACAGGCAAAATCTGATCCCGCCATAGCCGACAAGATCCGGCAGCAACTGATGCGTGGGGGTGATGTTATTGTTACCTCTGGCCTGTTAAAAGCCATCCCGGACCAGATCGCCTCTGTTGCAGAAGTAAGGTGCTCAGACCTGAAAGCACTTATAGACGATTTTGGTTGGAATGGGAAGGCTTCCAAAGACATGCTCATTCCACAGGTACATTACCTGACCAATGATGCATGGGAGATTGTTTCTGCCGGCAAGCCCCTGACACAAGGTGTCATAGGTTATCCCATCCTGCTCAGGTGCCCTTTTGCCAAAGGGAACATGTACATACTCACCATCCCGGACAATGTTGCCGACCTTTATGCATTTCCGGACAACGCCCTGAACATGATCCGGTTTTTCATGAGCAGGGACCTGGATGTACGCATTGAAGGCCCTTCCATGGTGGGTTTATTCGTCTACGATAACGGAACTTTCATTGTGGAATCTTTCCGGGACGAACCGGTATCTGTCCATGTGGTTCTTTCCGGGGAACAGGAAAAAGTAACGGAATTGACAGAGAATAAAGCGTATTCCGTTGAATCCGACAAATTTTCAATCACCCTGGAACCCCATACTTTTAAGGTTTTTAAAAAATAAGCACATGAACAGATATACTTCCCTGCTTCTATTATTCTTAAGTATGATCCCCCTTTCGCTCAGGGCCCAGACAGAAGTGATGGCTTGGGGAAACATTACCGGCATCCGCGTTGACGGGCACCTGATGGCATTCGAATCATTCCTGACTGTCGGAGATAAGAACATGGATAAGACTTTTTTCCCGGAAAAGAAAAACAGCCACATCCGTTATACCACAGGGAAGGTCTTAAGCAGATTGTTACCACCGATCTACGCGGGGTGAATTTTAAACAGGAAGTAACCGATACGGGACCGGGCACAGTTCAAGTCAGGATAACGTCCACCTGTGACACGGCCACTCCTTCCCATAATGCATGGTTGGCTATTAAACTGGATAATTGCAGTTACCACATTTCAGGAAGAAACCTGGTCCTGAAAAATCAGGAAGTAACCCTGACTCTTTCCTTTACCCGTAGACCAACGTTGGTAAGCAAAGGGGATCTTATCTTCATACTCTTGCTTTCAGAGCTAAAAAAAGGAAGATCAGCCACCCTGGAATTCAACCTTTGTGCCAGGGGTCTCATAGACAAGGACCCGGTAACAATACGTGCCGATTTCACCTCTCCGGGCAGGCGTTTTGACGGATTCGGAGGCAATTTCAGGCTACAGAATCCGCAAATGGATCCAAAAGTGATACAATACTGTCTGGATAACATGCGTGTCGCATGGGGCCGGGTTGAAATGCCGTGGGCCAACTGGCAACCGTTCGAAGACAAGGCCCCTGCTCCTGACCAGCGTGTGCAGGATGCTATGGAAATGGCACGACGTCTGTCAGCCCGGGGCATGCCAGTGATCGTCAGCGCCTGGTTCCCTCCCGCATGGGCTGTTCAGGGAGACATTAGTGAATACTGGCGCCGGGGAGGAGGCGTGAGAGCCTATCGCCTGGATCCTGAAAAAAAGGAAGCCATTTACAATTCACTAGCCGATTACCTGGATTACCTGAAAAAGTGGTATGGCGTAGAAGCCTATGCTTTTTCATTCAACGAATCGGACATAGGGATTGACGTGTTCCATACCCCCCGGGAACATGCCGTCTTCATACGGGAACTGGGGCAGGTT
>MTKZ01016410.1_pt1 | contig 22968 bp, 14 predicted proteins | sample 1042781 | NCBI WGS metagenome assembly MTKZ01 (sample SAMN06212207, study PRJNA360539) | anaerobic digester metagenome | biome: Wastewater treatment plant; material: sludge; isolation source: anaerobic digester fed with sludge from wastewater treatment plant | place: Denmark: WWTP Viborg ... | reverse complement strand
ACCCGCCCAGGTCGGCGCCGTCCTCGGCGTAGATGTATGCCTTGGCATGCAGGCCGGCGCGACCGCGATAGTTGGGCGCGGTCGTCTCGAAGCGGCTCACCGCGTCGCTTTGCGGTATCCCGTCACCATTCCCGAACAGCACCAGCGCGGCGATCATCCTCGTCCCCCTCCTGCCGACAATTCATCTCGTTGCAGGATACCAGCCGTTCAGCCTGCCCGGGCGTACCCCGGACATCGAATGACGGCGTCTCTGCCAGCGCCGCTTCCTCCTCGATACGCGATTGCTGAAACGAGATTGTCACGAACACGAGGGATTGTTGACGGAATTCTCACGTGCTGCCACCCATACTGTCACCGGACATATTCACAGTTCTCCATGCGCTTGGCTCTGGCTCTGTAGTGGTTTCTCGGCGAGGAGGTTCGATATGGCCTCTGCTGCGCGCTCGTCCCGTTCGGACGCAGGCGGCGCGTCGTCCTCGGCGTGTCCCGCGTGCGGAGCGGCGGTCGATTCGTCGCAGGCGTACTGCGATGAGTGTGGGGTGGCGTTGCCGCCCAAACCGGCAGACATCCGCGGCACGCTGGAGTGGGGCTACCGCATTCCCGTACTCAGCCGCTACTTGCTTGGAACGATGCTGTGGGTGGTCGCCCTGTCGGTCGGCGGAATGCAGGTGGTCGTGTTCATCGCTGGCCTGGTGTTTGCCCGCGAGGTTATTCTGCTGCCCTGGCAGATTCTCGGTCTCGTCATGCTGATCGTCTTCGGGCTCGCGCTCATCGCGATGACGCTGCTGCACGTCATTCGGACGGAGACCCGCTTCCGCGTTAATGCTAACGGCGTGTCCTGGCGCAGCGGATCGCGCGAGTCGCGCCTGATGGTCGGGATCGCGCTGCTCGGTCTGCTCATGCGCAAGCCGACCGTCGCGGGCGCTGGCATGCTCGCGTCCTCGGCCACATCCGGGTCGATCCGCTGGCGTGACATCAGCCGCGTCGTTGTCCACCCACGTGAGCGAGCCATCTCGCTACGGTCCGGCTGGCGGACGGTGCAGCGGGTCTATTGCCCTGCTGCGCTCTTCGATGAGGTCGTCGAATATGTCAATGAACATGTATCACACGCCCCAGCACGGAGGCGATCATGATTGCGCGAGTCGTGCGGGTTACTATCCTGCTGCTTCTGGTCGGCCAGATGTTGGTCATCGCGCCTCCGCGGGGCGCATCGGCTGAAGATCAGGACACCTCCAAGCTGGGCTTCACCCATGGTCCTCTCCCGACGGGCTGGTCCGAGGCGCCGCTGCCGGATGACAAATATTTGTATACAACGTTCACCGCTGGCGCGGAGACCGGCACGGACTGGCCGGGGATCACCGTGGCCGATCTCATGCCGATGGGCGGGACTGTGGAGATGTGTCTGGCTGGTGAGATGCTGCCGAAGGACGGCGACAATCTCTCGTACTGGGGTACGGGAGATGTCCGGTTCCGGACGGGGTTCCCCATCGAAGACGGAGCGTTCGAGGCCGGGAGCTGGAGAGCCCAGACGCGCACGATCGATGGCAATGTGGAGCGATGGACGTCGGAGACGGGCTGGGAGCCCTGGGTCGGGATTCGGTATCGCTCCTACTGTGTCGACCTCCCGGGCGCGAACCGGGCGATCGGCATCCTCGCGATGTGGGTAGGCAACCAGGAAATGGAGGTTGAAAACTTCATCCGCACGTTCCAGTTCGCCGGTAACGAGCTCGCGCTCTGCGAGGAGGCCTGGCGCTACTTTGGCCGAGCCGCGCTATACGAACGCTTCCCCGACCCATCATCTCCAACCAAGATCCGAAAGAGCGGCGACCAACTCCTGGTTGACATCATGACCGGCATCTCGGACTACGACTTCAAACACCAGGACGCGCCAAGCTACACCTCCGTCTCCTGGCGTGGGACGCTGCGGGCGATCGACTGGCTGGGCCACGAAGGTGGCATGAGCAAGTTCATGGTGAACTCGTGGTCGGATCGTGATCTCAATTTGGCAACGCCGGATGACACCGTCGAGCTTATCTCGGTCAACGTGGTCGCCGACGAGTTCTCATTCAACAATCCGGACGACGCGTTGCTGCGTTGGGGAGGGCCGGGGACCGAGCCAGCACTACTCGCGGCCATCAAGGCACGCGTGGACAACGATCCGGCACACGCGAAGCTTAGCCCGGCCGATGTGACGTACCTGGCGCTGGAGCAGACGAAGGGTGACGTCCGGCAGGCGATGTTGCTGGTCCACAACACGATGCGGTCGGCCGGCCGCGACGACGCGTTCTTGCCCGGCACTGGGGATACGCCGTCCACTGGGGTGGTGTACGAGCCGTCGCTGTTCACCGATTATCTCGAGCCGATTCGCGGATATCCGGGACGCACCTTCGCGAATGCGCAGGATGCTGCTGAGAACGGCGACAACGCCGGGCCGTGGTACCACCTGTTCGGCACGACGTTCTTCGAGATGCAGGCCATGGGCGACATCGGCGTGGCGCCATTGGCGTTTGGCGTCCTCAACATGCCGCGCGCACTGTTGACCTCCATCTACACCAGCTACTTGCAGAACCTGTTTGCCGATGAGGCCAGCATGGCATCGGACTTCAGCAACGTCGCCGAGCAGTGGTTGCGTTGGGTCGGAGGGTCCGAGGCGGATCCGGAGAAGTTCTGCTTCAACGTCTGGGGCGCGAAGATCGGCCACGAGCTGCACAACTACTACAGCCAGCGAGAGAACGGGATCCGTTGGGGGCCGCCGGGCGCGCAGAAGCCGGCTGGTCCGAGCACTCCGCAACTCCCCGGAGAGCCGCCGCCGGCTGGCCAGGCGCCATCGCTATCGTCCGATACGGTCCATCTCGACGCTGTCGGTCCGGCTGCAGCCTCGGGAACCAGCCCCGACCTGTACCAGACGCAATCGCCAGTCAGCGTGACGTGGCGTGGTTCCAGCGGCGAGCTGCGGCTGGATCAGGACACCGAGACGCTGACGGGGTGGTATCCCCTGCAACTCGTGCCGCTGCTGGAGCCTGAGTCGGAGACCTGGGGCGTGACCTGGGTCGACCTCGGCGCTGAGTCGCACGAAATCGTGTTCGAAGCCTCGGACGACGGGACGTTCACGCTCCTCTGGCGAGATGGCGACAGCGGCCGGGTCGATCTCTGGTCGGCGCCAGTCGCCACAGGCGACGTGTTGACGATGGACGTCGATCCACGGAGCGAGGAACGGGAACTCCTGCTCGCCGATGGGTCCGCCGTCGCGCCGATTGTGAGCCTGACGCCGGACGATGAAGCAGTGGTTCAGCCGCCGTCCGGATCAGATGACGAGCCGACGGTCGGTGTCGCAACACGCACTCCCGAGAGTGACCAGACCGGACTCATTGCCAAGGTGATTGCGGGGTTCGTGGTTCTGCTTGGCGGGGCGCTGTGGCTGCGGACGCGCGGAAAGCGCAATCAGGCGACGAAGGCTGCTGCGGCGTCCGCGCCGAAGCAGTCCCGGAAGCGGGCCAGCGCCGCGCGGAGGAAGCCGATGACACCGAAGCAGGACGCCGCAGGGCTGCTGGCCGGCCGTCAGTGCTCGGAGTGCGGCGGCCAACTGACTCCGTCGGCGAAATTCTGTCCCACGTGTGGCGCAGTCGTGCCTGAGCCCGCACAGCCGCCACCACCGGCGACGGTGGCCGATTCCCCGTCTCAAGTGTTCTGCGACCAGTGCGGCGCCTCGGTGCGACCGGAGGCACGTTATTGTCCGAGGTGTGGCGCCGGTCTGCCCGCGTCGGCCGGCGTCGAATCTGTGACGCCACGCGACTGAGTCGTTGGGACCGCCGCACTGCTTGGATCCCTTAGGTCAGCAGGTCGCGCCATCGTGGTGCGACCTGCTGCCGATCCGATGGTCCTGCTACCTCAGTTGTACTATCACAGCCTCGAGATCTTTGACTGTCGCTACAACGCGGCGAAGTCGAGCTTATCATTCGCGATGTTGCCGAACGCCTGATCGAATGAAGTGGGGCCTCTGTTCGTCCCATTAGCATCCCCACGACGAACCCGTCGATCAGCGCCTCTGCGCCTGTCGTGCCATCGGGCCGGACGATGGGCAGGTGTGCGGAACCAGCACAGGGCGGCTCTTCCGTATACGCGAATTCTGCTCACTTGACGCCGATCAGGTCGGAGCGTATTCTCTGAACCAATCTGGACAATTGCCAGCTTCTTGCCGCGCGCTGAGATCGCGGCGGTCTGTCGAGAGGGGAGAGGGCTACTCCGTCATCCGTGGGGGGGATGGGCGCGCGCCTCGCGTCGCCCGTTGTGCGCAACGATTCATAGCAGGGGGACACTATGCACAGGCGACGACTCCGCCTTCTCGCGCTCGTCGGCGTGATGATGCTTCTATCGGCTTTCCCGCTTGGCGCGGTTGGCAAGGGCGGACTACAGCCCCTGACTCCGGCCCCGTCGGCGGAGGACGGCGTCAGGCGCAATGAATCGACGAACCTGTGGTTCGTTGAGCTTTCCAGCCTTCCGACAGTTGACGGCACCAGCGCGGCCACGCTCTCGCGTGAGCGCTCGACATTCCTCGCCGCCGCGCACAGGGACGGCGTTCGGTTCACAGAGCGCTATTCGTTCCAGACACTCTGGAACGGCGTCTCGGTCGAGATCAATCCGGCTGATATCGGAAGGCTGAGCCGCATCAGCGGTATCAAAGCGGTCTACCCGATCGGTAAGATAACGTACGACCCCGGAACGCAGATCAGCCCCGAGATGGAGTCTGCGCTGGCGATGACGGGCGCGGATATCGCGCAGTCTGAGTTGGGCCTGACCGGCGCGGGCGTCAAGGTCGGCATCATCGACACCGGCGTCGACTATCACCACCCCGATCTCGGCGGCTGCTTCGGCCCCGGCTGTCGCGTCGCGATTGGCTGGGACTTTGTCGGCGATAGCTACAACGCCGATCCCGATGACCCGAACTACCAACCGGTCCCGCAGCCGGGTCCTGATCCGATGGACTGCAACGGCCACGGCACGCACGTCACCGGCATCGTTGGCGCGAAGGCTGCCAGCCCGACCGGCGTCACCGGCGTCGCGCCGGGTGTGACGTTCGGGGCCTACCGCGTCTTCGGCTGCGAGGGGTCGGCGAACGACGACGTCATCCTGGCGGCGATGGAGCGCGCTGTGGCGGACGGCATGGATGTCGTCAACATGAGCCTCGGCGAGGACTACACCTGGCCGCAGGATCCGGTTGGCCAGGCGGCGGACCGGATGGTGCGTCGTGGCGTCGTCCTCGTTGCGGCGGCCGGCAATGCCGGCTCGACCGGCATTTACTCCAGTGGCTCACCGGGCNNAGTGGCTCACCGGGCGTCGCCGCGAACGCCATCGGCGTCGCGTCATTCGACAACACCATAGTGACGCTGAATTCCTTCACGATCACGCCAGATAACAAGTCGATCGGCTACATGGAGGCCTCCGGCGGCGGGGCAGCGCCGACGAGCGGTAGCTCTCTGATGGCCCGGACCGGCACGACCTCGACCCCGAACGATGCCTGCAATGAGGTTGCGCCCACCCCGGGCAGCCTGACCGGCAAGGTCGCGCTGATCCGACGCGGGACTTGCTCGTTCTACGAGAAGTCGTACAACGCGCAGCAGGCGGGCGCGATCGCGGTCGTCCTCTACAACAATGTCGCCGGGCTCTTTGCGGCGACGGTCAGCGGCTCGCCGGCAGTCACGATCCCGGTTGTGGCGATCTCAAACATCGACGGCGCGTTGATTGACGGCCGGCTGGCCAGTGGATCCGTGACGATGACCTGGACCAGCGGCTCTGGCACGTTCCCGAACCCGACCGGCGGGCTGATCTCATCGTTCAGCTCCTACGGCCTGGCAGCCGACCTGACGCTGAAGCCGGATATCGGCGCTCCGGGCGGGCTGATCCGCTCGACCTGGCTGCTGTCAGACGGCGGCTACGCGACGATCAGCGGGACCTCGATGGCCTCGCCGCACGTCGCCGGCGCGGTCGCGCTCCTGCTGCAGGCCCGGCCGGGCCTGTCGCCCAGCGCGGTGCGCGACATCCTTCAGAATAGCGCTGAACCGAAGAACTGGTGGGGCAATCCAGGCCTCGGCATTCTGGACAACGTCCACCGCCAGGGCGCGGGCATGCTCCAGATCGACAAGGCGATCCTGTCGACGACGACGATCAGCCCCGGCAAGCTCTCGCTCGGTGAGAGTGACCGCAACCGGGCGATCCGCACACTGACGATCCGGAACTCATCGTCCAGCGCGGTCACCTACGACCTGTCGAACGAGGACGCGATGGCGACATACGGCAATACGTTCGCCCCGAGCTTTGGCTATGCGCCATCGTCGGTCTTCTTCAACCCACGAAGCGTCACTGTCCCGGCCGGCCGCAGCGCCAGCGTGACCGTGACGATTACGCCAAACTCGGCGTATGACGACCTCACCATCTACGGCGGCTACCTCACCTTCACGCCACGAGGTGGCGGCCAGGTGTACCGGGTGCCGTACGCCGGCCTCAAGGGTGACTACCAGAAGATCACGGTGCTGACGCCGAATCCGTATGGCATGCCAGTGCTGGGTCAGCTCGTTGCCGGCGACTTCGAGGACCGGCTATCCGGGGCGACCTACACCATGCAGGGCGACGACATTCCGTTTGTTCTCGCCCACTTCCACCACCAGTCGGCGCTGCTGCGGGTCGACGTGTTCGACGCCAACACCGGCCGATTCCGTGTTCGGGCGGTCAACGAGTGGCTGATGCCGCGGAACAGCACCACTACTGGCTTCTTTGCGATTCCGTGGGACGGCACCGGCCCGAACGGCGCGCGGGTCGTCGCGGTGCCGAACGGGCGGTACATCCTCAAGGTGTCGGTCCTGAAGGCGCTGGGCAACCCCGGCGTGTCCTCGGACTGGGAGACCTGGACATCGCCGGTCGTGACGATCAAGCGGCCGTAGCGCGGTTCGTCTGACCGAGAGGAAGCAACGCGGGCCGGCGAGGATTCACTCGCCGGCCCGTCTTCTTACCGGACGATGAACCCGTCGATCAGCGCCTCTGCGCCTGTCGTGCCATCCGGCCGGACGATGGGCAGGCGCGGGTAGCCTTCCTGCCATGCGTAGAGGGCGGTCAGCAGCCGGTAGCTGCCGGCCGGGAAGTCCGGCGGGACGGCGATCTGGTAATGGAGGGTGACTTCCTGTCCGGGCTGCCACTGACTGGTGGGTGGGTCGTAGCCGCCGGGGAGCAGATCGTAGCCTGCCTTCCGCTCGCCCCCGGCGTCGATGAGCTGGACGGTCGAGGCATATTCCGCGCCGAGCGGCCGCAGCACACGCCAGGTGACGTCTACGGCGACCGTCGCCCCGGACGTGACTGTCGTTGGGTCCCAACGGACGCCGACCAGCTTTGCGGCCGGCTCGCCAGTCGCTTCAGCGTGGAAGATCTCGACCTGCTGCTCGCGCCGGGTCGCCGGGTGGCCGTCCAGCCAGGCCTCGACGGTGTAGGTTCCCGCTTTGGCCGGCGTCTCGACCGGCGTCAGCGTCCCAGACGTGCCCGGCTCGGCGGCCAGCGGCAGCGTCGACGCAGAGTGCTGGCGCAGGACGATGTTGCCGGCGGTGTCGCGCCAGACGATCTGCAGGTCCGGGGACGGCGTGAGCCGCAGCAGCGCGGGGTTCGGGTTCGGGTTCTCGATCCGGAGCGACACGTNNCAGCTCGTAGATGGTCGCGCCGTCGACCTGGCCGGCCAGCCGCAGCTCGGGCAGCGCGTTGGCCAGCGCGGTCGCGCGTTGCCAGTCGTACCCCTGCTTGTGGCGGATCACGATCCAGCGGATGCCGAGGTCCTGGAGGACGCCGACCGAACGGGCAGTGACGGCCGACGGCTCGTCGCCGTGCTGGCCGAGGAGACTGATGAGCGCGAAGTGGGGCTCGGGGATGAAGCCGCTATATCCGGCGACGATCGGGTTCCAGGTGCGAGTGGAGAGGTACATCGCGCGGATCGGCTCGAACAGCCCGTCGTCGGTGCTCGTCCGGTGTGTGATCAGTCCGTCGGCCGGGAACTCGACGACCGGGCCGGCAGGGTGCTCGGCCAGCCAGGCGACGAACGACGGATCTGGCGGGATGTGGTCGGCGCGCGTCGCGCTGCGTAGCTCGACAGTCGCACCCAGCGTCAGCAGCGCGGTCAGGGCGAGCGCGACCGGCAGCGCCCGATTCCCGAGCCGCGGCGCGAGACGTCGCCAGGCTGCCGTGTAGCCGAACGCGGCCAGCAGCGGGACGCCGATCGCGGTCAGCAGCCCGAACCTGCCGACTCCGCGGATCCCCCGGATCGGCGGGAAGGCATCGTAGATCAGCGCCCAGGGCATCGGCACGCTCCGCCCGGCGATGTGCAGCGAGAGACCGAAGGAGAAGATCGCGGCGACGAGCGTCAGCAACAGCGCCCAGCGGGCCGGCCAGCGTCGGCAGGCCAGCGCTGCCAGCGCCGCGCCGGCCAGCGCAATCGCGCCGGGGAAGAATGCCTCGCTGCGCGTGCCGAGCCGGCCCGCCCAGAAGTGGTTGGTTACGAAGACATCGAGGTACGCCCCCGGGCTGGAGGCGAACGCCTGCAGCTCGGCGCGAGTGCGCTCGAATCCGTAGATCTCGCCGACCCACAGGTGCGGCAGCAGCGTCGGGGCCAGGAGCAGGTACGGCACGACCAGCGCCAGCCCCAGCGTCACCCACTCGCGCCGCGCCAACGGCCTCCCGCGCCACAGCACGAACGGCAGGAATAGCCCGAGCGCCACCGTCGACAGCACGGCAGCGTGTAGCGAGGCGAGCAGCTGCATTGCCAGCGTCACGCCGAACAGCACGACATAACGCTGCTGACGAACCCTGCCTGGCTGGTTGGCAGGCGTCTGTCGGGTCGGAAGATGATCAGCTTCCTTGTCATCCTGAGCCGCAGCGAAGGATCTCTCCTCTGTTCGGCTGTCTCCAGCATGGGGAGATTCTTCGCGCGCGCGCTCAGAATGACAAGAATGCGGGATCGACACAATCCCCGTGGATTTGTCATCCTGAGCCGCAGCGAAGGATCTCTCCTCTGTTCGGCTGTCTCCAGCATGGGGAGATTCTTCGCGTGTGCGCTCAGAATGACAAGAAGGCGGGATCGACACAATCCCCGTGGATTTGTCATCCTGAGCCGCAGCGAAGGATCTCTCCTCCGTTCGGCTGTCTCCAGCCGGGGGAGATTCTTCGCGCGCGCGCTCAGAATGACAAGAATGCGGGATCGACACAATCCCCGTGGATTTGTCATCCTGAGCCGCAGCGAAGGATCTCTCCTCTGTCCGGCTGTCTCCAGCGGGGAGGAAATTCCTCGCGGCGGCTCGGAATGACAAGGGAGCGGGGGAGCTCCCGGACGGGCGGGTTGACGACGATCGGGTCAGGTACGCAGCCAATGCCCAGAACGCCAGCGGCAACCAGCAGAGGGCGAGGAGGTGCAGGTGGCTGAGGTGGCTGTAGCGGGCCGGGGCGAACGCGGCGGCGACTCCGGCGATGAACGCCGCCCCGGGGCTGGCGCCCAGCTCGCGGGCCAGCAGGAAGACGGCGAAGGCCATCAGCCAGAACGTTGCGATGAAGACGGCGTTGTAGGCCAGGATGTCGTTGCCGCTGGCGAGGTAAACCGGCCAGGCCACGAGGGCCGTCGAGATCGCCTCCTCGGAGTAGGCCAGCGAGTACTCGAAGGGGTAGAAGGCGTTGCCGTCGTACAGGCGGAGCGGCTGGTGGATGAGGTTGTGCTGGACCGAGCGCATCACCCAGATCTCGAACAGCGGGTCGCCGGGGTCCTGCACCGCCGACCCGGCATAGCGCGGGAGCGGCCAGAGCATCCAGCAGGTGAGCAGCAGATAGAGGATGGCGACGGCCGGCGCTGGCCGCCTGGCTATTCGGTCGAGCGTCTGCATGGCCGGAGTATGCCAGAGGTCGCGGGAATCGTCGTCATGCGCGATACTCCGCGGCGGCCCGGCAGCGTCGCCGGGTCGGGACCATCGAGGAGGAGCACGAGTGACCGACGAGCAACGACCGATCGATATTCAGGACGCGATCAACCAGCGCGCCCCCAGCGGCATCGCGATGAGCCCGGATGGTAGCCGGGTCGTCTTCAGCCTCGGCCCGATCGCCAAGAAGGGCGAGTACCCGGAGGCCGACCTCTGGCTGGCCGAGACCGACGGCAGCGGCCTGCGCCGGCTGACCACTGGGGAGTCCAGCGACGGCCAGGCGCGCTGGTCGCCGGATGGCTCGCTGATCGCCTTCATCTCCGACCGCGAGAAGCGCGGGACCGGCGCCCTCTACGTCATCAGCCCCGACGGCGGCGAGGCGGTGCGCGTCTCGCAGTGGGACGCGAACATCGCCAGCCCGGTCTGGTCGCCGGACGGCGCGAAGGTCGCCGTCCTCGCGACCGACCCGGAGACAGAGGACGAGAAGAAGCGCAAGGAGGAGCGCGACGACACCTACGTCCATCAGGAGGACGAGAAGCTGGCTCGCCTGGCCGTCGTCGAGCTGCAGGCCGACCCGCTGGGCCAGCCGGCCCTGGTGGCGGTCGAGCCGAAGCGACTGCTGGAGGGCGAGTGGAACGTCTGGCAGCATGACTGGTCTCCCGACGGCGAGCGGATCGCCGTTGTCGTCTCACGGCATCTGGGGTTTGGCGAGGGGCAGTATGGGCTTAGCCTCGGATTGGTTCCGGCCGGCGGCGGCGAGCTGACGGTAGTCGGCGGGGAATCGCCATCGTTCCGCGCGCCCGGCTCGGTGGCCTGGTCGCCGGACGGCGCGCAGCTTGCCTTCCTCGCCGCGTTCGATCTGAAGCGCGACGCCGGCCATGCCCTCTACCTCGTCGACGCAGCCGATCCGGCCAGCGTCCGCGAGCTGGCCCGCGACGAGGGTTTCACTGCGCTGTCGCTCGCCTGGCCGCTGGCCGACCACCTGGCGCTGTTGCGCCTGAAGAGCGTCTATTCCAACGTCGTCACCCTGATGCTCGATGGCGAGACGGTGGAGCCGCTGTTCCACGGCGAACAGCAGGAGCGCGGCGCCTGGTCGACCGGCATGCAGATGACGCCGCTTGGCCTGGGATTCAGCGCCGATGGTGGACGCTTTGCGGCCATCTGGGGCGATTCGACCCGCCCGGCCGAGGTCTGGGCCGGCGTGGTCGGCGCTGCGCCACGCCAGCTCACCCGCTTCAACGCGGACCTGGCGACCCGCGCGCTCGGCCGCACAGAGCTGGTCCGCTGGGCTGCCGAAGGCGGGCTGGAGATCGAGGGGCTGCTGATCTACCCGGTCGGCTACGAGGAGGGCAAGGCGTACCCGACGATCCTCCACGTCCACGGCGGGCCGTCCTGGGCCTGGGACGACCACTTCTACGCCAACTGGCACGACATGGGCCAGTATCTGGCCGGCCATGGATACGCCGTCCTGATGCCCAACCCACGCGGCAGCACCGGCCGCGGCTGGGAGTTCCAGATCGCCAACCATAATGACTGGATGGGCGCGGACTATCGCGATTCGCAGGCCGGCCTGGACCAGCTGATCGAGCGCGGCATCGCCGACCCGGAACGCCTCGGGGTCGGTGGCTGGAGCTACGGCGGCCTCACGACTGCCTGGACGATCACGCAGACGAACCGCTTCAAGGCGGCGATCGTCGGGGCCGGCGTCACCAACCGGACCAGCATGCAGGGCACGACTGACATCGTCGACTGGGCGGGATCCTGGATGGTGGCCGAGTTTGCCGAAGACACCGACGCCTACTGGCACACCTCCGCGATGCGCTACGTCGGCCAGGTGGCGACGCCGACCCTCGTGCTGCACGGCGGCAACGACACCCGCGTGCCGGTCAGCCAGGGCTGGGAGATGTACAACGCGCTGAAGACAATGGGCGTGCCGACGAAGATGGTTGTCTACCCCCGCGAGCCGCACGGCATCGGCGAATACCACCACCAGCGCGACCTGCTGGAGCGAGTGCTGGGCTGGTTCGATCAGTACGTTAAGGGATGAGGGATGAGGGATGAGGGGACCCCTCTCCCGACCTCTCCCCTGTGAAGGGAGAGGGGCGAAGGTGATAGGCGGGCCGCAGGCCCGCCATCGCTGGACTGCCGGCCGCTCGGGCACAGCCCGTCGGGTGGCTCACGGCACACTCGCGCCCCGATACCCTGGCTCCCCCTGACTCCACGTTGATTCGGAGTAGCTGACGTACCAGCGACCGCCGACGCGGACGAACTGGTACGTCAGCACCTGACCGCCGGCCTCAGGCGGGCCGAAGGCGACCTTCGCGCTGCCGCGATCGGCCGACGCGCGAACGTCGAACAGGTGGTAGTCCGGCTCGATCCAGCGGTCGGCGGTGACGCGCTCCATCGGCACGAACCCCTCGGGGAGGTCGTCGATCGACGGTTGCCAGCCCTCGGCTTCCGCCGTCGCGATCGCAGCCTCCCACGCTGCCGTATTGCGGTCGCCGTAGATGAGCGACGCGATCCGGGCCGTCAGGTAGCCGTCCTGTGCGCCGATCGGGCCGCCGGAGAGCGTCGCGAGGGTGGCGCGTGCCTCGTCGCCATACAGGCTGAGAGAGTACTCGTAGTCTGGATGCATCTTCACGGTGGGGTCGTTGTAGTAGACGGTCGGGTAGCGCGACGGATCGCCGGAGACGATGGCGTCGAACAGGATGCGGTTCTCGGCGCGGACGAGCGCGGCGAGCTCGGCCTGGACAGGTGGCAGTGCGACCGGCAGTAAAGGGGACGGTGGCGCCTTACTGGGCCGCAGCCAGATCAGGATACTCATGACGCCAGCGACTGCGATGAGGACGACGGCGAGTCGACGTCGCATCAACGACTCCTACTCCCCCAGCGCCGGGTTGAGCGGCGCGGCATTGAGCGGGACGACTGGCGCAACGCCCGCGATCGGGCCAGCCGGCATCTCGCCGAGCAGCGCGTCGCGGATCGCGGCAGTTGCTGACGCCAGCGGCTGACGCTCGAACGCGGCGTAGTGCGCGGGCAGGTCGGTAAACATGTCGTCGTCGGTCAGCCGCCAGTAGCCCTGCCGCTCGCCGACGACGAGGTAGGCATCGCCAAACTCGGTTCGCTCGTCGCGGTCGAGGAAGAGCAGGAAGTGGTCGCCGGGCGCCAGCTTGAGCTGGCCCATCGGATCGGCGCAGCCGCCGGGGATCTCGCCGCCCGGCTGCCGGATCGTCAGCGTGTCGATCGGCTGGCCACGGACGTACGATTCGACCTTGATATCGAAGTCCGTGTGGAGCGGCAATCGTGCGTCACGAGGATCGGGCGTTGTCGGGTGCGCGCGCAGGATCTCGCCGCCGACGATCTGGTCCGACGCCCAGGCGAGCGACGCGATGTCGGGGATCATCGCGATCGACACGCCAGTTACGATGCACTCGCCCTCTCTCAGTTCCACATCGAGCGTGTTTGTTGCCGTTGGTGCTGCTTGCTCAGCACCCGCGCCGTTTAGGCGTTCGGCCTCCGGGCTAGTTTCCCCGCATGCGGTGATCACCAGTGCCAGGCCGATCAGAACCAATGACCGAGCGAACATGGAATCGCATCTCCCTTCGGCACGGCACCGATGACTACATGTCTAGCACCAGTACGTCGAGCCGCCGTTCCTGCAGCCGTACATAACCCAAGCCTGATGCCGATCGTGCCAGTTCAGGGTTCGTTTCAGTGTCTCCCCGAATGAAATCCATCCATACATAGTATCGGCGGAATCCGCTGAGTCATACGTATCCAGAAGGAAGAACCAGTGGCCGAACTCATGAGCTGCAACATTATGCAGATCGTGCATATTGTTTGTTTGGCAGTACGTAGGGCCAGCGGCCAGACAGTCGCTGTACCAATTCACGTTGTTATGAAACGTCGTCGTGATTTGGGTAATGGTGCGATATGGTTGTGGCGAAGGATCAATATGGCAGTCGATCACGCCCACGGCGGTTCTCGCGATCACGTTCGGCCGCGATGGATCAGGATTACCTTTGACCACCTTATTCGGTCTTGACCCGTATAGATCCCGTTGGAGGACAAGGTTGAAATTGCCTTCCGACCACGTATTGCCACCGTACTGAATGCGATTGACATGGTCGGCCGTGAAGTGGGACGAGACGATTTCGTAATTGACGGTAGTCGGCCATGGCCACGGCCACTTGCACCACGTCGCCGTGTTCGCCGCATCAACCGTTGACGGTAACGTGAGCCACATGCTGATAATGGCTGCCGAAAAGATGATGTGAATCAGGCGCGGAGCTAACTTCGCTCGGCCAGTTCGTCTGGTGGCGAGCTTGGCACGTAGCCTCATGAATAGCATGGTGCCCTCCGGTCATGCGTCAATGCTTTGCAGATCACCGAACTAACGCCTTCGAGACATGCTATGAAGTAGCGTTTGGGCCTGTCAACGCAGAACTCGCCATTTACGCGGCGAATCGTCGCCACAACAGTGGCGAATCTCCGCCAACCCGGCTCGTCAGCGCAAGGGGCCGAGGTTGACCGCTGTCACCATCAGGCGCTCGCGGGCCGGGCGGAGGGGGTGGGCTTGAGGTCGTCGTCGCGTCTACTCCTCCACCTCCGGGTTGAGCGGCGCGGCGTCGAGGGACACGACTGGCGCGACCCCGGTGATCGGGCCAGCCGGCATCTCGCCGAGCAGCGCGTCGCGGATCACGGCAGTTGCTGACGCCAGCGGCTGACGCTCGAACGCAGCGTAGTGCGCGGGCAGGTCGGTGAACGTGTCGTTGTCGGTCAGCCGCCAGTAGCCCTGCCGCTCGCCGCCGACGATCTCATCCGATGCCCAGGCGAGCGACGCCATCATGGTGCTGCGCGCGTCGCTAGCGAGCGTGGCTCCGTCCCTGCTGCCCGTCGCATCTCGATACGCCGCCACCAGCATCTCTGCCCGGGCCATATCCGGCGCGACCGCGCTGAACGACCAGCCGCCGTCAGCCGCGGCCCAGCCGATGACCACCAGACCTGGCTGATTCAGGACGACCCAGACGAGGTTACCGTCGCGGCCGGCCGCGCAGCTCGCTGAGGTGGTCGCGACCTCCCGCTCGATGGCGGACAGCCCCGTCTCGCCCGGCGCGAGCTGCTTCGCGTTGAGGACGAGCGTCGCGTCAGCGCCGTAGCGGGCGGCGAAGATCTCCGGCGGGCCGACAAATGGAAGTTGCAGGGGCTTCCCATCGATCTGGCGCGGCAGGCGCTCGACCAGCGCCCGCACACCCTCGCGGTCGCCCGGCACCCGGATGTCGCGCAGGATATCCGGCGCGGGGCGTTGGCCCAGCGGCAGTAACGCCGCGCACTTCCCCAACACCAGGGTTGGCTCGGGACTGGCAGACGGCGAGGGCGTCGCGACCACCGACATGGTTGGAACCACACTGGGTGAGCTACCGCAGGCGATGAGAAGCGTTGAGAGAGAGACAATCGCTGTGAAACCGAGGAGGATACACGCGACGCCGCGTCGACATTTCGTCGTTACTGACCAGTGATGCATCTATCCCCTCTCGAAATGCGCTATCTCCCCTTCACAGAGGAGTAGCTACCGCGCTCGGAGCATTTTGGCGAAGCAGATGCGCTTAATTACTGGACGCTCTCCATAAGCCAGTTTCCCGTCATCGCGTCGAATATCAGCACGCTGGACGCTCCAGTCATCACGAAGCGATCGGTTGCATCGGTAGGTGGCGCTGGTACGATAAACCGCCCGGCCAACGTCACCACGCAGAGAATCGTCTCCGGTGGCCGCAGGAGGCTGTCTGCAAAACGCTTGCTGACCTCAGCTGCCGACATAAACTCAACGGATGTGATGGTAGGCGGCGGACTTGTGCGGTCCCAGTATGATGGAGGTGTCTTCGCGACGAACGTCCGGATATCTTCAACAGATACGGCGGGTTGCCCCGGGGCCTGTCCAGTGCCAGAATGGCTTGGCCTGATCGCGGTGATGCCAGGTGGATAGGTGTCAGCAAGGCTGGGATTGCTCTCGTGAGCGACTGGCGACCCTCGTGTTTCAATGATCGCTGTCAGGTTCGGATCCCCGACGTGGCCCGCTGTCGCGTAGGAAGGAGCGGTGAGTCGAACAACAATGCCGATTCCTAGCATTGCCACCACCATGAACGCCGCGAACGCGATTCGTTTGTCTGTCCTCATGGAACGCCCCCGTGCTTCTAGCAACCGCACCGCGTACGGAAGTCGCCGCCGTTGTTACCGACCGCTGGTTGTACGCGCCACCATGACACAGTCGGGAACTCATTCAGATGCTCATCACCCAGCCGGAACTGGTAGTGGTGGTTGCCTTGATGGATATAGCGACTATTTGTGAAGCTCGATTCAGTCGCTGAGCCGCCAAGGAAGCCAGCGAGCTCCATGCCGATGCGAATCCGATCTGGCGCCATCTGGTTGTAGATCGATGAGCCAACGTATGTTCCGCCCGAGTACCAGATCTCGATACGAAAAGATGTCGAGCTAGATCGTTGAATCTCGAAGTAGTTGTTCCGCCCACGCTCTGAGTATGCATCTGCGATCTTGTATTCTCTAAAGTCATATCCTGGACGACGATCAGCTCGAAAGAAGTAGAACTGGTTAGGTCGAGCAATGTATCCCGTCTCAACCCAGGCGATATAGCCCCAGTTCTCATCATAGTCGTTGTTGGGATTGTCGTATGGATAGTTATCATCTATAAGCCATAGCTCGTTGTTGATATGTTGAACAGTATCACCACTGTTGTACTTCATATCTCCAGTAGTGATGCGAATATCCGCCCCGTCGACAAGCCCGTACCACGCGTTTGTGCCGTAGCAGCGTCGACTTCCGCAACTGTCTGCTGAGGCGGAATGAATCGTGCCAAGGGTCACCGAGAGGAGAACTATCGCTAGACCAAACACGAGTGGACGAGTTGGCCGACGTTGACGTATCCGCTCGGGCTTCATGGCAGGCTCCGACTTCTTATTGTCTGGCGGCACAGGCGATGTTCATTGCTCTTAGCGACCGTGTTGCTTAGATCTAATCACCGCCGCTCGCGGATATCGGATCGGAATCCTGTATCCATTATGAGCTTGGGCTAAAGGGTTACAACGCAGAACTCGCCATTTCCGCGGCGAATGGTCGCCAAAACGGTGGCGAATCTCCGCCAACCCGGCTCGTCAGCGCACGAGGCCGAGGTTGACGGCCGTCACCATCAGGCGCTCGCGGGTCGGGGCGGCGAGGACGGCCTTGAGGTCGTCGATCGTCCGGTCGACGGTGCGTCGGCTGATCGCGAGTTGCTCGGCGATCTGCTGGCGGGTGTGGCCGCTGGCGAGCAGGCGCAAGACGTTGAACTCACGGTCGGGCAGTGTCGGGGCTTGCGGCGCCGGGCCGGCCGGATCGCGCAGGAGCTGGTCGTACGCCTCGGCGATCTCGTTGGAGAGGACGACCGTCGTGCCGGCCAGCGCCACCTCCAGCGTCGGGCGCAGGTCGGTGGCGGAGAGGCGCGACCAGAGCAGGTAGGCGGAGACGCCGGCCCGCGCCAGGTCGGGCAGGGCCGCTGACTCGACCTCGTTGTCGATGATGATGAAGATGGCTGTCCGCAGGATGCGGCGGATGTGGCGGAGGAGCGGCGTGACTGGCTCGCCGTGGAAGTGGGCAGCGGTGATGACGGCGGAAGGCCGGAGCTCGCGAACGCGCGTCAGGATTGCCTCGGCATCTCCAGCCGCGTCCTCGACCCGGATGCCCGGCAGGCTCGCGAGCTCGTGCCGGAGCGCGGTCCAGCCGATGTCGTTTGTGGGAATGAGGAGCACCGTCCGTGGCGTCATGTGCGCCCGCCTTGCCTGTCGCGATGTCGCAACCATAGCATGCGGGCGCGAGTTGAATGTAGACGCGAGCAGCCGGTCAGGCAGGCGACGCGGCGTCTTGCTGGCCGTGGGCGTCCTTGAGGTAGGCCATGCAGCGCTCGAACGTGGCGGCGTCGATCAGGTCTGACGAGTGGTAGTAGTTGAGCATCGTCTTGAGCCGCAGGATCGGGAGGACGTTATAGCCCCGTTCGTGGAGCCGCTCGACGCCGCCCTGCTCGCGGTCGATCAGGACGATGGCGTCGCGGACGGCCATCCCGGCGTCTTCCAGCCGCTCGGCGGTCGAGAGGATCGAGGTGCCGCCGGTCATCAGGTCGTCGATAATCAGCGCTGACTGGCCGACGAGGATGCGTCCCTCGATCACCGGCTGGGCATCACCCACATTGCCGTTGCGGGATGGACGCAGATAGATCAGCGGGGTGTCGCTCTCCAGCGCGTAGGCGGTGGCAATGTGGAGCCCGCCCATCGGCACGCCGGCGATCGCAGCGAACGAGTGAATCCGCGAGCGGCGGCGGGCGTGGTCGGCCTGGATCTCGGAGTGGATCAGCCGGGCGACGCGGCGTAGCATCGACGGCTCGCTGATCAGCACGCGCGGGTTGATGTAGATCGGTGATGTTCCTGCCGTCGGGCCGAGATCGAATGAGCCGAACTGCACGCCGCCCAGGTCGAATAGCGCCTGTGCGAGATCGAGATTGGAGTCAACATCCAGCAGCACTGCGCTGCTCCCTTCCGCGCTCGTTGCCCCGGCGCCCACTTCCCCGGGCAATCCCCGCGCGTCGGGACGTGTCATAACGCCAGACGATACCACGCGGGAGACGGAAGGCGCTATGAGATCATCGCGAGGACGTATTAGACTAGTCGGCAGTTGATCGGATCATCCCGATGCGGACCGCTGGAGCCGTTGAGGTCAGGACGAATCTCTCGTGCGTGCGGGATGAAGTTGAGCACGGAGCGGCCAGTGCCAGCCACGGATACCCCGTCACGCGGCTGTCGCTCTTCGAAGAATGTGACGCATGAACTACCGCGAGGCGATTCGCTGGATCATCGAGCGGGCCGGCTACGAGAAGGGGTTTGTCGCCAATCCCTTTGCCGGCGACGACATCGCCGCACTGGGCCTGCGACGCACTGCGGCGCTCCTGCGCGGCCTCGGCTCGCCGGAGATGACGTATCAGATCGTCCATGTCGCTGGGACGAAGGGCAAGGGCTCGGTCAGCGCGACGGTTGAAGCGCTGGTCCGCGCTGCCGGCCGGAAGACCGGACTGTACGCGACGCCACACCTGCACACCTTTCGTGAGCGAATCCAGGTCGGCGGCGTGCCGGTCTCGGAGAAGGAGTTTGCGGCGCTGGCCGACGCGCTCGTGTCGATCGACGCGGACGTCCAGGCAGACCAGCCCGAGATAGGCCAACCAACCGCCTTCGAGGTCGCGACAGCAATGGCATTGCTTGCTTTCCAGCGGGCAGGAGTCGACGTCGGAGTGCTGGAGGTTGGCATGGGCGGGCGTCTTGACGCGACCAACGTCGTTACCCCCGCGGTCAGCGTCATCACCAGCATATCCTTCGACCATACCGCGATCCTCGGCAACACGCTGGAGGCGATCGCCAGCGAGAAGGGCGGGATCATCAAGCATGGCGTGCCGGTCGTCGTCGGTCCCCAGCAACCGGGGGCTTTGTCGACGCTGGAGCGGATCGCGGCCGAACGTGGCGCGCCATTGCTGCGCTGGGAGCGCGACTGGCAGGCAGCCGGGTCGTCCGATTCCGCGCGGCTTGCTGGCCCGTGGGGTGACTGGCGCGGTGTCGGGTTGGCGCTGTCCGGCCCGCACCAGGTCGAGAACGCTGGCGCCGCGCTGATGGGTGTCTGGCAACTCGATCCGGGGTTGCTGGCCGACGAGCAGCGTGCCCGCGAGGCGTTGGCGAGCGTCCGCTGGCCCGGTCGCTTCGAGCGCGTCGCCGAGCAGCCGGATATGTACGTCGACGGCGCGCACAACGCCGATTCGATTGAGAGGCTGGTCGAGACAGTTCAGTTGCGCAGCTCGCGCCCGCCGATCGTGATCCTCGGTGTCAGCCGGGATAAGGATCTCGGCGGCATGCTCGCGGCGCTGGCGACGCTCTCGCCGCGCCTGATCGCGACCGCCTCGCACAATCCGCGCGCCGCCGATCCGACCCGGATCGTCGAGCTAGCTATCGCGCGGGGAATGGCTGCCGAACGCGCCGGCGATATCGAGTCCGCGCTCGACACGGCGCGCAGACTTGCCACTCCCGACGACCTGATCCTCGTCACCGGCTCACTCTACGTCGTGGCTGAGGCGCGCGAGGCGCTCGGCCTGGCCGAGACTCCTGTATTCGAGCGCGCGCTGCTCTACAGCTGATCGCCGGATCGCCGATCGCCCGTTGACGAATGCCCCCGGGGGCCATACGATACGAGCACGATGCGTACGTACAGTGGCGGGATGACGGCGGGGGGGTCGTCGACAACACGCCCGACGGCGCGTCTCGATCGGCCGGCGGGCAGCCCATGTCCGCCGGCTCCCGGGGTAGGACGGCGCCAGTGCGCCGGGCGGAGGGGTGTGGAGTGTGAGTAGTCGCGCGAACAACGCCGGGGCCGCGCCTGAGAGTGGTCTGGAGGCGACGCTCGATCGCTTCTTCCGCTTTCGGTCGATGGGCTCGAATATTCGAACCGAGCTCTTTGCTGGCCTGACGACCTTCATCGTCATGTCCTACATCATCTTCGTCAATCCCCAGATCCTTCATCTCCCGGACGGCAGCGGCCTGCCGATAGCGGCGACAATGACGTCCACCTGCCTCGTGGCCGGGGTGATGACGATCATCATGGGGCTCTACTCGAATCGAGCCTTCGCCCTCGCTCCCGGTCTGGGGCTGAACGCAATCGTCGCTTTCACCCTCGTTCTTGGCGAGGGGCTGACCTTCCCGCAGGCGATGGGCGTTATCGTTGCCGAAGGCATCCTCATTACAGTCCTCGTTCTCGTCGGCCTCCGGCGCTACGTGATGGATCTGGTGCCGCTGGAGCTGAAGAAGGCGATCTCGGTCGGCATCGGCCTGTTCATCCTCTTCATCGGCCTGGTCAATGGCGGGATCGTCAAAACCGGCGCCGGGACGCCGCTGGAGCTCGGCAACTTGCGTGGCCTGCCGGTGCTAATGACGGCGATCGGGCTGGTCATCACCATCGCCCTGCTAGCTCGCGGCCACCGCGCCGCAATCCTGATCGGCATTGTGGCGACGACGGTCATCGCTATCATCCTGGAGAAGATGCTCAACACTGGCCAGTTCGGACCGGGGCAGGCGCAGGTACCGACGCAGTGGATCGACACGCCTGACTTCAGCCTTGTCGGGCAGTTCTCGTTCCGCTTCTTCTCGCACATGGGTATCGGCGTCGCGATCCTGACGATCCTGGCGATCATGATGGCCGACTTCTTCGACACGATGGGGACGATGGTCGGAGTTGGTAGCCAGGCCGGCTATCTCAATGAGAATGGCGAGCTGCCCGACGCCCAGAAGCCGCTGCTGGTCGATTCAGTCGCAGCGATGGCCGGCGGCATGGTGTCGTCTTCCTCGGCGACGACATATATCGAGTCGGCGGCGGGCGTTGGCAACGGCGGACGCAGCGGCCTGGTTTCGGTTGTCGTCGGTGTCCTCTTCCTGCTGGCGATGCCGTTTGCTCCGCTGGTTGGTGTCGTTCCGACCCAGGCGACGGCGCCGGCGCTGATCGTCGTCGGCTGGATGATGACCAGCGTGCTCTCCGAGCGCGAGGAGGTCACCTCTGATGGCCGGATCGTTCGCTCCCGCGGGATCGACTTCGGCGACATCGAGGTTGGCTTGCCGGTGCTGGCGGCGATGGTCATGATGCCGCTGACCTATAACATCACCAACGGCATCGGCGCTGGATTCGTCGTCTGGACGCTGGTGAAGATGTTCCGTGGCAAGGCTCGCGAGATCCACCCGATGATGTACATCATCAGCCTGGCCTTCCTTATCTACTTCCTGCGCTCGTTCCTCGGCGTCCACGCCTGAGAACGAGACGACAGCACAGACGAGATTCGACCGGGGCCGGCGAGGGTCACCTCGCCGGCCCCGGCCGTCATCGACCAGATAGTTGCGCTCGAGCTGGGCTATCGATTCGGGCGGCCCTACGGCCCACCCTGACGCGGGCCAGGCTGCTGGTTGAGCTGGGTGCCGACCAGCCTGGGGATGGCGATCTTCGGGATGCCGCGGATGGCCTCGACCTGAAGCCCCCATTCGAGCAGATCGCTGACATCCGTGTACCAGTTGTCGCCATCATCACCGACGACGACGGCAATGACGAAGCGGCCGTCGCGAGTTGCCGCGCCGGTCAGGCAGTAGCCGGCGTTGTCGGTAAAGCCGGTCTTTCCGCCGATGACATCGTCGCGCATCTGATAGAGCTGGTTGTGGTTCCAGATTTCGTAGCCATCGATATTGATGGCCGGCGTCTGCATAATCTCGCGCAGCACGGGGAAATTCAGCGCCGCCCGCAGGATAATCGCCAGATCGAACGCGGTTGAGTAGTGACCGTGCTCGTCCAGCCCGTGCGGGTTCATGTAGTGCGTATCGCGGAGCTGGTACTCCCGTGCTGTCTGGTTCATCAGATCGACGAACTTCTGGACAGCCTGTTCGGGATCGGTCGCTCCGCTCTGCCCACCAACGGATCGGGCGATCGCATGGGCGGCATCGTTGCCAGAGGGCAACAGCAGGCCGTAGAGCAGGCCACGCAGCGTGACCGTCGTCCCGGCGGTCAACCCCATCGAGGCCTCGCCGACAATATCGGACTCGTCGATCAGCACTGGCGTGTCGAGCCGGCCGTAGCGGACGGCGACGATCGCAGTCATCATCTTCGTCGTCGATGCCATCGCGACGCGGACGTTGGCGTTCTTGTCGTAGAGGATTTCGTTGTAGTCGGACAGGACGATGGCGCCGTGGGAGAAGGAGCCCGGAGAGGGCGGCTCCTCGACGGCGGCAGCCGGCCGCGGCGCGTTCGTCAGCGCAAGCGAGATTGCTGAGATCAGGGAGACGAACAACAGCAGTCGAGTCATCCAGCCGTGTCGTCGGGTGTTGTAGTTGAACACGGTGCAGACTCCGCCAGCCATCAAGTGGGTCATCGTCACCCCGGGTGACATCAGGGAGTGTACGAACCCGAACACCGACCAGACAAGGCT
>MTKZ01108717.1_pt1 | contig 22978 bp, 20 predicted proteins | sample 1042781 | NCBI WGS metagenome assembly MTKZ01 (sample SAMN06212207, study PRJNA360539) | anaerobic digester metagenome | biome: Wastewater treatment plant; material: sludge; isolation source: anaerobic digester fed with sludge from wastewater treatment plant | place: Denmark: WWTP Viborg ... | reverse complement strand
TCTCCAGGATGTTCGGTCGTCCGGGCATCGCGCGCAATACTCCCGCTGGCTTTATCGGCTCGCAAGCAGCAGCCAATGAGGTGAGCAAACGGTCCGATATCCCTGAGTTCCGATAAGACCGGAGCTTGCACGGCGAGTGGAGTGCCTCGACCCCAAGCCGAAGCCTGAACCCCCTGCCCGCGTCCTCTCACGTCCCTGCGTTGACGCCCGTCGTATCGGCCGGCGTCGTCTGCCGGGCATCCAGCGAGTCTGCCCTGGCCAGTGCGGCCTTGACCAGACCGAGGAACATCGGCTGCGGGCGCAGCGGGCGGCTTTGAAACTCAGGGTGTGCCTGGGTGGCGATGAAATACGGGTGGACGTTCTGCGGCAATTCCAGGATCTGCATGATCGGGTAATCGGGGGCCTTGCCCGAGAACACCAGTCCGCCGGCCTCGAGACGCTCGATGTACTGCGGGTCGACCTCGTAACGATGGCGGAACCGAAGGCGGACCTCCGGCGCACCGTTGAACAGCCGGGCGGCCAGCGTGTTCGATTTGATCTCCACGTCGCGCCCGCCGAGCCGCATGTTGCCGCCCAGCCCCTCGATCTGTTTCTGCTCCGGCAGGATGTCAATCACCGGATGCGACGTGTCCGGGGCGATCTCCGTGCTGTTGGCATCCTTGAGGCCGCAGGCGTGGCGGGCATACTCGATCACCGCCATCTGGAAACCGTAGCAGAGCCCCAGATAGGGAATACGGCTCTCGCGAGCGCGCTCAATGCAGGCGATCTTGCCCTCGGTGCCGCGCACGCCAAACCCGCCCGGAACGATGATTCCGTGAACATCATCGATCGCCCTCGCGGCCCTTTCCGTATCCAGTTCGGTGGTGTCCACCCACTTGATGTTCACGTGGCAGTCGGCGGCTGCTCCGGCGTGCTCCAGGGCATGGATGATGCTCGCGTAGCTGTCCCGCACCGACGTGTACTTGCCGATCAGGGCGACGGTGACCTCTCGTGACGGCGACTGGATGCGGTTGACAAAACCGCTCCAGACCGCGCGGGCCTTCGTCTCGCCCTCGGGGTGCAGCCGGCCACGGATCCTCAGCGTGTCGATGACCACCTCATCCAGGCCGGCCTCGCGAAGCATGTCAGGGATCACGTAGATGCTGGTGCAATCGTGCATCGAGAAGACGTTGCCGATCGGCACGTTGCTGTAGAGCGCAAGCTTCTCCTTGACTTTCTGGCTGATCGGCTCCTTCCCGCGACAGGCGATGATGTGCGGCTGGATGCCCGTGGCCAGAAGCCCCCTGATGCCCAACTGTGCGGCCTTGGATTTCTGCTCGCCCAGCATCGGCGGCGAGATGATGTACGTGAGGGCGACAAACGTACACGAGTCGGGCCCTTCCTCGAAGGCCAGCTCACGCATCGCCTCGATGTAGTAGGAGTTCTCCACGTCACCGACCGTGCCGCCGATCTCGACAAAAACCACGTCGGCGTCGGAGGCTACGGCCAGCTCGCGCAGCTTGCTTTTGACCTCGCCGGTGACGTGAGGAATCATCTGGACATCGCGCCCCAGGTAGCTCCCCTGCCGCTCCTTCTCCAACACGCGCGAGTAGATCTGCCCGCTGGTCGCGAAATTCAGCCGACTGAGGTCCTGGTCGAGCATCCGCTCGTAGGTACCCAGGTCCATGTCCGTTTCCATACCGTCGTCGAGAACGAAGACCTCGCCGTGGCGGTACGGGTTCAGCGTGCCCGAATCGACGTTCAGGTAGCCTTCCAGCTTGATCGGCGCCACCGTGAGGCCCTTGTCCTTGAGGCACTTGGCCAGTGAGCTGGAGAATATGCCTTTGCCAAGGCCGCTCATGACCGTGCCGAAGACGATCACATATTTGGCCCGGCCGGGCCTGTACCCGGCGGGCATCGGAGCATAGAACTCGGTGTCGTCGGAGGCCGAGCCCAATGAGGAAAGCATCTTCTCGGTGTCAACCATTCTGGCCTTGCGTTCCGGATTCATCGTCGCATCCTTGTCCTGTTGTTCATCCGTTTCTCGCGGGCTCAGCCCCGGCATGGCCCCGGGCTGCCCGGTAGCGCTGTACAAAAGCCACATACTGCTCGGGCGTATCGACGCCGCTGCTCTCGTGAGGCACCACCGCCATGGCGATCTTCGCCCCCACGTGCAGGGCTCGCAGTTGTTCGAGCTGCTCGGCGCGCTCCAGTTCCGCCGGCGGCATCTGGGTCAGCCTGACGAGGAAGTCCGGCCGGAACGCATAGATCCCCAGGTGCAGCAGCCAGTTGCCAGGATGCTCGACCTGCCCGCGCGCGTCGCGCGGATATGGAATCACGCTCCGGCTGAAATAAAGGGCGTACCCGTTGGCGTCAATCACCACTTTGACGCAAGCCGGGTTGAGCACATCTTCGGTCCGCTTNNAAGGCCAGCGAGCCCATCTCGGCCTGTGGCCGCGACTGCATCAGCTCGACCAGCGTGTCGATCGATCGCGGATCCATCTCCGGCTCATCGCCCTGCACGTTGATGATCAGCTCTGCATCAAGCTTCGATGCCACCTCGGCCACGCGGTCCGTCCCGCTCGGATGGTCCGCCCGGGTCATCATCGCTTCACCGCCGAAGGCACGCACCGCCTCAGCGATTCGCAGATCGTCCGTCGCCACCAGCACCCGTTCCACGAGCCGAGCACCACGCACGGCTTCATACACGTGCTGAATCAGCGGCTTGCCGGTCTGATGGGCGAGAGGTTTCCCTGGGAATCGAGTGGACGCGTAACGCGCGGGGATGATCGCGGCTACGGACACCGGGCAGCACTTCCTCTTCTGCAGGCAAAACGTACTCTCATCGGAACAAGGACGAATGATAATGGTCGCGGTATGGTTTGTCAAAGCGGCAAAGTCACAAAACGTGCGATCCGTTCGGCAGATACGCCCGGTGCCGGGCGTGCGACAGTTTAGGCGGGTGCCACTGGCAGCTTGCCTGCCAGTGTCTTCGTTTTCTCCGGCCTGCACTGGCGGACAAGCCGCTCGATGTGGCTCGCGATAGACCGCCAGCGGCACCCACAGAGCATGCCTGCCGGATCTGTCATGCCCCCCCGTACCTGTGAGTTTCCACGTGTCTTGTCAGTGGCGCTCGCGCGCCGTAGGATCACCTCCGTGTCGTGCGATCAAGACAGGCTTTCAACCTCCCACCCGACGCGAGGACCGAAAATGTCAGCCGGCTACCCCATTTTCGTGAAACGTGATCTCGACGGTTTCTTCGGTCTGGCAATCGACAATTTGGTACAGTTGCTGCTGATCGTGTCCTTGTGCACAGAGGTTTGCGGCATGACGGGGGACAACGCCAAGTTTATCTATGAGTACATCATGCCCGGGGCAGCGGTTTCGCTGCTCATCGGCAACCTCTTCTATGCCGCCCAGGCTCACTGGGTCGCCCGCCGCGAACGTCGGTCAGACGTCACCGCCCTGCCCTATGGGATCAATACGCCTTCGCTGCTTGTGTATGTCTTCTTCGTGATGAAGCCGGCCTTTGACCGAACCGGCAGCGCCGAATACGCCTGGAAGCTTGGCCTGATCGCCTGTCTGGGCAGCGGCTTGATCGAATTCAGCGGGGCGTTCGTGGCCGAACGGCTCCGCCGCAACACGCCCCGAGCGGCCTTGCTCAGCACCCTGGCAGGCATCGCGATCACCTTCATCGCCATGAAGTTCGCCCTTGAAATCTGGGACCGGCCGCTTGTGGCGATGGTCCCGATGGCCGTGGTTCTGTTGGTCTATTTCTCACAGGTGCGTTTCCCGCTGGGGCTTCCCGGAGGCCTCGTGGCCGTACTGCTTGGGACCGCCTTGGCTTGGGGCTTGGGAAGCCTGGGTGTATCGACAGGCGTGCCGGTCAGCATCGGGGAAGTCCAGAAAGCATGCGTGTACTCGGGTCGGCACTGGCCACAATGGGTCGGACCGATTTNNGCCTGGGCGTATCGACCGGCGTGCCCGTCAGCGCTAACGACGTCCAGGATGCATGCATGTACTCGGGCCGGCACTGGCCTCAATGGGTTGGACCGGTTTTGTGGGAGACGATTCGTAGCGACCCGGCTCAGGTCATCTCGTTGCTCTCGGTCATCATCCCCATGGGGCTGTTCAACGTCATCGGCAGCCTGCAAAACATTGAATCGGCCGAGGCCGGCAGCGATGTCTTTGCCACCGGCCCATCCCTGGCGGTCAACGGTATCGGAACGATCGCGGCAGCTTGCTTCGGAAGCTGCTTCCCGACAACGATTTACATCGGGCATCCCGGCTGGAAGGCTCTCGGCGCGCGGGCGGGCTACTCGACTTTGAACGGCCTGGTGATAACCGTCCTTTGCCTCACCGGGACCGTGGCGGTGGTGAGCAAGATTGTTCCGATGGAGGCGGGCATCGCGATTGTGCTTTGGATCGGCATCGTGATCACCGCCCAAGCCTTCCAGGCTACGCCCGTGCGGCATGCTCCGGCGGTGGCCTTGGGCTTATTCCCCGCCATTGCCGCATGGGGGGCCATGATCGTCTCAGGAGCCTTCACCCAGGCCGGCCTGAATACGGCGACCGCTTCCGCTCCTGCGCCTGTGGCCGTCATGACCAGCCTGCCCGCCGCCGCGTTCCAGCCGGCCCTGACCACGCCGCCTTCGCAGCCGCCGGGCGTCGCAACCATTCAGAGCATCTTGAGCTCAGAGGATGGCCGGAAGACGGAGACCAGCGGCTTCCTCATCCACGGGATGAACGTCATGGAGCGCGGTTACATCTTCACCTGCATGATCGTCGCGGCGATTTCGGCATTTCTGATCGACCGGCGGTTCTTCAACGCGGCCGGTTGGTCGCTGGCTGCTGCCGTGTTGACCTTCCTTGGCCTGATGCACGCGTACCAGATGCAGGGTAACACCGCCGACTACTGGCTGATCGGCACGACCCCCGCCGAAGGGGTCTTCACCTACCACGCCTATCCAGTGGTCATCGGCTATCTCCTGATGGCAGCGGTCTTTCTGGTCATGGGTTACCGACACCGATACGAGCAGCTCGGCACGGCTAAGACACTCGAGGACGCCCGGGTCGTGACATCCAATCACCTGTCCGGCGAGTCCTTCGTGTGACAATGCACGATAAGTCTGTTCCTGACAGTGATTTGACGCGTTCAAAGAGAGCGGTTAACCTCTTGCGGTTTGGCTCCGTTGTGAACTGCTCACCGGCAGGGGACGTAAGCACGCCGCTGCCGGGTGTGCCGGACGATCTGAGTGGTAATGAGACTGATTGATGGCCCCCAATAAGATTGCTGCCACGTCTGAGCACCGGAACGTCCGCACGGCATCCCGCCCTGGTTCCAGTCCGCGGCCGGCTCCCGCGGAGCAGGCTGAACACAAGACTCTTGCGGTGACGGTCAAGGAGACCCTTGAGTCAATCGTGGTGGCATTCATCCTGGCTTTCGTGTTTCGCGCCTTCATCGTCGAGGCCTTCGTCATCCCCACCGGCTCAATGGCCGTGACCCTCTACGGCAAGCAACTGACCAAAACCTGCTCCACCTGCGGCTACGAATACGCCTATGGCCTCGTTGACGGCAAGCGGAACACGGAGACCCGGGTTCGCTGCCCAAACTGCCGGGTGTTGTATGACAAGTTCAGCGCCACAGAACTGGACCGGGCTGACAGTGGAGATCGCATCCTTGTTCACAAGTGGCCGCTCGATCTTCCCGGGGGCTGGCTGGGGCCGAACCGCTGGGAAGTGACCGTTTTCAAAGACCCGGAGGACGGAACGACCAATTTCATCAAGCGGCTGGTCGGCATGCCCGGGGAAGCTCTCGAGATTATCGACGGCGATGTCTACACCGCTAAAATGGAAAACCTTCCGGCGGAGTTGATCGGCCAATTCGAGCAACTTCGCGAACGGATCTACCGCTACGGCCACGGCGACAGGCAACCGGGGTCATCCGATCTTCGTGAGGAGATTCGCGACCTTTATGCCAAGATCAACAAAAAGCTCCTGCCCTGCCTGGAGATCCAGCGAAAAATCGAGCAAGCTCCGCGGGCTCAGGAATCGCTCTGGTTCAACGTGTACAACCACGATTTCCTGCCAAGCTACGAGTTGCGGGCAGACCAGAACAAGCCCCCGGTCGGCTGGGCGCCTGACAGCCCCGATGCCGCCAAGGCCTGGAAAGACACGAATCGCCGCACGATCAAGTTCGATTCCGTCAGCGACGACACCCTCTTCCTGAAATTCGAGGGAACGATCGATGATTTCTACGCTTACAACTTCAACGACAGCGCAAACGAAGCCATGGATCTGCGAGGCGGAGGTCCGTCGGGACGATGTCTGGTGGGAGATGTCCGGCTGAGGTTCAGCTGGATCATCCGCGCCGGTAGCGGTGATCTGGTCCTTGAAATGAACCGTGACAAGGACACGTTCATCGCCAGCATCAGCACAACAGGCAAGGTGAAGCTTGAACTCGAACGTCCGGTTGGCGAGTCAGCCACCCGACGGGAAACCATCGCAGAGCCGTCGCCTGTCGATTCGTTCAGCCGCGATCGGGCGGTCCAGGTGGAGTTCATCAACGTCGATTACCGCGTGATGGTGCTCATCGACGGCAAGATTGTGGCCAAGAGCAACGACAAGCAGTATCACCCGCTGGTCGAGCGGCTTGAACGATTCTGCCAGCCGACTCCAACAGATGCGGTCTGGGGCGCCCACGTCGAACCTACCGTCGTCCGCATCGGCGGGCGGAACATGCAGTGCGACCTGAAGCATCTGGTGCTGGAACGCGACGTGTACTACCGCTCGCAGCCGCTTTTCGGCGGTCCCTGGAAGGGCACAGGCCTGCGGCTGCCGGATTGGTCCGGATGGGGGACGGCCGGGCACCCGATTCTTCTGCGTCCGCAGCGAGTCCGAAACGGCAAGACTTACGCTGCCGAGTACTTTATGCTTGGCGACAACAGTCCGCACAGCAAGGACTCGAGGCTCTGGGAAAGCGCCGGAAGTCATCTGATCCCTCTCATGGACGAGTACCAATTGGGTACCGTGCCGGAGGACCAGTTGATCGGCAAGGCGTTCTTCGTGTACTGGCCGGCGGGATATCGCGCAGCGTGGACCGGCGGGATCGGTTTGATACCCAATTTTGGGCGCATGCGATGGATTCGTTAAGGGAGAACCCGCATAGTTATCCACAGGAATGGCGTGAAATTGCCAGGACTGTAATTTGTTTTCTCGGGGCCGGGCTGTGATTAAACAGGAGGCCCCGCTCGGGAAGACCACTGCGGGTCCGTTTCGCAAGGCCATGCTGAGAAAAGACTTATGCTAGACTGCGTTCTTGTCTCAAAAACGAGCTTCGCCAGTTTGGAATCACAGGACTTGACCGCCCCGTCGGTTTTTCGTCGCGTCTTGGGGGCTTTTCAACAGTCTATCCACAGTCGAAAGCGGTGATTATCCGACGGCGACTCTGTGAGGTTGTGATGCCTAAAACGAGCAACCTGCTGACAACTATCGATCTGGTAAAACGCTACGGCGCGCGGACCGTCGTGGATCGCGTGAGCTACTCCGTTGGGCAGGGCGAGATTGTGGGCCTGCTGGGTCGAAACGGGGCCGGCAAGACGACCAGCTTCCGCATCACCATTGGCATGATCACACCCGATGGCGGGCAGGTGCTGTTCAATGGTGAGGATCTGGCCAGTCTGCCCATGTACAAGCGAGCGCAGCGGGGCATCGGCTATCTCTCGCAGGAACCGAGCGTGTTTCAGCGGCTGACGGTCCGACAGAACCTGCTGGCCATCCTGGAATGCATGAAGCTGGGCCGCCGTGAGCGCAGCACGCGCGCCGATGCCCTGCTCGATCAGTTCGGTCTGCGGCACCTGGAGGGGCAACTGGCCCGCAACCTGTCCGGCGGCGAGCGGCGGCGTCTGGAGATTGCCCGAGCCCTGGTGACCGAGCCGCTGCTCATCCTGCTGGACGAGCCTTTCAGCGGCGTCGACCCGATCGCCGTCGAGGGGCTTCAGAAGGAGATCATCCGCTTGCGGGCCGAGCATGGCATCGCCATTCTCCTGACCGATCACAACGTTCGCGAGACGCTTTCGGTCACCGACCGCAGCTACATCATCCACGAAGGCCAGGTCATCGCCGAGGGCACGCCTCGTGACCTGATCAACGATCCCAAAGTCCGCGAAATCTACTTGGGCAGCACCTTCCGCGGCGACGAGTTCGACCAGCCCAGGCATAGAACCGAAGCGACCAGGTAGGCTCCACGCCACCGCGGACGCGCAGGGCCGATTGTCGGCCGACCCCGTCGGACCAGAACGAACAACAAGAGCGGCCGGCGTCATGCCTTATGAGACGCCTGTCCGGCGATGTGCTTGCGCTTTTTCTCCGGTGCTTTCGCGGTCAGGAGAGGCGCGGGAGCCAAGTCGACTTCGTCGTCATGCTCCGAGAGCAGCACGCGGCTGTCCGGGTAGTGCTTGTGGATGGCAAACCGGCGGGCAGCCCGATAGTAGCGGACCATCCGGTTCCAGTCGAAATGCTCCGCGTAAGCCTCGACCTGGTTGCGGAGTTGAATGCGTTGCCTGGTCGACATCCGCGTCAGGGCGTACATCCAATCAGTGATCAGGTCGATGGTCTTGTCGATGCTCACACCACGACGGCGGGCGATGAAGATACCGTGTTTGTTGTGTTCGGGGAAATGGCTCATCACATAGGCCCCGAAACCGCTGTAATCGCTGGTGATAGCCGGGATCCCGCGGATCANNTAGCCCCATGGCTCATAGTAAGACGGGAACACGCCCAGGTTGCAGCCGCGAACGAACTGGTCGTATTCCAGGCCGAGAATCGGGCTCGTCGAGGTGATGAATTCCGGGTGAAAGATCACCTTCACCGGGTCCTCACACAAGTTAATCAGGCCCCGATGACGCAGGTGCCGCAGAATCAGATCATCTCCGTCATTGACCAGGTCGTGGGTGACGATCATCGGCGGCGGTCCCTGCCGCCACGCATGCATCATCCGTTTGAGGCGAACGCGGGCGAATTCGTTGAGCAGGTCGTCGGTCGTGGGCATTCGCCCGGCGGCGATGGTCCGGAACAGTTGCTCACCCATTTCGTCCTTGATCGCGTCGCATGTCTCTCGCAACTCGTTGAACATCGCCTGCCGGTTGAGCGTTTCCACGTTGGGTGAACGATAGTTGGCCGGGGCGATAATAAAGGCCACCACCGTCACGCCGTTGGGGTGCTCCTTGAGCCGCTGGTTCAGACGGTGCAGCGCCTCGATGAACACGTCGAATCCCTTGTTGCGGTACTCGTAGCGCCCGGCGGTGAAGAAGTAGAGGGTTTTCGTCAGGTCGAACGTGTAGCTTGGGAAGAAATGCCCCATGGTGAATTCGTGGATGAGGGCCTTGTTCTCGCGGTGCAGTTCCTGGAACCGGTACGGGGCCGCGAACCGGTCCACGTTGAGCCCGTTGGGCAGCAGGATGTCGGCCTTGCGGTGCAGGAACTGCTCGGCCTCCAGTGCGGTGATGCCCGAGACGGTGGTGAAGACGTCGGCCGCGTGGGTGGCCGCCTTCTCGAGCTGGAACCGTGACCCGATGCCATGCTCGTTGGCGACGGCCTCCCCGTTGATGCGTGGCAGATGGTCGTAGAGGTCGATGTTGGCAGCGCTGAGGCTGCGACCGATCAGTGTGGCATGCGTTGTAAAGACCGTCGGCACGGCAACTTGCCGATGTCTCAGGATCGGCATAGCGGCCGCACTCTGGTATTCGTGGAAGTGCGCGAGCATGGGGCGGTCCTCGCTTCGCTCGCGAATGGCAGCCAACAGATCAGCCACGGCATACCCGAAGACGACCATGTCGCCCATTTCGCGATCGCCGAAAGGCGTGCCGATGCCGATTTCCTTCCAGAAGAAGTACTTCATCTCGTCGGCGCGGGGGGCCAGCGACGAAAGGTCCACGAGCAGAACCTGGGGCCGTCCGGTGATCAGCCAGCGGCCGAAGTGGATGACGACGCCCCGTTCTCGCAGGATGCCCAGAACGTCGCCGACGATGCCCGTGGGGGTTTCGGGCTCGAACTCGACAGCGGCGGCGGCCGGTCGATACGGCCCCACCAGCCAATAACCGTCACCCCAGCGACGGGCTGTCGCCGGAGCCTTGGTTCGAAGAACGGTGTAGATCCCCCCAGTTTGACAACAGACCTCCCAGGCTACCTCGAAGAGCAAAGGGCGCACCCCCGCGGCAGCACTCTCGGACGAGGAATCCTCTGCCGCCTCGTCGGGTACCGTCTGATCCGGCGCAGATGAGTGATGAACCTCTTGGTCGGCCATGCGATAACCTCGGATTGACGCCTTCCCCGCCGAGACGGCGGGGAATAATACGCGCGGATGGGCCGACAGACAAATCTGCCGTTCGACGAGATAGATGCGATTCTCAAGCGTCACGGCGTCGACGTCGAGATTGCGTTGGACGAAATGTTGCGTAATGCTGAGACCTCTCGGCTGGGCCCCACAGCAATGGTCGGTGGCTGTCAACGGCACCTACGAGGCCTCGCTGGCCCTCATCCGCGACCGCTGCACCTTCCTGAGCCCGGCTGACAAGGACCAAATCCTCCGGAAGACCGCCGAGGCGTTCTTCTTCAACGGCGCGCGATACCGGGATACGGGCAGAAGGTCGTCCGCTTTTCTATAACAACTCTCTGGCGGGCGACCTTGTGGCCATAAGCGGTCCCGGGGTGGCCCGAAGGCATTCAAAAAGAGCTTTTGGAACCACGGATGACACGGATGGGCACGGATACGAAGGACAGAAGACTCACAGGAGGAAACGGAGATAAGGGAGGTGTTCTTCTCCGTTGCCTCCGTTGGCTCCTGTTCAAATCCGGTCGGGCGCGAACCTGGAAGAAGACCAGATCACGAAAGTCGCAGATCCGACGAGGCGGACCCGAAAGGACGAAAACACGAAACGATCAAACCCCAGCCCGGCCGGACTTGTTCGCGTTTTCACTCTTTCGTGTTTTCGTGATTGGGCTCGTGTTCCCCCTGTTGTTGCTATGGCACCGGCCAGTTCTTCTTGATGCCCTCGAGGGAGATTTCGCGAAGTTGTTCTTCCGCAACTCCGTTTTCCTTGGCGATCTCCGCCTTGTACTTATTGGTTAGGCTGTTGCGGGCTTCCAACTGCTTATCAAGCTGGGCACGTGCCTTGGCTTGTGAGTAGCCCGGTTTGCGCGCGTCCGGAAGAGGGTACATGCGATGAGCGTCTTTGTCCGCACGGTCTTCAGCAGCGACGATCGCCCTGAATACCTCCTGGCGTTTGGATTCCGACAGCCCGCGTTTCACTTGGGGCTTCGCGATGGGCTGTGAGATGAGCTCGGTTTTCACCTCGGCGTTAATCTCAGAGTCCTCTCCAAGCTTGCTCAACATGGCAATCCACTGGCCCCATCCAGACTTGAAATGCTCGTGGGACGTATAGAGATAGATGAATACGTGGGTCGGCTTCCCGTCGTGGAATTTAAAGCCGCCCGTGACGCGTGCTTCGTCGTACAGCTTTTGAAGAAGTAGTCGGAGGCCGGATTCCGTGGCGGCGCCCGACACCACCGCGTGCAGTTCGATTTGTGTCTTGACCGGCGAGTCGTAGGGGACCCGGTCCACGATTTCGTATACCGGGAGCGAGGCAGGAGATTCCAGCGGGGTTGCCGAGGCAGGTCGCTGAACCGGAGCGGCACGCAGTTCGGGATCCGCGCTCTTGTCGCCGTTATCAGGCTGTGATTCTGCTGGCGATATCTCTTGTTTCACCTGGCCAGGCACCCTCAGGGATGGGTTGGTCGGCTCAGCCTGGGAATTCACAGGTGCCACTTGCGGATTCGCGTGGTCAGCGGGCGTACCGGAGTTCAGCAGACCTGCGCAGATCACTATCATTACTATGAGTACGGCCAGACCACCGATGACGGAGAGACAACCGGGCTGCCGGCGCGTGGCAGGTGTTTGCTGACGTTCGACAACAACTGTTTGCTGGATATTCATGGTCGGAGCGAGCACAGCATCCTTCGGTTGAGACGGAGCGCCCCGAGACTCTCGTGAGGCTGCCTTGGCCTGCGTCGCCTGTAGTCTTGCCAGTTCGATCTCATGCTGTTCTTGACGGCGTTTCTCCATGAACAAGAACGCGGCCTGCTGGTCATGGAGCGGGCACCCGCATCGCTTGCACATGAAATCAGCAGTTTCGTTTTCGGCCTTGCAGTGCGGACAGCGGCAGTGAGTGGTCTTGTAGAGCTCTCTTTTCTCTTTCTGAGCCTGGTACAGTTCGCGAGCCCGTTTCACCAGCGAACTGCCGACGCCATTCGGCTGTGTGCCGTCCTTCGTTTTGTCTTCGGAAGCTCCCGACTCCGGAACCGATTCCTCCAGGAAGACGACCGGCCCGCTGCGGCTCGGTACGCGAAATTGGCGATTGAGCTTGGGGCAACGTGCCACGCGCCCGGCGTGCTGCGATGCAAACTCATGTGCTTGCCCGCAGGGGCATTCGGCCACAACGACATCTCGTGACGGCTCCATGAGGTGCACCTCCTTCAGCCTATCGCTGTGTCGTAAAACCCTTCTCGCAGCCGTCGAACGAGTTCTTGAGCCGATCGAGGTTGTCGCCGCAGTAGATCACCCGGGTATTCAGCAAGGCCGACGGCCGGTGCGGAGCGGACGCCGCCTGGGTTGCTGCGGTTGCCGGGGTGGCCTGCCTCGGTGCTGAGCGGGATTTGCGTAACATGACCAGAAGATACCGCAGCCACCGGGCGGGTGTCAACCACGATCCGGGAAGAACAAAACCGAGTTAGGAAACCCCAAAAGGACGAAAACATGAAATGATCAAACGCCAACCGGCCCGGTCTTTTTTGTGCTTTCCCGCTTTGGTGTTTTCGTGATTCGTCTGCCTTGATTCAATACATGCTCCCTTCGGCCCGGATCGAGAGCAGTCCGAGCAACCCGCTGTGGCAGGCCGCTCCTATACTGAACCCTTGTTCACCGCCGGCATAAAGCCCGCTTCGCCGGATTCGCTTGGGCGAACCGGTGGCTCGCTTTGGGGCCGGTGGTTCGTTCTATTTTGCGCTGACCTCGGCGAGGCCCTGTTGGAGGTCGGCGACGATGTCATCGGGGTCCTCCAGGCCGACGGAGAGGCGAACGAGCTCGTCAATCATGCCGAGTTGATAGCGTTCCTCCCGGGAGACGTTGTAGTAGCTGTTGAGGGCCGGGTGGGTGATCAGCGTCTCCGGGCCGCCGAGGCTCGGGCCCATCAGGCACAACTTGAGCGAATCGAGGAAGGTCAGCGTCTGTTCCAGATTGCCGTTGACCTCGAAAGTCACGACCGCGCCGAAGCCCTTCATCTGACGGCGGGCGATCTCATGATGCGGGTGGCTGGGCAGCCCCGGGTAGTAGACCCTTTTGACCTGCGGCCGCTTCTCGAGCCACTGTGCGACCGTCATGGCGGTGCTGTTTAACCGCGCCATGCGCAGCCCAAAGGTCTTCAGCCCGCGAATCAACAGGTAACAGCTCATCGGGTCCATAACGCCGCCGGTGACCCGCTGCCACTGGTAGATCGGCTCAACCACCGCGGCTTTGCCGGCCACCGCGCCGCCGAGCATGTCGTTGTGGCCGCCGAGGTACTTGGTCGTGCTTTGAATGACGATATCGACGCCCTGGTCGAGCGGCCGCTGGTTGTAGGGCGTGGCGAAGGTGCTGTCGATAACGCTGAGAACCTTCTTGTCGCGGGCGATCCGGACGACCTTCTCAACGTCGGCGATGTTGAGGTACGGATTGGTCGGCGATTCGGAGATGATCATGACCGTGTCCTTGCAGACCGCGTCGGCCATGGCGTGGTAGTCACCCATCGCCACGACGCTGGCCCGGATGCCGAATCGCGGCAAAACCGTCCGCACGAAATTTNNTGCTTGTAGGCGTCGTCCGTGATGACCAGATGCTGCCCCTGGCTGCAATGTGCGAGGACGGTTCCGCAGACCGCGCTCATCCCGCATTCAAAAAGGACGGCTCGCTCCGCTTTTTCCAGGGCGGCCAGTTTACGCTCCGCCGCCTGGCGGGTCGGGTTGCCGTATCGGCTGTATTCGTAATGCGGCACTTCGGCCTTGCCGAAAGCGAGCATCTCCTTGACGTTCTTGAATACGAAGGTGCTGCTGTAGGCAATCGGCGTGGTGATCGTGCCCCGCCAGCGGTTCTCTCCGCAATGTACGGCATCGGTATCCGGATGTCCGGTCGGGTGCTCGGTGAAATCGTTCATAGTGCCTCCCGAATCACTTCTCACATCTCCGTCAGCAAGGCATATTCTATTGAGGGTGGCAGTTTGGGTCCATGCGTGGCGTCAGTACCGGAACCTGGCGGCAATCGGCATTCGCCGTCCAAAACCGAATGCCCGGCTGGTGACCTTCAGGCCCAATGCGGCCTGCTTGCGTTTGTACTCGGCCGTATCGACCAGGCGAATGACCTTTTGAACGATCCGAGCATCGTGCCCGGCCGCCACGATCTCATCGGCGCTCAATTCCTGGTGGATGTACTTGTCCAGAATGGCGTCGAGCAGCTCATAAGACGGCAGTGAATCCTGATCCGTCTGGTTAGGGCGCAACTCGGCCGACGGCGGCTTGGTGATCGTGTTGCGCGGGATCACCTCGCGTCCGGTCTTGCTGTTGATGTACTCAGCAAGCTTGTAGATCGTGGTCTTGGGCACGTCGCTGATCACCGCCAGCCCGCCGCACATGTCCCCGTACANNATGTCCCCGTACAGCGTGCAGTAGCCCACGGCCAACTCGCTCTTGTTGCCCGTAGTCAGCAGCAGGCAGCCGAACTTGTTCGACAGGGCCATCAGCAACACCCCGCGAATGCGGGCCTGGATGTTCTCTTCGGTGACGTCCGGCGCACGACCTTCGAAATGCGGCTTGAGGTGCTCTTCAAAGGTCTCGTGCATGGCCCTGATCGCGATGACCTTGTAGTGGATGCCGAGGTTGCGAGCCAGAGCTTCCGCGTCGGTGACGCTGTGCTCGCTGCTGTAGCGGGACGGCATGGCGACGCCGGTGACGTTGTCCGGCCCCAGGGCGGCGGCGGCCAGGGCGGCGGTCACCGCCGAGTCGATCCCGCCCGAGAGTCCCAGCACCACGCGCTTGAAACCGCACTTGGCCGTGTAATCCCGCACGCCCAGGACCAGGGCATCGTGCAGCGAGGCGAGGCTGTCAGGATAAGGTTCGATGCGAGCACCGGACGGCATGTCGGTGTCGACAATCAGGAGGTCTTCATCAAACGCCTTTGCCTGGGCGACCACGCGCCCCTGGGCATCGATCATCATCGATGCCCCGTCGAAGATCAGTTCGTCGTTTCCGCCGACCTGATTGACGAAAATAATCGGCAGGTGGTGTTCGCTTGCCTGGTGGCCGAAGAGCCGTTGCCGGAATGCGTGCTTGTCGAGCCAGAAAGGTGAGGCGCTGCTGTTAATCAGCAGCCGGGCGCCGGCGGCCGCCAACTGCCCGATGGGGTCCCGATGATAGATCCGCCGGCCGATGAGCTGCTCGTCGTTCCAGAGGTCCTCGCAGATGCTCACTCCCAGGCGAATACCATCGTGCTCGATCGATGAGACGCCCGGACCGGGCTCGAAATACCGTTGCTCATCGAAGACGTCGTAGGTGGGCAGCAGCGACTTGTGCCGAACCTCGCGTATCTGGCAGTCTCGACAGTACGCCACGGAGTTGCGAAGCCGTCGGCCCTCGGGGTCCCTGTTGTGCTCGACGAATCCGATGATTGCCGAAATGCCCACACAGCGCTCGGCGATCTGCCGGGCGGCCTCGACATTGGCCTGAATGAATCGCGGCTTGAGCAGCAGGTCTCGCGGCGGATACCCCACCACCGACAGCTCCGGAAACACCACCAGCGAAGCGCCGGCCTGCCGGGCCTGTGAGATGCGGTCGATGATCGCACGCGTGTTGCCGACGATATCGCCGACAATCGGGTTCATCTGTGCGATGGCAATTCTCATGCTGCCAGACAACGGTTGTCGGGCTCAACCACTCTGACATCCCGGCGGCCCGACAAAAGGCCCTATGACGAAACAGCGCGGAACCCGCGGACCAGGGCCGCGCACATTCCGAGACATCTTAATCATCGCAGGCAACGTCAGCCAGCCGGCGGCCGGGCTCGCTGATAAACCATTGCCGTCGGCCGTCGTCCTGACCCATTGCAGGCCCGGCGTCGTTCAGTCTCACCCGATCGCTCGGACCTTGATGACGCCTTCATGCCTTTGTCGCGGTCAATTTGCCCGTCGTGAAGCCTGTGTCACTCCGCTTGTCTTTACCGCGCGTCCTCCCGGCCGTCGCCGCCGGCACCCGCCCGACGTTCATTCCAGCCTTCGACCCAGGCGTACAACGCCGGCAGGACGACCAGTGTCAGCAGGGTACTGCTGAGCACGCCGCCGATCACCACGGTTGCCAGAGGTCGCTGAACCTCGGCGCCGGTTCCGGTTGCGACGGCCATGGGCACGAAACCCAGGGCGGCGACCAGTCCCGTCATCAGCACGGGCCTCAACCGCGTGATGGCACCCTGGACGACGGCCGCATTCAGAGGAATCCCCTCGCGGCGCAACTGGTTCACGAACGTGACCATGACCAGGCCGTTGAGCACGGCCACACCCGACAACGCGATAAACCCGACTCCGGCCGAAATGGAGAAGGGCATGTCGCGCACGAACAGGGCCATCACCCCGCCGGTCAGCGCGAACGGAACACCGGTGAAGACGAGCAATGCCTGGCGAATCGAGCCGAACGTCGCAAACAACAGTATGCCGATCAGCCCCAATGCCAACGGAACGACGATGGCCAGTCGCTGACGCGCGGCGAGCAGATGCTCGAACTGGCCGCCCCAGCCGATCCAGTAGCCTTCCGGCAGTCTCCCGAGACGTTTCTCGATTCGCGACTGCGCTTCGGCGACAAAGCCGCCCAAGTCGCGTCCGCGAACGTTGCACTGCTACACGATTCGACGTTTCCCGTCTTCACGGCGGATTTGCCGGGCACCATCTGCAATGCCGATTGCCGCGACACTCGAGAGCGGAACGTACCCGGCGGAAGGCTTGTCGCCGTCGCTCAGGGCCGCCGCATGAGCCGGTGGCCCTTCGGCTCTCGGCAGCGGTATGGGAAGAGAGCCGAGCGAAAGCAGGTTCCCGCGGAGGTTTTCGGGCAGCCGCACGACGAGCTCAAATCGCCGATCCCCCTGCACGACCTGCCCCGCGTTCGCACCCGCCAGGGAGATCTCGATAACCTCCTGAACGTCCTTGACATTGAGCCCATAGCGGGCGACCGCCAAACGGTCAACCTCGATCGTGACCATCGGCAGGCCGGCGACCTGCTCGACCTTGATGTCCTGCGCCCCTGGAATGCCCTTGAGTTCGTCCTCCACCAGGTCGGCGTATTGCCTCATGATGTCCATTTCGTCGCCGTAGACCTTGACCGCGACGTCGCTCCGAACGCCGGACACCAGTTCGTTCATCCTCAATTCGACGGGCTGGCTGAACTCATAGTTCTGACCGGGGATTCGGCGCACGACTTCTTCCATCGCCTCGGTGAGTTCATCCTGCGTCTTCGCCTTCGTCCATTGGTTGCGCGGTTTGAGCATGATGTAGGTGTCCGAGACCTCCGGTCCGCAGACATCCGTCACCACTTCCGATGCGCCGGTTCGAGCGAAGATCGTGTCGATCTCGTCGGGAAACTCCCTCAGCAGGGCCTGTTCGACGAGCTTCTGCATTTCGACGCTGGCGCTCAGGGCGATGCTGGGCATGCGGGTGGGCTGCAGGGCGATGGCCCCTTCGGTCAATCTGGGAACGAATTCGCTGCCCAGGCGAGTGGCCATGCCGGCCGTGCCCGCAAGGACGGCCACAGCTCCCATNNTTAGCGCCACGAACGATCCAGTTCTCTCTTTCCTTCACCTTGCCGCGAATCAGGAGGGCCACCATGGCCGGCACAAAGGTCATTGAGAGGACGAACGCCGAGACGAGGGCAAAGATCACCGTGATCGCCATCGGGTGAAACATCTTGCCTTCGACGCCGGTCAGCGCGAGGATCGGAATGTAGACCGTGATGATGATGGCCTCGCCGAACATGGTGGCGGTCCGGACTTCCTTGCTGGCGGTGAACACGGTCTCCAGTCGCTCCGAGAGAGTCAGCTTGCGTCCCAGGGCGTGCTGTCTGGCAGCCAGGTGGCGCAGGCAGTTCTCAACAATGATGACCGCCCCATCGACGACCAGTCCGAAATCAATGGCTCCCAGGCTCATCAGGTTGGCGCTGATCCGGCCGTGGACCATCCCGGTGACCGTCATCAGCATCGACAACGGAATCGCCAGGGCGCAGATGATCGCCGCCCGGATGTTCCCCAGCATCAGGAACAGGATCACGATGACGAGGATCGCGCCCTCGGTGAGGTTCTTGCGGACCGTATTCAGCGTGGCGTCGACCAGATAGGTTCGATCGTAGAGCGTGGTGATCTTGACGTTGTCCGGCAGCAGCTTATCGATCTGCCTGATCTTCTCGTCCACCCGGCGGGAGACTGTGCGGCTGTTCTCGCCGTAGAGCAGGATGGCCGTACCGATGACCGCCTCTTGCCCGCCCGCGGTGCCCGCGCCGGTGCGCAGTTCATTGCCCAGTCCCACATCGGCCACGTCCTTCACGAAATAGGGGACGCCGTCGTGCGTGCCCAGCCTGATGTTGCGGATGTCCTCGATGTCGGTGATCTGGCCGACCGATCGGATGGTGTACTGCTCCCCGGCATGTTCGATGTAACCGCCGCCCACGTTCATNNCTTTGATCTCGGTGAGGCCGGGCAGCGATCGCAACTGCGGTTTGATGACCCAGTCCTGGATCGTCTTGAGATCCATGGAAGTGTATGGCGTGCCGTCGGGTTTGGGCCCGATCGCGTCCACGCTCCAGAAATAGATCTCACCCAGGCCGGTCCAGATCGGTCCAAGAAAGGGCGTTCCCACACCCGCCGGCAGGCTCTCCTTGGCTTCGGCCAGGCGTTCCGCCACAAGCTGGCGCGAGCGATAAATGTCCACGTGGTCCTCGAAGACCACCGTGACCTGAGAAACGCCGTAAAACGATACCGACCGGATCTCTTCGACGCCCGGGATGCCCTGCATCGACCACTCGATCGGGAAGGTGATCTGCTTCTCGATTTCCACCGGAGAAAGGCCCGTCACGGCGGTGTTGATCTGGACCTGCTTGTTGGTAATGTCCGGCACGGCGTCGATCGGCAGACGGGTCAGGTCGTACATGCCCAGGGCCACGACACCCAGTGTCAAAAGGACCACCAGCCACCGGTGATGAATCGCAAATCTCAAAAGCTGAGAGATCATGCACTTTCTCTTCCGAAATCGCCTCGCCCGGATATCCGGTGAGGAGCGTTAAAACCAGCGACCGGCGAGAGCCCGTATGGAGGTCATCGCCCAGTCCCCGGACCGGTTTCGCATCAACCAGGGACGGTTCCCTTGTTCACCGCTCGCGGAGGTTCCCCCGCCGGGTGCAGCTCGGCGTCACACACGAGATGTATCACCGACCCGCGCGGCGGCACGAAAGGAAACCAGACCGTAAAATAGTGCGCACGGTTCCCGCGATAGGGTATCGATCGTGGATGAGCCAGGGCTGTCGCCGAGGCGATGACCTCCCCGCCCGGGCTCGTGATCGTCGCATCAATGTGCATTCGACCGGGAGTCATCGGCGACCGTCGCCGGATCGTTCCCGAGATGACCGTCTCATTCCCATCCTGTTCGGCCTTCGCCGAAATCATCACAGGATGGCAGTCAGCCACCGCGATCTTCACAATGCCTTCTCGCGACAGGTCGATCCGGTTCGACGCGCAGCCGACAGCGGATGCCGCCAGGATGGCTGCGGCAATTCCCTTCACGGCGTTGTACGACCATGGATCCCTCATCGTCGACCTCCAGGTTTCTCCAGGGCGGCCGGGCTTAATGCTCGTGCCCACCCGTTCCCTTGCTCAGTTCCGCCTTCAGGATGAACGCCCCACCGGCGACGTATCGCTCGCCCGGCTCAATGCCGGATACAAGAGCGGTGTGCGTCTTGTTCGACCCGCCGACCACGACGGGGCGCTTCTTGAACCCGTCGTCCTCGACCACGAAAACCACCGTCTGGCCTTCGACCGTCTGAATCGCTTCATTCGGCACGAGGACGGGGACGTTCTCGGAACCGACCACGATTTCCGCAGTCACGAAGAGGCCCGGTTTCCAGGCGAGGTTCTCGTTCGCGAGCACCGCTCTGGCCAGACCCGTGCGCGTCGATTCGCGGATGATGGGACTGGTATAGCTGATGGTTCCTTCGGCGGTCATCGGACGGCCGCCCGGCCCCGGAGCGCTCACCCGGACCCTGGCCCCCGGCCGCACCTGAGCGGACTCATGTGTATAGGTGGTTATGTCCACCCACACGTTCGACAGATCGGTCACCACGAAGACGTCGCTTCCGCTGTCATGTACTTCTCCGAGAACCACGTGCTTGTCTACGACGCATCCGGCAAACGGCGCACGGATTTCATATCGGGAGAACGCCGCATCGTTCTGTTGATTCATGGTACTGACCTCGTCGTGGTCGAGGCCAAGAGCGTACAGTTTGGCCGACGTCTCGCGGTGGGCGATCTGCGCCTCTTCCAGTTTCTGGCGAGCTTCATGGATCTCCTGTTCAGGAGAGATCTTCTTCTGGACGAGTTCCTCCACTCGCTTGTAGTTGCGCTCAGCCAGCCTGAGACGAGCTTCCGCTGCCAGGTCCGCCGCCTTGGCCTCGGCCAGTTCGCGGCTCTCCAGAACCGCCATCAACTCCCCGGCCTCGACCTCGTCGCCGACGTTTTTGCGAACCTCGCGAACCATGCCGGCGACGCGCGGCACAATGTGGGCCACGCGGTCGGCGTTGAGCACGATTTCGCCGGGCAGGTGGAGCGTCCTCTCCAGGTCACCGCCCCCAGCCACGCTCACCTTGATGTCAAGCTGCCGCATCATCTCATCCGACAGCCTGACGACCCCTTCCTCGTGGCCTCCATGCCCCGAATCTTCGGCATGCTGCTCGTTATCGTGTGCGCTGTGAACGTCTGCTTCCTCATGGCCGGAGGCAATCCCGACCCGACAGGAGCCGCAATTCCGCAGCCAGACGTAGCTTGCCGCAGCCCCTCCGGCCAGGCCGATCGGCAACACGATCACAACGGTCAGGATGACATGCTTGCTCATGGTTGGGTCTCCATTCGGTTCCCCGCTTCCGCGCAAGGCCGGCTCGCCGGGTGCCCTTCGGCCGGTGAACCGGCGAGGATGCTCAACAGTTCGGCGATCGGAGTTGCCGTGCCCCGCTCAAGCTCCGGGATCGCCTCAGCCGCCGTTTGCAGTGCCTCGATCGAACGTCTTCGGGTGTCCAGGTGGAAACGCTGGGCCTCCAGAACCGCCAGGAACGATGCGCGACCCGCGTTGTACGAATCGCGTGACAACTCCAGATTCTTGCTTGCGAGGGGGATAAATTGGTCGCGGTAGAGACCGGCGATGCTCCACGCCGTTGTCAGCCGATCACAGGCACCCCGCACCTCCAGCGTCGCGGAACGCCGGAGACTCTCAAGCTGTTGGCGAGCCTGTTCGAGAGCGTAGCCGGCCTTGGCGATTTGCGCCTGGTTCTGATCGAAGATCGGCAGCTCGAGGTTCCAGCCGGGCCCGATGACGAACTCTGTGCCCCCATCCTCCCCTGATTTTCGCTCGCCTCGTTCGATGTCCACGCCAAGCTCCAGCGTGGGCCATACTTCGGCGTATTCGGCCTTCAGTTCAGACTCGGCTTGTGTGACAGCCAGATCGGCGGCACGCACGTCCAGGCGAGTTTGCTGCGCGTGCTCGATCACTCGGTCAACCTGAAGCCGGAAGTCTCGCAAATCGGGTAGCTTCTCGACGAGCACCAGTGTCTCAGGATCCGAGCTGATTCCCAGAAGCTGGGCCNNCCCGCACTCTGTCGGCCGATTGCCAACTCGAGGAGCTGCTCGGCAATGGCCAGGTTCTCCTTGGCGACGTCCTGCAGTTCAGTGGCCCCGACGGCCCGGTAGTACGCCACCTGCGTATCGGCCGCGAGGCCCGCCGCCTGCCGAGCGAAATTTAGGATCTCTCGTTCGATCGCTGCCTGGGCAGTTCGTTGTCTTGCCGGAATGCGCCAGAGGTCGGCGATGTTTTGCGCAATGACCAGTTCGAGATTGGCCAGGCCGCCGCCGGACGGAAGGCGAAGTGAACCGCCCAGCGAGGTTNNAACCGCCCAGCGAGGGGTTGGACAGCAGGCCGGCCTGCACGAAATCGGCCCGGGCCATGCCCAGGTTCATCCACGCCGCCTGCAGGCCAGGATTGTTCAGAAGGGCAACCTGAACGGCCTGCTCTGCTGTAAGACCGTTCGAGAGGAGCGACTCGACGCGGTCATTGACCGCATCACGTTGCCCAGGCAGATACATGGACTCATGTCCGGTGGCTCGGGCCACGTTTTGCCGGGCACGCTCGTAGTCCATTGTGGGGTCCACCGACACACAGCCGATGACGAGTCCCCACATTGAAACGACCGAACCAATCAGGGCAAGTTGCCGTGTTATCAGCATTCTCAGAGTGTCCTTGCTGCTGAACCGCTTCAAATCCGGATGACCAATCACCGTGCAAGCCGCAGACAGGCTGTGACCGGTTGATGTTGGGGGAACTCAAGCGCACAAGCTCCGGCGGATATGGATCAGATCAGCAGAGGACCTGTGAAAGGCAGCCCGAGCGGGCCGGAATACTCTTTGGCAAAAGCACGGGAACCGTATACCAGCCCCCTCGCCTGAGCACCAGCCGGCATAGCCGGGCAAACCGCGGGAAGGCAAGAGCGATCGCCTTCGAGGGTGACCGGTTCGCTTTCTTCGCGGTCCCGCGCGGAGGCCACGACGATCGCATGGTGGGGATCTTCGGCGCAATCAGGTGAATGGGGGGTGCATTCGGAGCAGACCTCGCAGCACTGCGACTCCTCG
>MTKZ01125823.1_pt1 | contig 22993 bp, 14 predicted proteins | sample 1042781 | NCBI WGS metagenome assembly MTKZ01 (sample SAMN06212207, study PRJNA360539) | anaerobic digester metagenome | biome: Wastewater treatment plant; material: sludge; isolation source: anaerobic digester fed with sludge from wastewater treatment plant | place: Denmark: WWTP Viborg ... | reverse complement strand
CCGGCCGTTATACCCGGCCGGAACACGCACTGCCCGGCGCTGCATCCCATCCTCAGCGTCGTGATGCCGGACAGGATGGGATGGTCCGTGACAGGATAGGCCGATCCTGAAAAACACGAAACGTCCTGCTTGTACCCTGCCGCGAGGAGCTCTTCGCCCTCAGGCACGGGAAGCGCCGTGAAATCGTCCCCGTAAGCCTGAGTGAAGCAGATGATTATCCCTCCCTGTTCAGCATAGCTTTGCAGCGCCGCGCGCTCGAGGGAATCTTTCCTCAGGCCGAAAAGCGACCCGGTGGGAAGGATCAGTATCTTCTGCTTCGAAGGGTCCGCTTCAAGGATGCCGCGCCTCGGAGGGATGATGGATAGAGATTCCTCGTCGTTCAGCACTCTTTCACTCGGCTCTTCAAGTATCTTTAACGGCTCTCCGAGGTAATTGATCAGCGCTTCGGCCGAATCGGGAAAGCCCCTTCCAGCGATCGCAACGAATGGCGCCTCTGTGGCTTCAAGCGGCATAGTATTCTGCGGCCCCGAATACTTCTGCATGAACCAGTCGAGCTTGTCATAGAGAGCCTGGGCCGTTTCCGGATCGGAATTCTCGTCCATCGCGGAAAGCTGGTCCATGACGTCTGATGAGACCCCGTAATCCGCCATGGTCGAGAGCCCCTTGCCGATGCCCACCCTGCATATCTTTCTCCAATCATCCGTCTTGGGATTCTGCCCGCTTTCAACCGTCGAGGATTTCACGAAAACCGAATCGTCCGGCATGTCCCCCGCCGGCGTGGGTATCNNGCGTGGGTATCACCGGCGGCCCGCCGCAGGTAGGGCATATCCCGCTGTCTTCTGAGAGCAAGCCTCCGTTTGAACCGCAGGGCTTTGGATCCTTCACCTCGTTCCAGAAGGCTACGATTAACGCAGCAGAATTACTGACTGCAGGGGAAAGTAAATATGCGGAGAAGCTGTTTTCAAATCTTCCAGGTTCTATGGAGTTGTCATAATCTCTTATAATTTTCATAGCTAAATCGACTCGCATATAAGTTGCGGAATCCGGACTCACCCACAACCATTCATATTTTGGTTTATAAGATATCGCGCCGCATCGTGGATCAGAGAATTGAAATGGCAACACTAGAGACATGCAATTACCACTAGAATCACAGGGAATTCTTCGCCCATAGCCATATGCAGAAGCTAATTTTTCAGATGAGAAATTACTCCGCAAGTATATATTACCAACAGACATTCCTTTCTCTTCCATATTTGATTCGGTGAGCATCCATATCCCTACCGGATTGTATTCAGAAATATTACTAATTAATGTTGCATATTCATATTGAGAATTCTCGCAAAAATCACCAGAATTGCTAGTAAGGTTGGCTTCTACGTTATGCTCAATATAACTGGGGTTTTGCAACTTAAGTGATGGAGTGCCATCAATAAAGCAGTGCCATTCATCCATCGCATGCTGTGGTTGCGCCATATCTTGAATCATATGGCATGCTCTCCCAAGGATGAACGTCGCATCTTCCTTATTGCCGTTTTTCCATAAATCAATGGCATCTTGGTAAAATTCTCTAAATTTATTAAATGCAGGAGATCCCCAAAGAAGTCCGCTCTTGAAATGAGATAGAACTTCAGCAGGATAGTACTGCCTAAACACTCGTTTTCTAAATCCACATGTTGGATCTAAATCTATCCAATAAGTCGTATAATCTTCACCGTAGTCACTCCCAGCTCCATCGATCAGTGCAATCTGTTGTTCCGCTGTAAAAAAATTAGATGGTATGCCACCTTTTTGTATTGAAATTATAATTGCCTGATTTGATAATTTTTGATGAGTCATGTTTTCATAACTATTAATTGGAACCAACCATAACATGCATATCAGAGATAATACAAATTTGTCACAACGATGATTATTCATCGTTTTCTCTCCCATTAATATTCATTTTTAATAGCTCTTTTTTTAATTCATTTAGGCGCATATCATATTCAACACTGAGACTCCATGGCTCTTTAGGTGATTTAACTTTTTCCGATAGATGAAGGAGAATACTGGCTTCGTTAACAAATTTTGTTTTGTCCGCTTTCGTAAGTTTTTTCTTTCTTTCGTGGCGAACAAGACTTGAAGAAATAGCTTTACATAAATATTCTCCCGCTTTCTCTCCTTCCGGGAATCTTTCCAAGTATCCAACAATATCATCAAATAGCCACTTTTCGGTTAGATCGATTTTGACACAGCCTTCATTAATGCCAAGAACACATTCACATTTCTTTCGCCAATCTTCTTCAGATCTCGCCTTAACTAAATGCACAATAAATTCATATCCGCCGAAAAGCCAACACCTTCTCCTTTCATAATACCCCTTGCCATAAGACGGCTTGCTTTTTTCCCATCCTTCATGTGTTTCGATGTAAGCTCTACGACCACTGACATCCCCAGGCAAAGTCCTAGCATAAGGGCTCTTTGAGCATATATAATCTGGATAATTAGCACACAAGATGATTTCGTCGATCCATGCCGCAGGAGCTGGCACGATTAAGCCGCTGCGCTCTCTAACTGTTCCTCTTATTTTAAAAAATCCATTACAATCAGTCTTGGCATCGTTTGCATCGCTTACAAATGCACCTACTTTCTCTGTAGGAAAGATCGTGCCTCCTTGTCCCTGCCTTATTATCTCCACTCCTTCTATCGGCTTGCCCGTCTCGGCATCGACAACTATCCCTCTTACAGACGGTGTCCACTGCGCCCACAATGTCAGCAATACGTATGCTATTCCAATGACCAAAAGCCACAGAAGGCAACCTTTTCTTTTCTTTGCCTTCTCTTTCAGAAGGACTCCGTCGTTCTGAATTGAATTCATTCCGTTATCCATATCTTCACCTCATTCCTGCCGAAACGTAAACGCCAACGACGAATCCGTCGTTAAAGCTGCTTTATAGTTTGTCCCTTCTGTTCTAAGACTTGATGTGTTCCAGCCGATATTCCCGAAAAAAACCATTCCACGCTTCACACCCCCCAATGACCTCGACCCGGTTGCCCCAAAAATTGTCAGATTCAAAGATAAATCACCCTTTTTTAAAAAAGCAAGCTTTTTGGGGGTCAGGTCTTGAATTAAGAATTTTCCGGGTGCTATAATCCGGTCCATGGCAAGGCCCCTGAGGCTTGAATTCGTCGGCGCGCTTCATCACGTGACATCACGCGGGAACGAAAGAGGACCGGTCTTTCCAGAAATTGCATAAAGCATGGCCTGACCCCTATTTTCTATTGTAATCAAAGTTGATTTGCGCGCAGAAATCGCCGTCATTTGTATTTCCTTTAACGATAGCCTCTGTGTATTCCTCCAAGAAACTGATGTTGGGTGGGATACCACATCGCTTTTTATCAAGATGCGCCTCATTCATCGCGTGCTGAGGTTGTGCCATGTCTTCAACAAGATGACAGGCACGGCCCAAGATGAAAGCGGCGTCTATCTTATTCCCATCTTCCCATAAGGCAACGGCGTCGTTAAAAAAGCGCCGAAACTCAAACTCCGCTGATTTCGCGTCGAACATTCCGTTCTCGAAGTGGCTGAACGATTCGGTTTTACACACATATTTCCTTACTTTCCTATTGTCTTTGCAACTGTATTCCTCATCAAAATAGTATGCCGTGTAATCTTCACCATCATACTTATTAGGCTCACCCCCACCGCGAATTCCAGGCCCCATGCCCGCTCCGTTGACGATTGCCATAATTTCAGAATCTTTAAAGAAATCTTCAGGTACTCCCTTGGTCAATGCAAATTCAATTGCTTTTTTCGTCAATTCTTGATGTGTGTGATCTTCATATCCATAAAAATGAGACGAAAGTGCTAACGTTCCAACAAGAATACCAAGGAACATTTTTTTCATTTTTCGTCTCCACTTAGTAGCTTTTCTTGTAAATACAATGTACATTTTTTAACTGATTCGCGCCGTTTATTGTAGTTAGAGAATGTTAGAACAACCCTAGGGTACTCAGGTGATGCAATTTTTGAAGTGACTTCCAATATTTTTTGATTCCTTTCTACAATTCGCTTCGCTAATCTTTTATCTAAATATTTCTTATCTATTTCCTCATCTATATTACGGGGACTGTCTCCTTTTGCTATTCTGTCAAGCAAAAGTAATGCATAATCCCCAGCCTTTTTTCCTTCTGGATATCTTTCCAAGTACCCAACCAGATCTCTAAAAAGCCATTCAGAATCAGGCTCCATTCCCAGTCCAGTATGAAGGATTGTCATTCCACACTTGCTTTCCCATTCCATTTCGGTTACGGCTCTTTTGATTTTTATTGTATATTGATATTCATGTTCTTTTATCTTTTTCCTGCTCACAATAATCGCATTTTCTCCATTCTCCTGCTTTGGTCCGTGCAGATATAATTCATCCGTAGTCCATTCGAATCCGTCTGTCTGGCTTGAAACCGTTATATGTTCCTTAGAAAACACATTGATTCCCAAACCTATCTGCTCATCCGGCCCCCAAATGATGTATGACAACGGTGAAACGCCCGAATCTTTTAGTGGAGGAACTTGAGAGGGGAATGAGAACGAACCTTGTGAATCTGTTTTTAACATATCTCCTGCAAGCTGCCATNNCCTTGTGGTAGTGTATCTTACATGCAGTGATGCAGCACAGCAATATTGCAAGGTGAATTCCGGGGACACATTACTCATTTCTCATTCTTCCTTTTTCTTTCTGCCGGGCTTTCCCCGTTTGAGCGTGCGATCGAGGATGTTCTCAAGCCGGCCGATGAAGCTATCTGATCCCAGCGGGCGCCCCGTCCTTTCGTGCTTCCTGAACTCGTCGCTTTCGTCCATTCCGCTCTCGAGAAGGGATCGCCATTCTGACGCGTCGCGCAGAGGCTTGAACGAGCGGACCAGCTTGTCCTTCTCTCCGTTAAGATGCGCACCGGCGCTGCTCCACTGCCACTGCTCCGGCTTTTTCACAAGCTTCGCCCTCACGGGGTTGAGCTCTATGTACTTCGCGCAGGCAATCGCGTAACTTTTCTCCATCNNATCCCCTATCGCACGCGCCAGGCCGTCCTTTTCCTTCGGAACCGCCATGAGATGAACATGGTTCGGCATAAGACAGTAAGCCCACACATCAACCCCGCACTCAACGCACCACTCGGAAAGAAGGCCGATGTACGCCTCGTAATCCTCATACCCGAAAAACACCTGCTGACGACGGTTGCCCCTCTGCGTGATGTGATGAGGATAACCCGCTGCGACTACTCTCGATATTCTTGCCATGCCTTGATTCTATTCCCAAGAAAGAGCCTTGTCAAGAATTAAGTATCGTGTCCCCGGAATTCTATTGCTTGCCATGAATTAAGTTTCGTGTCCCCCGAATTGCCCTATTACTCACCCATCCACGGTACGGCAAGAGGGATGAAGACAACGAGAACAAGAATAATGCCGCAAAGCATTTTGCTTATCTTTCTTGTTTTCAATTCCTCCATTTTTTTTGTCATCATGAATATTTTAGTTCCAAAATAAATTGCTATCAGAAAATCGATGATCATTGGTTCGACAAGGAAGAAATTTGTTGCACCTTTTGCCCTTACCCATGAAATTGGGATTACATATCTAAAAACTACAAGGAAGGAAATAAGCCAAAGAAGAAATGGCACACCCATAATTAGATAATCCTCGAGTTTTAATTTTTTTCTAATCCAAAAGACAAAGATGACACCACAAAGAGTACAGCTTCTGGAAATGATGATCAATATATCTAAAAAAGGGGAACTTACACCGTTGAGGCTTATAATTTCTTCTAAAGACCAAATTGGTTCAATAAAGCAAAAAAGAAAAAAAAGTATCCACGAGATAATTTTTAGCAATATTTTCATTAAAATATCCCCCCTAATGCGCTGAGGATAGCCTCTAGACTTATAGTAGCGCCACTGTCTGTCTTAGAAGTTTTACCTTCCTGCTGATCGCTTTCACCGGCGGTCTTGTCTTTTTGTTGCATTTGTTTTGCTTCACTTACTAATTTGTCAGCTTCCACTTTGCATTGATCCCAGAATATCCATAAGTGAACGCTTGGGTCATTTTCGTTGTTGTGTTTGTCATAAGCTTTATCGATATAAGAATCTAACGTATCGTCCCCAACCCTTTCATACATACCTTTTGCTAATGCTTCTTTTGCAGCTGTTACATCATCACCGAAATCTTTCTCCCATTTTCCAATCGCGCTTTTGTCGGGTGTACGCCAACTGTATGTATGTTCAATATTACCTTTCTCGTCAGTAGTAACAATAAAAGTGTGTGTCCATCTAAAATATCTTGACTCTCCCAATTTTCTTTTCTTTGCTTTATCGCCCCCTAATGTCCTATTTATCAAATAAGTATCCATTCCATTTGGGTCTACTGCAACCAATGGTCTATCATTGGCGTACCAGTACTTGTTCCATGACTGAGGAATATCAACTTCTCCACCTACCTTATCCGCCCCCATAAACCTCCCCATTGCACTGCTGTAGTATCTCGCATGGAAGTAATCCAACCCTGTGCTGTAGTCTCTCTCCTGGTTTGTGAACTTGTATTTCTCGCCGCTGGTATTGGCGGCGAGGGGATAAAGCTCTACTCCGTATGGCTCATAGTCCATCCTTGACTGGATGTTCCCGTCGCTGTCAAGAACAAGCCTGCTGTTGCCGAGGTGGTCCTTCACGTAGAAGTATACCGTCCCCCCATTCAGGCCGGTCTGCGGTAACACACTTACCGTAAGGCACTCAGATTCACCGACCTCCTCACAATTATTCCTGCCGCTTTGGACATAGTAATAGGCGATCTGCCCTGACTGCAAAATGTCGTAGTAACAGCTCTGAGTTGAGGAGACCGTGTCGATCACCGGGGATTCGCGGTCGCACTCCTCAAATGATCTGTGTATCTTTATAAAGCTTCCGGTCTCTCCGCTCCATACAAGCTGGACCTTAATGCCGGCCAGTTCTCCGTTGGCATCATATTCCGGGCCAACGATGCTTGACATTAGGAGGATATCCCCAGGTTCGGGCGGACATTCGGTCACATCACCGGGCACGGTCACCGTGCAGGTGACAAGGTCCGAAAGGCAGCCGTCCGGAAGGTTCACCGCCCTGACACCGAATTCATGAGTAACATCTGTCGAATCAGGGTGCCCGCCGATCGCAAAGGTTATGCTGGTTCCGGAAATATCGTATAGCTCATACTTGCCGTTTCTCCAAAGATCGTACACGGTCGTGCTGTCAGGCCCGGCCGCAGCCCACTCAAGCGTCACGATGGGTGCGCCGTCATCGTTAAAATTGCCGGTGAAGTAACCATGGATCCATTCGACNNTTTTCGTCGGAAGCACCGAATTGAGTGTCCTCATGGTAGGGCTCGAAAGTCGTCTGCTTGATCGTGAAATCGGCAAGAGAGAAATTATCGCATCCCATCGCTGTCACACTTGGATTATAGCCCCGGAGAAGTTCGTAGTAAAGGCCCGATTCACTGTCAAAGGTAATCGGTTCTGATGTTCCAAATGGCCCCTGAGTACCTTCAACGGCATAGCCCCACCAATTAACTTCAACAAGCCTGTTTCCGTCACCCATCGACATATTTCTCGGCCGTGGAGCAGTGTTAGTGACGTTGATAAATTCGGCAAGCTTTGCAAAAGACGAACTGGTCACCGGATTAAGTGCCTCGTCAAAAGGTTGAATGGAATAGGCCAACAGCTGGTCTTCATTTATTTGTGGCGCACCTGTGTAAACGAAAAAGTCTTTATCCGTCACACCTATCTCAACAAACTGCCCCAAAGTTTGCCCTGGCTCCGAAACTCTTTGGAAAACTTTGTAATAGGGTGCTGGATACTCACCTTTGTCCCATGAAATGTATGCGATCTGTCCTGTGAACACTTTCACCTTGGTTAGCGTGGGAATGCTGTAGCCTGTTGGCGTCCCTCCAGTGCACTTGATCGGAAGAAGGTCATCTCTGATCGGACCGATGATTATCGGTTGCGTGGGATATATTATGATCGCTTCAAGCTGGTAGGAGGCGTCTGCTGCGACACCCATCGACAAAGCAGTATCTTCATCTATTTGATAAGAATTGCCGGTGATCGGGATGCTGCCGTTCAGGATCACGGATTCTCCGTTATTTTTGATGGCTTTCACGTTATATCCCGTCGTGCCGGACAATTGCCCCCACTTGGCACGAAGTTTTCCGGTGAAACCCTGTCCCTCATCCGTTGTAACACCGCGCATTTCAAAAAAGGTCGACGGGGATTTCTTAGGAACAAGAAGCTGGCCTTCCTCTACCTTCATTATATTGAAGCCGAGATTCGGGTCGGCCGCCCAACTCGTCCATGCGTAAAGCGTCACACGATAGGGCTTGTCCTTTTGCAGGCCCGTGAAAACAACGGGGTACAAGTGTCCTGTCTCCAGAGAACTGATCGTTCCGTAATCTTCATTGCCGCAAAGGCCGAATCCTCCGAAAACGAAATCGGTGTCAAGCCCCTCCCTAAGAAAGCATCGGTACTCAATTTTGTCTTCATCGTTCCTTGGGCACCCGTTGCCGTTATCATTGCTGTTTCCCTGGTCCTTGATCCTCGCGATCCTCACCATAACCCCGGCGATATCATCACTGATGTGTCCAAGAGTATATGATGCGTCAAATTTTTGGCCGTTCGACTCGTATGCCACCACATCCGATAATGAGACAATCGCCTGCTGCATAATCCCTGATGCATAATTCTTAATGCAAATCCTTCCCACTGAATTTGTCTTGGGATCAACCGGTTCGGGGGGCATTGGGAGCGTTGTAGACGACATGCTATACTGCTTTTCGCTCGTAGCCAGAATGTCATTACCGACATATAGGTAAAATTTTTCCTTGATGCTATTCACCTGGGAATCAGTCATTTTATATTGGAGTTCCCCTATTGTATGAAGCCCGTCCTTGAAGTAATAGGTGGATTCACCGTCTGCATCAGAAGTTTTAAGGATATGTACAAGGCGCTCACCTTCAGGGTTATAATAATAACGAGGAATAAAGGCCCCCTTGATCCCCATCTTGAGCCTATTCAGTTCGTCATAAGAATATGTCCATCCATTAAAAAGGGTCTGGTTACCGTTCAGGTCATAGTTGACACTTCCCGTCAGATAACTGCCGCTTCCGGTTGTTATGCTTTGGATTTTATTGTTCACGGTCGAAATCGTGGCCGCGTAGGCATAGTCAGCGGACATGTTTTGGGATCCACCCATCGTCTGGGTTATCGTCCGCTTCGTCATGTTGCCATAGTTGTCATATTCATAACCTAAGGTATACAAGAATTTAATGGGGCCGGTACCGGAAGGAACATGCCCGACATTTGCCTGTTTGAGACGAGACAGCTCGTCATAGTAATACTTGTCATTGTTCCCTATTTGATATATATTTCCGGCTCCGTCATATTTGTAAATTCCCGTTCTCCAACCGCCGTAAATGATCTCTTGCAATCTTCCGGTACTGGCTTCTTCTGTTCTTTCTATCTTTTTTGTTTCATCAAGCCAGATCTCCTTGATCGCGCCAGAAGGATGATAGAGGATCTTTTGTGCCCCTTTGCCCGAATCCATGAATATTCGTTGATCAAGATACCCGTGCATGTAATTATTGAGTATCATGTTTTGCCCGAAAGGAGTGGATAAGCCTTCAGACACAACCCGTCCGTACTGGTCATAGCCATATGAAACATTGAAGCTTTTGACCGATGTCACGATGTTGCCAGCACTGGAAGTTGTTTTTTCGCTTATCCTTCCTGAAGCGTCATCATACTTATAAGATTCTCTGACATACGTGATACCACCTGAAGTATAAGCCGGATAAAGGCTCTTTTCCATAGTCAACCGGTTGAGATAAAAAGTTCCTCCGGAAGGCTGGTCATATTCCCACTGAGAAAGCAATGTTGTTTCAGTGGATGTCTTTTTTGAAGTACTGAGCTTCCTGCCTTTTAGATCATAAGAATTCTCTATGACATACGCTCCGGCCCTGCCGTTGGAATCCTCTATCTGCAAAGGATTTCCCCACACGTCGTAACTCAAAACCTTTGTCAGGCCGTTTTCAGGCTGGTAGTTTTCATACAAATTCCCATTGTTGTCATAGATAAAGCTTCTTTTTTGAACACCTAAATTTCTATATCCATTGTTGGAGTAATTTGAGTAAAAATTATCAGGTGTTCCAGTCAGCTCAAAGAGCTCTGCATCTAATAGCCTTCCGGCCATATCGTATCTGTAGACGGCATCGGTTCCGATTGGCTCGTTAACACCTATCAGCCTTCCTATGGCGTCATAATATGATGTTTTTGAGGATGTTAATAAAGATGTACCCGTTCCTTGGATTTCCTTGATGGTTGTTGTTGTCGAGAAGCCATAATAATCCACTGCCGTCACTTTTCCATCCGGAGAAATAATGCTCCTGATTCTTCCAAGCGGATCTTTTATGCTGGTTGTCATAGACCCACAAGTGGCGTCTTTATAAATGGACTGAACAGTACCATAAGGGCAAACCGCTTGTTCCTTTCTAACAACTGGAACCGATTCCATATGGATTGAGGTGGACATTTCAACCTGAGAACCACAATTGCCATCTGCGGGCGAGGATTCTTCAAGAGAAGGATAATTGATCGGTATTTGTCCCATCTGGCTTCCAGCCACATATGGTAAAGACGCAAAAATAGTATTGCCCATGGCATCATATACGGTGTCCTCATAAGTAAGCCATGGCGTTGTAGATGCATCGGCCCTGAGCTTTATCGTTCGCGTCAACCGGCCTAGACCGTCATAATGGTATCTTGAATATTCGGCATTTGGATCCAAGAGAGAACCTGTTGGATCCGTGCCGTCAAACGAAGGCACTGTACTGTCCGGTCCCCTGTAGTTGATAATATCATTGGCTGTCGGATATGAAATAAAAACAGGTTTTTCACTGCTCGGTGGGATGATCGCGGTCAATCGCCCCAAATCATCATAGGAATATCCTGTAACCAGGTTGTTGGCATCTTTTTCCGAGGTTATAAGTCCCGTTGGCTCGTGTATTTCTCTTTGAGACTCATAATAGCTGGAGTTGCCATATTTCTTGGAACTGGGCAATCCCTGTGACCACCCATAGCTTATCGTTGCTGTGCTAGCGGGTGAACCATTAAGATATGATTTTTCCATGTTGACATTAGTCAATTGGCCTACACCGTCATAAATGTAAGTGATGATCTTGTCGCCAAGATTCCCCGTATAATCATCATTCAGTCTTAAATCACCGAGATAAATTCCACCTTTGCTGTCGTTTGTTTTCTTAAAAAAGTGCGCTGTCGCTGCTCTCTTGCCGGTCTCTATTCTCCTTATTACCTTGTTCTTAAAGTAGGCCATGGCAACACCATGTCCGCTTGGATTCAAGGATTCTATATAACCATTTGGTGAAATATATTGCAGAAGGCTGAATGTTGTACCTTCAGCATTATCATCACCAGGATTTTCAATGGGATCACCCGGCAACAGCCCCACAGAAAAACAACTTGCAGGGATATCAGTCGTTAGTTCTGCAGTGACTTCAGCAATGAGCCTGTCCCGATAGTATGGATAACTAAGATAATTGTTGAGGGTCAAGTTTTGCAGAGTAACCTGGGAGAGATCATATTTTCTAAGATTTACAATCGGCTTTTGCATCCCCTGGCCGAAACTATATGTTACCTTGTAATGACCATAACCATCCCAGTAGTCGTTCAAAACAAACGATTCACCTGCGGGGACGTTGTTTTCATATAATGTTGTTTTGGAGCATTTTATACGGAAGTTTGCAGGGTTTACGTACGGATAACACATGGATTCATCATTACCGCCTGATTCCCAACGGTTTTCAACAAGTTTTTTTAATGGCGGCGCTCCATCTCCCGTTCCGTCAATAATAAAATGGAACACATCTTCCATTGAAATTGTCTGGCTCTGGCCTGGATTGTCAAAATAGAGGACTTTAAGTTCAGTTCCTGTTCCTTCGCTTGTCCCGTCTTTGCCGCGATAGCATAAATGCCCGATCATCTGGCCATCCGGCAACACTTCCACAATCGGCGTATTTACTCTATCCTCACTGAATCCTTCCTGCGGCCTGAACCATTTTGTTACGGATCTGTTTCCACAGCCGTCGTCAGTAATATGTTGAGATACACCTACACCTGCAAGAATGTGATCTTTTGACATACAAGGAAGATTGCTCCCGGTACGCGGGTCACATTTTGGAAGATTTTCTCCAGGTTCAAGATAATATTCATATGAAGAATAGGAATATGTGCTTTTTCCGCCTCCAGGATATGTAATGGTTTTTAAAGCCCCCCATGCAGGTGGGCAATCGAGATGCTCTAGATTGTTGTTTTCAATGAAATAATAATCAAATTGCATTTTAAGTTGGCCTGATTCTGTAGTGGGGAATACTATTTCTTCGAGGTATGAGGTAGTATCGTATCCCTGACACACATCAGAATAATTGGGCGGCAATCCTCCCCCAACTGTCCCATAGTTGAGATTATAAACCGTCTGCCCGGATGCCCCCGGGAGCGTTATCGATGATAACACAACTTTTTGTACGGCAATGCTGTAACTGTCCAAACTGCAAAAACCCCTGGCATAAATTGGGACGCATAATGGCTGTTTTTCATATGTGAATTGTATCCTTCTATTAGGATTGGCCGGGTTCAAATCGTATATTTCACTGACATTGTTCTTGGGCCAGCAATTCTCGCAGTTCCTCGTTGCAGAATCATAGTTGATGCCGTACCCATTTCCGAAGCGATCCTGAACCTTTGTGACGAAATAATCCGCTCCAGATACCGTATTTTGATCATCAGCATAGTGATATCTACCCTCAGCAAATTCCATGATTATACCGCTCGGAAGATATACAACCCAATGAATCGGCAAGGACTCCCCATGTCCGAAAAAATATGCCCTTATTCCACTGCCGTCACTGGTAACAAATATGTTGTTCGAATCAAAATCGCATTGGTTATCACTATTGACCGGATGCAGCTCATGAACGGTGCCGTTGGAATCAATGAATTTTGAAACGCCATTTCCATTGGGTCCATTATAACGAGTGTGAATTTTCCCATAGAAAAGGACCCATTTCCCGGCGTTGTCTCTAAAAATGAGATCTTTGTCAATCCGCCAGGTATTCCCGGGGCATACAACTGAGTAAAAATTCGTGTAATCATCTTCAGCACCGGAATATGGGCCCACATATCTGAGCTGTGCCTGAAAAGAAAGATCGGGCCCGGCTGGGAGAGATGGTCCTATTGGAAGAATGACAGAAAGATTTCCATTAAAGACATTGACACTCTCAGCATCGCTTAGGCTTCTGTATGGCATCTCCGGCTTGAAGCCGGGTGCACCGGTCCATGGATCGCTGAAATATGCTGCATCCTGCCCAAAGATGCCTAATGAAAGCATGGTCACCATGAATGAAAAAGTGATAAGAATAAAAAGGCGTGATTTTTTCATCGTTACTTCCCCCCTTTAAATATCTGAACTAAGATTCCAATTTACTACTATTTTTTCGATTGTCAAGAGTTTTGGCTAGAAGGCTGAAAAACGTTTCATGAGGTTAACGCTTCAGGCGGGAACAGGCATTCATTTTCTTCCTTTTCGAACATGTTGCATGGATCGCAGGAGGGGAGGAGTATAATAATAGATGTTAGGAAAAGTGGCAAATTCGGTGGACAAAACACCTAAACCCAGAATCATCAACCGGCTGGCCTTTGCTCATTTCCTCTGTCACACCTATCCACTATCAGAAAGTAAGTAATGTGCCTCCGATTTACGATTCAATTATTACAGGCATGGAAACAGGCTACTGTCTCGATTTGCCCTAATTCCATCCCTGCATACCCGGCGACAGGTATAATGCCGGATTTTACTTGTCTCAAAACGATTTAGCTAATACAATCTCTTTTCGCCGGAAGTATCTCTTGTTCCTGTGGGCGATAGGGAGACTTGATGGAACGAAAGTTCGGAAAAACCCGCAAGACGGCGGACAAAACGCGGAAGGAAGAGACGAAGAAGCTGGAAACCGAGATAGAATCGCTGGTCTGGGGCGGGAAAGGCCTCGCCCGTGTGGACGGCAAGGTGTTCTTCGTCGCGAAAGCGGCGCCGCTCGACAAGGTCCGCATAGCAGTCACAAAGGAGAAGAGCGACTACGGCGAGGGCGAGATCGAGAAGATCATCTATCCTTCGCCTTTCAGGGTGGCGCCCGTCTGCCCCCATTTCAAGAAGTGCGGCGGCTGTCAGTTCCTGCACATAAACTACAAAAAGCAGCTCGAGGAGAAGGAGAGGATCACGAAGGAGATCCTGAGGCGCTGGACGGAAGAGGCGGTTTTCGAGCCGATAGTCCCTTCGCCGATGCCAATCGGGTACAGGCACAGCGGCGACTTCCACCTCTTCCTCGACAGGGGCGAGCTGAAGCTGGGCTTTTACGAGCCGGAAAGCCACAGGATCGTCCCCTTCGACCACTGCCACCTTTTTTCTGGCGCCTTCAACGACAAGCTTGGGGAGATCAGATCTGTCATGGAAGGGTTCAGGATGAAGGAGAAGCTCTTCAAGCTGAACCTCTCATCGGACGAGAACGACAAAGACATGGTGCTGACAGTATCGCTGAAGGAAATGAGCGAACAGGCCTGCAGGTTCCTGCTGGAAGAGCTGAACGCTTCGGGGCTCAAGGGAACGCTTTTCCTCGGGACGAGAGAGAACGAGGAGATCCTCAGGTCCGGAGATGTGTCTCTTTCCTACGCGTTGGCCTCGGAAAAGGGGTTCTTCCCCGGCGGGATAAAGCTGAAGTACGACACGCGGAGTTTCACGCAGGCGGATTACAGGATGAACAGGGTGATCGTGGACGATGTCCTTTCGATGATGAGCCTTTCACGCCACGAAAAGGTCCTGGAGCTTTACTCCGGCATCGGCAACTTCACGCTTCCGATCGCCTCAAGCTGCAAAGAGGTTACCGCCGTCGAATCGTCCCGTTTCGCCGTCGCTGACGCCAAGGACAACGCGGCCGCGAGCGGCTTAGAGAACATCCAGCATCTTGAAGGGAGCGTCGTCGAGTGGATGGTGAAACTGATAGGCAGGAGCAGCAGGTTCGACGCGCTCCTTCTCGACCCGCCGAGGACCGGCGCCTTCGAAGTGCTGGCGCATCTTCCGTCCCTCGCCCCCAGGAGGATCGTCTATGTGTCGTGCAGCCTGCCGACGCTGGACAGGGACCTCAGGAGGCTTTCCGATTTCGGATACAGGCCGAAAACATTCAGGACCTACGACCTCTTCCCGCAGACCTACGGTATCGAAACGGCCGTCCTCCTGGAGGCCGCAAAATGAAAAGGATAAAGGCGGTCCTGTTCGACCTCGACGGCACTCTTTTAAATACGGTCGAGGACATCATGGATTCCTGCAACGCGGGTCTCTCATCCTTCGGCTTTCCGCCCCACGGGATTTCGGATTACAACCTCTTCATCGGCGACGGGATCGAGGAACTGGTGAGAAGGGCGCTTCCTGAAGATCAGAGGGGCGACGCGATGGTATCAGACTGCCTCGCCGCGGTGAGGGCAGAATACAAGAAGAGGTGGCACGACAAGACGCGACCCTACGAAGGCGCCCGGAAGATGCTTGCCGCGCTCTGCGACGCCGGCATTCCGATGGCTGTTTTTTCGAACAAGCCCCACGATTTCACGGAGGACACGGTCAATTATTACTTCCCCGATGTCCGTTTCGCCCTGGTCCTCGGGGCGAAGGACGAGAATCCCAAGAAGCCCGACCCGTGGGGCGCCCTGCATATCGCGGAGACACTGGGGATCCCTCCATCCGATTTCGCCTACCTCGGCGACACCCACACCGACATCGAGACCGCGAAGGCCGCGTCCATGCTGGCCGTCGGGGCGGAGTGGGGATTCAGGGGAAAAGAAGAGCTGACGGACGCGGGCGCGGACATCATCATCTCAGACCCGAAGGATCTCCTGAAGATAGTCATTTTCTGAAAACGCCCTTCCCGTTCCCTGTTCCCTCGGCTTGCATTATTATTAAAAACTCCGATAATTAAATCGTAAGATAAAAACAAGGAGGTCTCATATGAGAAAGTACGGGACTCTTTCCATCCTTTCGGCTTCCCTCTTCCTTTTTATTATATCTTCTGTGATCCCTTACGCGGGAGAGGTGAACATTCCCAAGACCGGACAGACCACTTCATACGCGGCGGGTGATGACGGAAACCTCCAGATGGGTCTTGCCTGGCCCAGCCCCAGGTTCACCGACAACGGCGACGGGACTGTCACGGACAACCTCACGGCTCTAGTGTGGCTCAAGAACATGAACTGCTTCGGCCAGCAGATTTGGGCTGACGCTCTCACATCGGCCGCCACCCTCAACAGCGGGGAATGCGGCCTGACCGACGGCTCGGCCGAGGGCGACTGGCGGCTGCCGAACATGACGGAGCTCTACAGCCTTATAGATACCGGAAGGTCGTCCCCTGCTCTCCCGATAGGGCATCCCTTTACCGGTGTTCAGTTCGGCTACTACTGGTCGTCGACGACCTACCCCGAAATGACATCCTACGGCTGGAGCCTCAGCCTGGGTGCAGGTTCGGACAAGCTCGACGACAAAGTTTACAATCCGAACTACGCGGTGATGGTCCGATCCTCGTCAGCCTTCCCGGCGGAGGTTTGCAGGACGGGCCAGACAACATCATACGCTTCCGGCGACGACGGGGCGCTTCAAGCGGGCCACGCGTGGCCGGTCCCCAGGTTCACCGACAACGGGAACGGAACGGTGACCGACAACCTTACCGGCCTTATCTGGCTTAAGAACGCCAACTGCTTCGGCACTCAGACATGGGCGAACGCTATCTCCGGCTCCAACACGCTCAACAGCGGCGAATGCGGTCTTTCCGACGGCTCGGCGGAAGGGGATTGGCGCCTTCCGAACAAGAACGAACTGCGATCCCTTATCGATTATGGAAGGTACAGTCCCGCCCTGCCGCCAGATCATCTCTTCACGGGAATACAGACAGGCTATTACTGGTCGTCATCCGCTATTAAGGGCAGCAGCTCACAGGTATGGTGCGGCTATTTTTGGTACGGCGGCGTTCCCATCGGAACTAAAACGTCCAGCTACTGTTTTTTGCCGGTGCGCTCCCCGGCCTTTTTCAGCTTGTATGTTTCAACGGCAGGAACAGGCAGCGGCACGGTAACCAGCAGCCCGGCGGGGATAGACTGCGGCGCGACATGCTCCGTTTCTTTCGCGAAAAATCAGATCGTTACGCTTAGCGCTGAACCCGGGCCAGATTCTTCTTTCGCCGGATGGAGCGGCGACTGCAATTCGGTCGGACAGGTGACGATGGACTCGGTCAAGCACTGCACCGCAACCTTCAACTCGCCTCCCCGGACGCTGACAGTGACCAAATCAGGAACGGGAACCGGGACTGTCACCGCCGATGGCTGCACGCTGGAATGGACGGGCAACGTCGGCACCTGCACCGTGCAGAACGGAACGATGGTCACGCTGCACGCCTCCCCGGATTACGGCTCGGAATGGGACGGATGGTCGGGAGGCTACGGCTCCGCCTCGGGATGTACCGGCACGGAAGCATGCCCTTTCGACATGACGCAGGATTCGGGAGTGATTGCCGACTTCTCACTTAGCGCCGTCGCCCCGGAGGTCTCGGGAGAAGATCCATATTTCATGATGATCGCAAAGAACGAAACGAACCCCAACAACCTCGACCTTACCATCCAGGATGTGGGGACCGCCAATTACAACATTTATGTGTCGAACTCCCCGATAACGCACCCTTTCCAGGTTTCCTCCGCTTCATTGGGAAAGATAGAGTGCGCCGCGACGATCGACGACGACCTGGGCGAAATGCTGGAAATCCTGGATTTCGACCTTGAAAGCGGCATAACCGGAGATACCTCCCTGCTCTTCATCCTGGTCACAGCCGATCGGGGATCGGCCGGGACGGAGGGAACCGCCGGTCATGACAGCGACGATCTCGAACGGAGCGCGGATTCAACCTGTTTTTAAGCGGACCGCCCGCCGCGAGCCGTCGAGCGGGGATCACCTGTCCGTTCCCAGCAGTCCCCGCTGTTCGAGAAGAGGTTCGACCTTCGGCTCGCGTCCTCGGAATTTCTTGTAAAGGGTCATCGTGTCCTCCGTCCCGAGGGAGGCGAGGATGTTCTTCCTGAACGAAAGAGCCGTCTTCCTGTCGAAGAGCGACCTCTCCTTGAAAGCCCCGAAGGCGTCGGCGTCCAGCACCGCCGCCCAGATGTAGGCGTAATAACCGGCGGTGTAGCCTCCTATCATGTGCGAGAAATGGACCGACCTGTATCTCGGAAGAATTTCCGGGATAAGCCCTATTTCTTTCATCACATTCTCTTCGAACTTCGTCACGTTCCTGTCCTTCGGGTCGCCTTTCGAGTGCCACGCGATGTCCAGGTAAGCGGCCGCGAGGTACTCCACGTTCTGGAACCCCTGATTGAAAAGCCTGCTTTTCCTCAGCTTTTCGATCAGCGCCTGAGGCATCGGCTCGCCCGTCCTGTAATGCCTGGCGTATGAGCGGAGAAGCTCAGGTTTGAGAGCCCAGTTCTCCATGATCTGGGAGGGCAGTTCGACCGAATCGAGGGGCGCGAAGGTCCTGCGGTACCTTCCTTCGAACAACAGAGTGTTGAGTGCGTGGCCGAACTCGTGGAAAAAAGTGGTCACCTCGTCGACGCTCAGGAGCGACGGATCTCCGGCCGCGGGCCTCGTGAAGGTGCAGACTATCGTCGAAAGCGGGATTACCCGCTTACCGTCCTCGAGCCAGGAATCCCGGAAACCTCCCGACCACGCTCCCGCCCTCTTCGAATCCCTCGGGAAGAAATCCGTGTAGAGCAGGCCGAGAGTTTCTCCTCCCGCATCCTTCACTTCGTAAACCTTCACCTCGGGATGGTAAACGGGGATGTCCTTCCTTTCGATGAACTTCAGCCCGAAGAGCCTCTCGCCGAGGCCGAACACGCCGGCGCTCACGGAGTCCAGTGAGAAGTAGGGGCGCAGTTCCGACTCGTCCAGGTCGTAGTTCTCTTTCCTGAGCTTTTCGGCGTAGTACCACCAATCCCAGGGAGCGAGTCTGAACCCGCCCTTTTCCCTGTCGATCAGCGCCTGCATCGCCCTGGCTTCCGCCCCCGCCCTCTCGAGCGCGGGCTTCCAGAGGCGGTCGAGGAAGGAGGTCACGGCTTTCGGCTCCTTCGCCATGCGGTTCTCGAGATGGTAGCCCGCGGGGTCGGAGTACCCGAGCAGGGCCGCACGCTCGTACCTCAACGAAACGAGCTTCTGCAGTACCTGCTTGTTGTCTCTTTCGTTGTCCCTGTCGCACCTCATGACGTAAGCCTTGTAAAGCTCTTCTCTCAGCTTCCTGTCCGAGGCGTACTGCAGGACCGGCGTCCAGCTCGGCCTCTGCGCGGTGAAGACCCACTTGCCTTCCATCTTCATTTCCCTGGCCGTTTCGGCTCCCATGGCGACTACGCTCTCCGGAAGGCCTGCAAGGCTGGAGGCGTCATCCACCACAACGAAAGAACCGTTCGTCTCCGAGAGGACGTTCTCGGCGAACTTCAGGGAAAGGAGCGACAGTTCTCTGTTTATCTCCCTGAGCCTGGCGCGCTTTTCGGGGCCGAGAAGGGAGCCTCCCCGGACGAACTCCCCGTAGATGTTCTCCAGGAGGTAAAGGCTGTCGGGAGCGAGCTTCGCCTTCTCCCTGGAATCGTATACCGCTTTGACCCTGGCGAAGAGCCTGTCGTTCAGCATGACGTCGTCGTTGTGAGAGGAGAGCAGAGGCGAGATCTCCCTCGCGGCGGCCATCAGCTCGTCGCTGCTGCAAGCTCCCGTCTGGCTGTAAAAGACGGCTCTCACCGTTTCCAGTAGCTTTCCCGAAGTGTCGAGCGCTTCGACGGTGTTTCCGAAATCTGCGGGCGCGGGGTTCGCGGTTATCGCTTCTATCTCGGAGTTGTGGATCCTGATCCCCTCCCTTACCGCGGGAAGGTAGTGGCCGGTCTCGATCCTGTCGAACGGCGGCACCTCGAAGGGCGTTCCGAAAGGCTTCAACAATGGGTTCTCTCCCGCCGCGCCCCCCAGGCACGGAAGAACTAAAAACGCTAAAACCAAGGCGACAGATCCGAGTTTCATTTTTCCTCCACGAGAATGTTCAACATCGAAAAAAGAGCGGTTATTCTTCCCCCCGCTCAGAAGACAAGGATAACACACGGCGCGGGAGCTTGATTTGACGGGCCTGCCGGCTGGACCTAGCCCAGGGTGTGCTGGACGAGGATCTTCACTCCGATGCCTATGAGAAGTATCCCCGCGGCCATTTCGACCTTCGATTCCAGCATGTGGCCGAATATGGACCCGACATAGGTTCCCGCGAAAGACATCGCGAAGGTCACGCAGCCTATTATGATCACCGGCAGAACTATGTTGACTCCCGCGAAGGAAAGGGCTATCCCCACCGCGAGCGCATCTATGCTTGTCGCGATGGCGAGGATGAACAGGACATAGATGTTCAGCGGGTCGAACGGCTTCTCGTCCGCGTCCTTCTTCAACGAATCCCAGATCATCTTCACGCCCACTGCCAGAAGCAGGATGAAAGCCGCCCAGTGGTCGTAATTCATCAGGATCCGCCTGAGGCCGCGCCCGGCCTCCCAACCAAGAAAAGGCATGACCGCCTGGAACACCCCGAAGAACGAGGCGATGAGCAGGGCGTGACGGACACGCATCTTCCCGATGACGATCCCGCTGAAGATAGACACCGCGAACGCGTCCATCGAGAGGGCCACCGCTATTAAAACAACCTGTAATACGGGCATGTCCATCAAAAACTCCGAGGAGAGATTATATCACCCGCGCGGAAAGCCGGCCCTGAATCAGTTTATTGCCGCAATTCCCCGTTTTTTTGGTACAATACCCCTTTGTTCCGCCTCCGAAAGGCGGATCCGGGGAGTTAAATGGGAAAGTTCTATATCACGACGCCTATCTATTACGTTAACGACAACCCTCACCTGGGCCACGCCTACTGCACGATCCTCGCGGACTTTTTCGCCAGGTACCACCGGCTGATGGGCGACGACACGCGCTTCCTTACGGGAACGGACGAGCACGGACAGAAGGTGCAGAAAACGGCCGAGAAGGAGGGGATCACTCCCCGGCAGCTGGCGGATCGCGTCGTGAGCCGCTACCAGAACCTATGGAAGAAACTCGATATAAGTCATGACGATTTCATCAGGACGACTGAGGAGCGCCACTCAAAGGGAGTTCTCGCGATACTGAAGCTGATGGAGGAGAAGGGCGACGTCTACAAGGCCAGCTACGAGGGTCCATACTGCGTGAACTGCGAATCTTTCTTCCCCGAAAAGGACATAGTCGACGGCAAATGCCCCGATTTCGGCCACCCGGTGACGGTCCTGAAGGAGGAGTCATATTTCTTCAAGCTCTCGAAGTACCAGGAACCGCTGCTGAAGCTTTACTCCGAGCAGAAAAATTTCGTCATGCCCGAGAGCAGGATGAACGAGGTGAGGAGCTTTGTCGAGAAGGGGCTCAAAGACCTTTCCATCTCGAGGACCTCCATACATTGGGGCATACCAATGCCGGGCGACGAAAAGCACGTGCTCTACGTCTGGCTCGACGCCCTTTCCAATTACGTGAGCGCGCTGGGATACGGCTCGGGGGACGACAAGCTTTACAACGAGTTCTGGCCCGCCGACCTGCACCTCATAGGCAAGGACATCCTCAGGTTCCACGCCGTCTATTGGCCGGCGTTCCTCATGAGCGCGGGGCTTCCGCTGCCGAAGCACGTTTTCGGCCACGGCTGGTGGATGAAGGACCAGAACAAGATGAGCAAGTCGCTCGGCAACATAGTGGACCCGGTACCATACGTGGACCAGTTCGGGAGCGACGTGATGAGGTATTTCCTCCTGAGGGAGAAGCCTATAGGGACGGACGGTTCGTTCTCGGACGAGGCCTTCATCGACAGGCTGAACGCCGACCTTGCGAACGATATCGGCAATTTCGCCTCACGGCTCACCGCTGTTCTCGATATGCAGTTCGAAGGAAAGATCACGGCCGGTGACGGAAGCCTGAAGGAGGCCGCACTAAAACAACTTTCCGACTACCACGACGCAATGGGGAAGTTCCAGCCGAAGGAAGCGCTCGAATTCGTCTGGACCTTCATCTCCCAGCTCAACAAGTACCTCGTGGAAAGGGAGCCCTGGGCCAAGCCGAAGACGAAGGAGTCGGAGGATACGCTCTCCGAGGCCGCGAGGGCGCTGAGGCTGATAGCGCTACAGATCGCGCCGGTGATGCCCCACGCCGCGGGAACGATAATGAAATCGCTCGGGTTCAGGCCGGCACTGTTCCCGCAGTTCAACTGGGACGATGTGCAGGAGACGAGGAGCTACAGGGTATCAAACCTCTTCCCGAGGGTGGACAAGAAGGAATATTTCGCGGACGTGAAAAAGCCGGAAGAACAGAAGACGGAGAAGAAAGTGGATACGGAAGAGAAAGTAGAACAACCGCTGGTCACGATCGACGAGTTCAGGAAGATCGTCCTCAGGGCGGGAAAGATAATACAGGCCGAGCGCGTGCCGAAGAGCAGCAAGCTGATCAGGATGATCGTCGATTTCGGCGACGAGAACCGCCAGATAGTCGGCGGTATCGGCAAGAAGTACCAGCCGGAGGAGCTCGTGGGAAAGACCTGCCCCTTCGTCTTCAACCTCGAACCCGCCAAGCTGATGGGCGTGGAGAGCAACGGCATGATCATGGCGGGGAACCTTGACGGCGAGCCGGTCCTCCTGCAGTTCCTCGAGGATGTCCCGCCCGGGTCGAAGATCAGCTAGACAAGGCGGCTCATGGGCCGCCATTCATTCTAAATTTTAGGGATTCGTCCACATAACTGGACCATGCTAAGATTAGCTGATGAAGGAAAGACAAAGAC
>MTKZ01011967.1_pt1 | contig 23001 bp, 18 predicted proteins | sample 1042781 | NCBI WGS metagenome assembly MTKZ01 (sample SAMN06212207, study PRJNA360539) | anaerobic digester metagenome | biome: Wastewater treatment plant; material: sludge; isolation source: anaerobic digester fed with sludge from wastewater treatment plant | place: Denmark: WWTP Viborg ... | reverse complement strand
GCCACGGCCGAAGACCTCGCTGCCGTCTTCCAGGCGAAACAGGCGGTTGAAGGAATAGCCGGTGACCTCTGTCTCCCCCGCACGCAGCGTGGCGGGCACCTTGCCCTTGTCCGCGGCAATCACGGCATCCGCAATGTGCCGGGGCAGCCCGGCCGTCCATGTCTCATCCCGTGTGATACTGCCTCCAACACGCAATTCCGGCCCTGTATGTGTATGCGTGGCACAGACCAGGATATTGGTCGCGGGAATGCCCGTTTCTGTTTCGATAAGCGTTTTCGCCGCGTTACTCGCCTCCCCCGTAATGCTGATAAGGTCGCAGGACACAAGCGCAAGCCGCACGCCGCCGCTTTCAATGACCACTGCACGGGCATATAAATCGTCTCGGACCGACTTGGCCTCCCGGGCATGGAAATAACCCGCGAGCTGAACGCCCAGCGGCGGGGTGATGCACGCACGAGCACGGACTACCTGGAAGAGTGCCGGTTCCGCATTCGCAAACGCCCCGCACGCCATGCAGACGAGACCTGTTATTACCAGACACTTTAGTGTGCTGCAAAATACCGTTGTTTTCATAGAGGAACTCCTTTGTTCATAGAAAATATCCACAAACTGAATATACTGTATCCGCCGCATAGATTCAAACGATTATGTCCTTGCTGCCTCTCAGGGTCTTTGATGTCAGCCCGAACCATAAAGGACATAAAGGACTCAAAGGACCTAAAAGACAGAAAGGACAATAAACCCCGTTCCGACCCCCGCCCCCCACTTTCTATTTTCTACTCCATCTTCCCTGTCCCCTATCCCCTATCCCCTGTCCCCTATCCCCTATCCCCTGCCCCCTATCCCCTGTCCCCTNNCTATCCCCTGTCCCCTGTTCCCTGCCCCAGGTTATCAATTAGTAATTTCCTATGGTATAATCCCATTTCAAGCGGATCCGTCAGGAGTGATAGCCCTTATATTATGTCCCGAGTTGTATATACCCCCCAATCCGAAGCGTTCAACCCCAAACGCGTCCTTAAGGCCATGGCGCTCGGCCTTATACAATCTCGTTATATGGCGTTGCGGCTGGTGGTTAAGGACATCAAGTCCGACTATTCCAAATCCCAATTTGGTTTAATCTGGGAACTCATCGATCCCCTGGTACTCGGTTTCATTTTCTATTCTCTCATGCGCACCCGCGTCATCAATCCCGGTGAAACCCATATGCCCTATGCCATTTTCATCATTTACGGCCTCTTGATGTACGCCACCTTCGTGGAATCTATCATGCGCATGGTGAACCTGGTAAAGAACTCCAAATCCCTGTTGAGCCAGCTGAAGCTGCCGCCCGAGGCGCTTATCCTTTCCGTGTTGTTCCGTATCGCATTTAACTGCTTTTTTCGTCTTGCCGTAATGCTCTTCTTTTCACTGCTCCTGCGCAACAGCGCCCTGGCAAGCGGTCAAAGCGCCTTTAGTCTGCTAGGATTCCTCAAGTTCCTCCTGCTTTTCCCTTCGGTTATCCTGGTGGGCGCGGCCATTGGACTCTTCTTTGCCCCGCTGAACGCCATTTACAGCGATGTGGGTACCGCCCTGCGTATCGGTCTGGGGCCGTACCGTTACCTCTCCCCCGTGCTCTGGCCGCTGCCGCTTACGGGGCTTTGGGCCTATGTCCATGCCGTCAGCCCCATCTCCCCTCTGTTTCTGGACCTGCGCATGCTGGCCACCAACGATGTCATGCATTATCCCGTCCATTTCGCGGCACGTATCCTTTTTTTTGGCGGCATGTTCCTCTTCGCCTGGTTTGTTTTCCACATTTCCATCGTCGTACTCTCGGAGAAGGCGTAACATGGCTCCTATCGTACAAGTGGAACATGTCTATAAAAAATACTCGCGCAACGCCAACACCCACCTCAGTTACGGAATGCGCGACCTGTATAACCACCTGCTTGGACGCCAACCGTCCCTGGAACTGCGCAAGGACGAATTCTTCGCCATAAACGACGTGTCCTTCACCCTGGAGCGGGGCGACACCCTCGCCCTTATAGGACGAAACGGTTCCGGAAAAAGTACGATGCTCAAAATGATGAACGGCCTTATCAAACTCGATGCGGGCCGCATCGTCATGGACGGGCGGGTTCAAGCACTGATCAATCTCGGCGCGGGCTTCAACGGCGCGCTTTCCGGCATGGATAACATTTACAACAGCGCCGCCCTCTATGGATTTAACCGGAAACAGACCCGGGCTATCGCGGATGAGGTAATTGACTTTGCCGAGTTGGACGAATTCATCAACAGCCCGGTTGAAACCTACAGCAGTGGCATGAAGGCCCGGCTGGGTTTCGCCGTGGCGGTACATCTGAAACCGGATATCTTACTTATTGATGAGATTTTGGCTGTAGGAGACGTGGCATTCAGAAATAAATGTTATGCACGCATGGAAGCGCTGAAAAAACAGGAAGTCACAATACTATTCGTCTCTCATACCCAAAGCGCTGTCATAAAATTATGCAAAGAGGCCTTGTGGCTGCATAAAGGGCGTATCATGGCCATCGGGCCGTCCATGGGCGTGGTGGAAACCTATAACGGCTATCTTGAGGCGGAGGAAAAAGAAAAACTTGCCCGAGAACAGGCGAAAAGGCCTAAGGGTTCAAACAAGCCAATAGAGAAGGGACAAGAGAAGCGGCCCACAGAAAACAAAAGCGGCGGCGAGAACTCACTGTACGGAGCGGTTCATCCCGGGAGCGATCATGTCGAGGATGTTCGCTGCGCCCTTGTGGTGGACGGGCAGGATACCAATACCATAAAAATGCACAGCACCGTACTGGTTCAAGTCACCTTTAAATTAAAAACGCAACCGGAGCATTTATATTCAACTTTGAACTTTTACCGGAAAGACGGCCTGCTGCTTGCGGCAATCGCCACCTCGACGGACGATCGTTTCGGCCATATCCATAACGGACGGATTTTTTATGAAGTATGTATTCCCGACCTGGATTTTGCGCCCGGCCACTATGTCATCATGATGCCCATTGCTGACGGCCAACACTACCTGTGGCGTGACATCGTAAAAGAGTTCTTCGTGGAAAGCGGAGGCCGCATCTGCTACGGTATCAAAGAGATTTCCCACCACTATACCCTGCGCGTGGAAGAAGACTGAAACATTCTTAACCAATGGAGACCCGCCCATGGGCTTAGGCATCAAAAGAAGATTACGCCAACGGCTCCTGCAATTCATCCGGCGACGCGGAAATCTGCTACGCGAGCTGGCGGCAACCGAGGAACTGAAACGAACCATCACGTCCAGTGACAGCGCTCTCCAAGATTTATTGAACAGCGATCGAGCGCGGGCTCTTATTGAGGAAAGCGGGTTCTTTGAGGAAAGGCTTCTCTCCGTTCTCAGGCGCGAAGTACAAGCGGGTACTGTTTACGAAACAGTCATCAAATCGCTTGCCGACAAGGATATCGTTCTAAAATCACTTCATGAGAAACCAGAGAACTTGCTGCGGCTCTTTCTAAAACTTATAAAAGACGTGCGATTTTCCAGGCTCCTATTTGAATCGGCCGAGTTCCAACACGCGTCGGCCAAGAATCTTGACTTCGCAAAGGCAATGATCAAAGCGCCTGAGTTTCAACAGGCCGCCATGGAAAGCGACACTATCCGGAAAAACATGCTCCTCGTGCCGGGCTTTCAAGAGGCCGCACTGGAGGATGAATCGTTCCGCGGAAAGATCGCGCACGATGAAACTGTACAACAGCAAATCATCCGGACGGCTATAAAAACTGCATTATGGCAACCTTCCTTTACGGAGTTGCTTGAGGCCATCCTTCGCGACACCCGGCTGTACTCAATGGTTTTTGAGAATCCGGGTTTAACGGGACGTTTTGCCCAGGAGGCAGCCAAATCGGATACTGCCTGTCAAAGAATTGTTCAGCAGCCTGCTCTACGTCGGGCTTCTTTCGAGCATCTTGCGCGTGGTCCCGCCTGGCAGGAAGAACATTCCGAAGCTCTCACCAGACTGCTGCACGATTCCCGAACTGTGGACCTTATTGTAAATGACGGCGCTCTTCTCGGACGCATTTTATCCTCAGATCCGGCGATAGTACGAACCGCTACCATGGAGCCGGTGCGTTGGAAACTCCAGTTGATGCGGGTACGGGAGCGGGCTGCGGAATTACCCTATCTGCTTCCGGCGATTGTAGTGTCTTATCCCCGTGCCGGCAGCAATTTCCTGCAATCCGTGCTACAGGGTTCCAGCGGTTTACGGTGCCAAAGCATTTATGGAGAAATAAAGGAAGGGGCGGATGTCACCCTGACTGTAAAATCGCACAGTCCCTCCCCTGCCTATTTTGAAGACGAATGGCGGCGTTTCCTGCCTGACAGGCCTCTGCCCGCAAAAATCATCCGGCTCCAACGGGATCCCCGGGACGTGCTGATTTCATTTTTGGAATACACCGAAGCCAACCGAAAAACTGCCATCCGGCAGGAAGAATTTCTGAATCACGTGGATTATTTCTATGCGAGCACTGTGGACCGGGACTTCCTGCGTGCCCATTATAAGCAGGGGATGACAGTAGCGGAAGCCTTCCAGGAACATGTGCGCACCTGGTATGTGGAATCGCCGCCGGACTGTTACGAAATACTGCCTATACGCTATGAAGACCTGGTTCTGGAACCGCATGAAACCTTTAAAATAATTTTTGATTTCCTTAATCTTGACTGTGAATTGGCCGAAAAGTTTCTGAAGGTAAAGGTTTCCCTCTATTCCGACACCGGCCGCCAGCGCGGCCGGATACAAGGATGGCGGGAAAACTTCGACCGCTATGGCATACTCATACGAATGATTCAGGAGCAACTGGACGACGAAATCCGGTTTTTGGGGTATGAAGAGGCGGAAGCGTCTGATGCAAGCGATGCCTGATGAAATTTTATGAACTAAATTCTTATGCATGCATGGTAAATACTAAAGAAAAGGAAACGCATGAAGGTCAATTTTAAGGAACAGACCGTTCTGGTCACGGGCGCAACCAGGGGAATCGGCGCGGCCATCGCCAAAGCCTTTGAAACGGGGGGTGCGTCCCTGTTGTTGACCGGTACGAATGCGGATCAGATAAAGGCTCTGAATGACGAAAACGCGGCCAAAAACATCTGGCACATACGCTGGTTGCAGGCCGATTTTTCATCCGCCACGGGAACAGAGCGCTTTCTGGAGATGTTGGCAAGGGAAACACCCGTACAGGTCCTTGTCAACAATGCAGGAACGAACCGTCTGAACCCAATCGACCAGGTAACTACACAAGACCTGGACGCCCTTCTTTCCATCAACCTGCGGGCGCCCCTGTTGCTGTGCCGGGAAGTGGGCCGCACTATGAAAGAGGCGCACTATGGACGCATTATCAATATCGCCTCGATCTGGAGTGTTATTACCAAGCCGGGCCGCGTGGTGTACACGGCGACCAAGACGGGGCTGGCGGGCATGACGAAAACGGTGGCGGCGGACCTGGCGCCTTACGGCGTGCTGGTAAACGCGGTATCCCCGGGTTTCATCAATACGGAATTGACCAAAACGACCCTGCTTCGGGAGGAACAGGAACAACTGGCCGCACAAGTGCCGCTGGGTAGATTCGCCGAACCCGAAGAAATCGCGCGCGTGGTGTTGTTCCTGGCAAGCCGGGAAAATTCTTATCTGACAGGACAAAATATTGTTGTGGATGGAGGGTTTACCTGTGTCTAACTCCATGACTGTACAATCCAGCAAATATGCGTACGAGGTGCGTTTTGAAGAGGACTTCAGCATTGCCCTGAAGGACCATGTGCGCGAGGGCGATATCATCACCGTGGATGCCAACGTGTTAAAACTTTACGGGCGACAACTGGCCCCCATACTCGCCGATACACCTTATGTGGTGATAGAGCCTTCTGAAACACAGAAAAGTTACCAGGGCGTGGAACCGTTTATCCGCCGTCTCATCGAGTCCGGGTTTCGCAAGAACAACCGTCTTGTCGCTGTCGGCGGCGGTATCACCCAGGACGTAACGGCGTTTACGGCTTCCATCCTGTTCCGCGGGGTGGACTGGCTTTTTTATCCGACCACGCTGCTGGCCCAGTGCGACAGTTGCATTGGCAGCAAAACCTCCATTAATTTCGGCAAATACAAAAACCAGCTCGGCGGTTTTTATCCGCCTGTGAAAATCGTAATTGATCTCCATTTTCTTGAGACCTTGTCGTCTCTCGACTTCAGAAGCGGCATGGGCGAGATGCTGCACTATTACCTGGTGTCGGGCGAGGAGGATTTCGATCGGATGTCCCGCGAGTATGATGCCGCGTTTACAGACAAGGCGGTGCTGCGGGAACTCATCTATCACAGTCTTGACTTCAAACGCGGTTACGTGGAACGGGACGAGTTTGACCAGGGACCGCGCAACGTGTTTAATTATGGTCATTCTTTCGGACACGCCATCGAAACGCTGACCCGGTACGCGGTGCCCCACGGCATCGCCGTTTCCATCGGCATGGATATGGCCAATTATCTCTCGGTAAAATTAGGCCTCCTCGCGCCGGAAACGCGCGACCGCATGCACCCGTTGCTGCGAAAAAACTGGGGTGACACGCGTTTGAGTGGCATCGCGCTGGAAGATTTTATCAACGCGTTAAAAAAAGACAAGAAAGCGGTCGGCGCCGAGATACGCGTCATCCTGACCCGGGGTCTGGGACAGATGTTCAAGGCGCCCCTGCCCGTGAATAAAGAGACTGTGGATTGGATGGCCGAATATTTCAATGCCTTTGAAAAGAGTTCCGAGGACATGATTACCTGATTACCCACTGTCATGCTTTTTATGAATACCAAGTCTACAAAGATAAGTACGTATCATGTCCCCGGAACTCCGGAACTCGGACAAACAAAGAGAAAGTAGATTTATGTTATCCACAACCGCCATGATCCCGGTACTGCTTGGCAGTACGCGCGTACCCGATAAAAACATTATCCTCGTAGACGGCCGGGTGCTGTGCTCTTATACCATTGAATCCTGCAATAAGTCAGGCGTCTTTGACGACGTGTATCTCTATTCTGAAGATGGTATTTTTGAGTCCATTGCGCGACAGGAAGGCGCCCGGTTTCATCGTCGGCCGCCGGAATGGGGCGGCCGCGCCTGCCGCCAGAAAACAAAGTCCCGCGATTGTGCCGGGAAACGGTGTGTCCTGAACGAACACTACCTGTATCATTTCATGACGACGGCAACCGACGCCGAGTATGTCTGCCAGGTAAACGCCACATCGCCCTTGCTGAAACCGGAGACTATCAGCGCTTTTGTGGATACTATGATCAGGGAAGGCTATGACAGCTGTTTCGCCACGCTGGCCATACGCGCGGAGAGTTTCTTCAAGGGCGAGCCGGTCACGTTCTCGCGCAAGTACAAATGTCCTTCCAACGAGATAGAACCCATACAGTCCATCTGCTGGGCCATTGCCGGATGGAATCGGCAGGCCTATATTGACGCTTATGACCATGACGACCCTGCCGAGGACGGGCCCGCCTTCGTAGGAAATCTGGGCCTGTTCCCGATTGACGAACGGGAAGCGCTGGACATTGACCAATGGAGCACGCTTGACGTAGTAGAACAATTTCTCATCGCCCGGCGCACCAAGATGGCCCGTACTTGGCACTACCTCGACGGACGTAACATCACCCTGGAATAATCAACACTGCGGCCCAAGGAGAAGTTACTATGATTCATGATACCCTGTCCAATTGGCCCCGTTACTTCAAGACTCCGTCTTGGCAGTGCGTTTTCGAATTCCTCTTCAGCCTGAACACCGAAGCGGAAGATTGCAAGAAGATACCCCTCCAGGGAGAGGACATTTATGCCTCCATCATGAGTTATGAAACTTGCGGGCCGGATGAAGCCAAACTAGAGGCGCATGACCATTATATTGACATCCAAATGTCGCTGGTCAACAGTGAAGGCATTGACTGGTATCCGCGAAGTATCCTCACCGTAAAGATCCCATACGACAGCGAACGCGACCGTACGCTTTATGTGCGACCGGAAGAAAATCCAACACGCATCAACAATTACCCGGGCCAATTTACTGTACTGTTTCCCGAGGATGCCCACATGCCAAAGCAAATTACCGGCGGTTTTTCTGAACAGGTGAAAAAAGTAGTGGTAAAATTAAATAGGCGCCTTATTCCCGGGGTTGTCCTCGATTCCGGCCTAGAAGGCAAAAGAGCCTTTCGTCACCATGTTTAAATGAAAAAGGTACAAATAGCAGCTGTATTTGCCTGCGTATGGCGAGGATTATTAAACTGATGAATATTGCCCGTGATTTAAGGCATCTCATCGCCAGGCTGATAGCGGCCAACCGTTACAGCCGGTCTTTGTTTAAGCGTATCGCGTTGGATGAAACACTATTCCTGTCCATTCTCAATGACCCTCTATGCGCGGAACGGATATATCGGACCCCGGCCCTGGAAAACAGAATTGCCCGGTTGGCTTCTTTGAAAGACATACCAAAGCCTCCAGCGAATACCGCTACGCCGAATCAGACCCGGAAATGCATTGAAGCCATCACGGATGTTTCCGTGGGCATTGACTGGGGACCCAAAGCGTTTCCAATAACACGTCACGCGTTGTTTTACGGGGAAGGAATGCGTCACCTGACAGAACGCTGGCTGCGTCGGCTGCCCTCCGACGCTTATGTCGTTTTAATGGCGGATTCCCGTGAATTAAAAACGGCACAGAACTTTTCCATGAACTATCGGCAGGTGAAATCGCTGATCGAGGTTTCCCCGGATATCTTCGATACGGGAGCGACTGCCGAGATCCGCCAAAGACTGGCAAGTTTCAGGGCGCTTGACGCGATTGTCGTGTCACTGCCCGGAGAAAGCCGGAAAATGGCAGGCATCCCGGGAAACTTCCTGCCGGACCTGGCGCCGGAGTATAACCGGTTTCGATATTTGTGGCATTTGGGGTTCAGACAGTTTGCACTCTTCAGTTTTCACGGCCTTCGCCAGATGGAAATCCCCTTTTTCCCGGACATCCTGGTGGACCGGCACATGGGAAGACGATGTTTTATCATCGGCAACAGCCCCGGTTTGGAACATGTGGATATGGGCCGTTTGAAGGGCGAACTCACTTTCGGTGCCGACCAGGGTTATCGGGGATTCCGTAATTGGGGCTTTCACTTTAATTACTGGGCCTGCGTGGAACCGATTGAAATGGAAGAACAGGCCCTGGAATACCAGGACAATTTGCCGGAGGACACCCTTAAGTTTATCCCCTTTGAATATTTACCCCTGCTGCAATTGCCTAATTGCTGCCCCGTCCACTCTCTGTATGAATCATGCCCGGACCTCCCCTTTTCACCCACGCCCGATACGTTACATACAGGCTTCGGCGCAACGTATGCCTTGCTGCAACTGGCCGTCGTCATGGGATGCAATCCCATATATCTTATCGGGATAGATCACTGCCGGGACAGGGTTGACCGTACGGCACTTCCCGCACATCCTGCGGAGGAGAGGCTTCGCTCCCGCATTACGCCGACGCCCGAACAGATTGAAACCGCCTACCGGGCCGCCCGATACTGGATGGAAGATCGAAATATTGAAATCAAGAACGCAACCCCCGACACAACGTCGGCAGTATTTGATAAAATAGACTATGACGCGTTGTTTTAAGTTAATCAGATACTGCAAAGGGTAAAGCAAGGTGTCCCAAAACTGTCCGTATCCCGACTGGGCTTCTTATCCGCGCGACGAGTCCGCCGCCATGCACAGGCGTATTCGTGACGCGCGGGAAGGGCGCCCCCATTCGAAAAACGATGCCGGAATCGCCGCGCTGGCCGATATTCATGCCGGACAGACAGGATGGCTTTTGGGAAACGGCCCCAGTGTGCGGGTCTCTGATTTGGAAAGGCTCGCGGGCCAGGTGGTCTTCGGCTGCAACCGCCTGTATCTTGCCTATGAAAACATGCGATTCCGCCCCACCTATTTGTGTTCCACTGATGAACAGATGATCCGTGATTTCGGCCAGGAAATGATTGACAATCACCCGGGGAAAACGCTTTTTGTCGCGCCCCAGTTCCCTTCCTTGGCGGGTGATTTCGTCTGGTTTCCCATGGGCAGCGCGACACCGCTCGAATTCTCAACCAATGTTTACGACTATGTGATGCCCGGAGGCGGAACCTTGGTCGCGGCGATACAAATCGGCTTTCACATGGGAATCCGCCGTTTTTATATTTACGGCATGGACCACAATTTTGTCTACGAAGAGAAAGATAACGAAAACGACCACTACCAGCGCGCCACGGGCGATGGCAATCATTTCATTCCCAACTACCGTTCAGGAAAGGCCTGGGCGCCCCCCGTATTATGGCAGGTGGAAGGCGCTTTATTAAGCTGCCACGTGTTTTTACAGCACCACGGCGGATGGATACGCAATGCCACCCGGGGCGGCAAACTGGAAGTCCTGGAACGTGTGGATTTTGACCTCGCAGCGCCTCACGAGGGCGATATGGACGTATCCGAGACAACGTCATGAGCAATTTACCTTCGATAAGTGTCGTGATTCCGACACACAACAGGCTCCCCATCCTGCTGCGGACTCTGGAGCATCTGGCATCCGGCACGGTCATTCCTGACGAAGTCATCCTGGTGGATGACGGGTCCGAATCGCCTGTTGCTGAACCCGTGTCTTCCCGGCACTATCCTTTCCCTGCATTACATATTATTCGGTTGGAGCCAGGGAAAGGCGCTTCAACAGCACGGAATACCGGTGCAAGGGCCGCATCAGGCGACATAGTGGTCTTTCTTGACGATGATATTTTTGTTGAGAAAGAAACTGTCAATGCCCATCGCCGTCTGCACGTGACCCATCCCGAAGATAATTATGGCGTGATGGCGCGAATTACATTTGACCCGGAGTTGTGCTACACCCCCCTGATGCGTTGGCTTGAGGAATGCGGTGATTTTGCAAGTATCGCAAATGGACAAGACGGAACCTTTCAACCGGGACTTATCAGCGCCAACTTTTCACTGAAAAATGCTTTCCTCCATAGACAAGATCAACTTTTCGACTGTAATTTTCCGTTCTACGGAAATGAAGACACCGAGTTCGGCTATCGCATGGTCGCCACCCGGGGTTTAAATCTACGTTATCACACGTCACCAGGCGCGTTGCACCACAGCCCCATAGATATCGCCACAAAATTTATGCAAATCTATAAAGGTGGCGTGTGTAAGACGTACTGGTCCTTCTATGCGCCGGAGATGACGAATTTCGCGTTGAAATTTGGGCAGTCCTTCTTCATGAAATTGCATGAAAAAGAATTTCATGAAAGGTTTTTAAAAGCCTTGGATTATTTCGGAGATACCCTGAAATTACCGGCGGCGGAGATGGAAGAAAGCGTGTATCACCGTTTTGACATGTTCATACGCTTTTCGCGACGGGCCATACAGGACATAGGTCAATTTGATGGTGCGTTGGGACTTAATGCCTCAGTTTACGAAATGATTGGTCCGCTGAAAAAGGCCTTCCTGTCGAACAGAAAAGAAGAACGGCTCGATATGCTTTGTAGTGCTTATGCATGCGATCCGCTGTTCTTTCCCATGGCGTGGCTTTATGCGCAGCAGCTATGTTACGCCGGTTTTTGGTCACAAGCGGACAGGATCATGATGCCCTTTACGGATAACGCCTGGGCAATTCTGATGCGCTCTGCATGCGCCTTGGTTCAATCCAAATTGACTGAGAGCAAGGTGTTCGCGGAAAAAACGCTGGAGATGTCATCACCTGATATTCCAATGGGAATGACCAGACGACAGATTGCGTTAAAATTTTTACACAACGATCCGCCTCGGGATACACGTGAGAGACAGCGCTTTGTAATGTCGTGGCATGAAGCGTGGCGGGATGGGCTTCAGCGCAAGATTTCCTGGATTCCCGAGAGCAGGGAACAGGCGCCGCATCCGTTTAGCGGAAAGAAGGTCTTGGATGACTTGTTTGCTGTGATAACAAGACCGGCTTCAGTTTCTGACGTAAAACAATTGCAGGAATATTATGTTGGAAGTGGGTTGCCGACAGCCACCTCCGGTTATGTTCATTGGTACACTCCCAAAAAACACTTTGGTTTTATCAAGCCCTGTCGCGGCAACCGGATGTTGATCTTTCAATATAAAAAAATTAAAAACATTGCCGAGGAACGTATCAGACCCGGCATGCCGGTTTCCTTCACTTCAACCGAAACAGTTTTAGGGCTTGAAGCAAGTGAGATATCCGAATGGATTACAAGCCGCAGTGTCGCAAAGGATGCAATATCACAGAGAGAAATCGTTCCATGCCCTGATACGAATACTTCGCTCCCCCCCCATGTCATATTTTTGGGGTTTAATTCGCCGCAGGCATTTTCCGGCGGCAGGTATCATATATGGCTTATGGCCGAGGCCGCTGCGGAGGCGGGCTGGCGTGTATCGTTTATCACGAACTGCCATCCTTCCTTTTATGATGAATTTGGGGACAAGACCCTGTTCCCCTGTCATGATGACATCCGAATGTTTGTGGGCCCTCTCCACTGGGATTCGATGCAAACGCTTTCCTGCTCCCCCTGTGACGTAATCGTGATGGCGCCACACGGAGAAGGAAACGATTACGTCTATGATGCCACCCTGGCTCTTGCCCGAAGAGAAAAGGCGAAACTGGTTCTGATAAACTTTGAAACAGCCAACTGGTTTAATGAGTTGTCTCCCGTCAAACGCTCGGAAATGACCTGGTGGGATGGATGGCGCAAGATAGCCGAAAACGCTTCCATGATTCTATCCCTGGCGGCGGAGGGCACGGGATACGCCAAAGAATTTTACGTAAAACATCACCCGGGGGTTCTTTTTGAACATTGCTGGCCCGCGCTTAACACCCGAATCGCGGACACGGTTCCGGATGTTCAAAAGGATAAGCGCATTCTCGTACTGGTGCGTTTCCGGCGCGCTGAACACAAGGGCGATAACCTCATTAATGAGTTGCTGTGCAAGGCCATGCAGGGGTATACCATCGTGTTCATTGTGGGTATCGGCCGTCCTGACGATGAATTCCTGGCACCGATTCAGGAACGTGCGGCGGATCTGGGCATTCAGGTGGAGATATTGGGGCGCGTAACGGAGCGCGAAAAGTGGCATGAATTCAAGCGTGCCTCTCTGGTTCTGTTCCCTTCTTATTTTGAAGGCTTCGGGCTGCCTCCCGTGGAGGCGCAGTATGCCGGCACGCCCTGTATCGCATTCGATCTTCCTGTTCTTCGTGAAGTAAGCGGTGACGGCATACAGTACGTGCCTCGGGGGGACATTCCGGCCATGCGCGCAAAGATAGAGGACATGCTTCTGGCGGATACGCCGCCGGCGGGCCTTAAGAAGCGGTTGGGCGACGCCGTGCGTTTTGAGGATTTTAAAGGCCGCGTGGACGCGATATTGAAACGCGCCCTGTATGAGGGGCCATTCGCCTCTGATATAATGCCTTGAACGCAGTAACCGCCCTTCAAACGTTCTTTGCCGACAACGAGATAACCGCGACTCCAACATGATGTTGTATTTGCCAAAACACTGCCGCACCAATAACGAACGGCTATATGCCCTGAAAGACAAGCATAAGGGCGGCCGATGTGTTATTGTCGGCAACGGTCCCAGCCTTGCCATCCGCGATCTTGACAGGTTGAAGGATGAGATCACCGTTGCATCCAACCGCATTTTCCTGGCATTTTCGGAAACCGAATGGCGGCCGACATACTTCACCATGTGTGATGTCGTCGTTGCCAGGGAAAACAAGGACGCCATAAAAGCGCTTCCGTTGTTTAAGGTGTTTGCGGGCAGTGTGCGCAAATATTATTATGATGACCCGCATGCCGTTTTCGTGAATCCTCCCCGTCTGGAAGACGATCGGAATGCCCGGGCGGATGTAGAGGGTGTTTTGCGCCTGCCCGGTGACAGGCCTCCTCCCGAACCAGGGCACCGGGTCTGGATGAAACGCCTGTGCCTGGCGCCGGGAACCGGCGGAGATGCTCCTGTAAACACCCTTGCCGAGGATACCCGCTGGCCGGCGGGCTGGAACCTTCTGCGAGGTGCCCGCGCGGGGCACTCGGTGATAAACCTCGGCCTGAAAATCGCCTATTGGATGGGCATCCGCGAAGTGTATGTCATCGGTTGCGACCATAAGTTTCAGGTGCCCGATACGGAAACGGGAGAAATCGTATACAACAACAAGGTGATTGTCTCCAAAGGTGAAATAAACCATTTTCATCCTGACTACCGCAAGCCGGGAGAAAAATGGACACTGCCCCGACTGGACCTCATCGCCCGGGATTTCGCTTACGCCCGATGTGTTTATGAAGCGGATGGCCGGATCATCAGGAATGCGTCCAGGTTTTCTGCCTTGGACGTATGGGAGAAAGTGGATTTCGATACCGTTTTCCCGTGACGTTGCCGTGAATACTGTCTGCCGCGTGGAAACGCATAAAGAGTATACGCATGAAAATATCAGTTATATTGTCAAACTATAACGGCGCACGATACCTTGAGGATGCCATACGAAGCGTTCTGGAGCAGGGATATGACGACTACGAATTCATTATTGTGGACGACGGCTCAGAGGACGATTCCCCCGACATTATCCGCCGTTTCGCCGATTCATATCCGGAAAAAATAATTGCCGTGCTGGAACCGGAGAACCGCGGACAGGCTGCTGGATTCAACCTGGCTGTGGCCAGGGCCTCGGGCGATATCGTGGCTTTTATTGATAGTGATGATCTCTGGATGCCCGGCAAACTGGCCAATCTCGCGGCTTTCATCGCCCTTGCGGGACCGGCCGCCTTGTATCAACACAATCTGTTGTTCATGGAGGGGGACACCAAGACCGATATGCCCTATCACACCCTCATGGTTACCGGCAATCTTTATGAGGAAACCTGCGCCACACGAAAACTCCCCACGGTATTTGTGCCCACCAGCGGACTGGCTTTTCCCCGTTCGATTCTTGAAAAGGTCATGCCTGTTCCGGAAGCGTTTCGTACCTGCGCGGACGGGTACTTGACAAGAACGGTTTATTATCATGGTACGGTGGCTTCAATCAATACCGCATGGGGGTATTACCGTGTTCATGAGTTCAACAGCGTTTATAATAACCCAGCACACAATCAAGGCCGCTATAGAAACAAGACACTTGTTCCCATGTTAAACCGGTATTACGCGTCCATAGGCGCGGAACTGCGACTTCCCGTTTTTGACGTCTGGCACATTAAGGATGCTGTGTGGATTATGGCCCATTATTCGTTATACGAAATATTTTCCTCCTTGTATAAATGGTATAAACGAACGTTTTCGGAGAAGAATATCAAGGTTATGGCCAAGAAATAATAAATAATAATTGTTCTGGTGGATGTAAGCATTCAGGAATTGAGGATAGACTATATCATGGAAAAGGGTTTCGTCCCGGCGCAAAACACGGTTTTAGTGGCTGGGCATTTTAGTGGCACAGGCGCCTTAAGAAAACTTCGTTATATCGAAAGGTTACATGACGCCTTATATCAGGTTGGCTATCGCCTCCTGATCGTGAATATGAGCACTTCCGCGGCGGATACCCAATATGAGTATATCTCTTGCCCGATCGATATCGCGATTTCCTACCGGCTTCATGGCCATGATTTCCTGCAACGGGACGACTTGCCGCCGGACCTGTATCGGGCTGCCGTTATTGATGCGGAGATGAATCAACGGCCTTTTGCCGCGTCCGCCTTTCGTATGGTTCTTTATACGTCATGGATCCGCGAAATCATACAAAAAAACAAGGTTTCTTTTTGTCTCATCTGGCATGAGTTCAACGGTCCACATTGTGCCTTGACTGCTTTGTGTCAAACGCTGGATATTCCATTTCTATATATGGAATACGGCCTTCTGCCAGGGACGGTTGCTTTTGACGCGGAAGGGCAGATGGGAGAAAGCCGTATAACGCTGCGGCATAAAGAGTTTAGTGGTCTATCAGTATCATCTTTTGACATGGACCGCGCCCATAGACTTTTGGGTCTTGCCCGGGATACCCGGAGAACCCATAAACCGCAAGATTCCACCCTTGAAGTTATAGCGCTTGCCGGGGAGTTGCGTAAAAAGGCGCAGGCGATTATTTTTTACGCAGGCCAGAACGACTGGGCTTCGGGCATGCTGCCAAAGCCCTTCAAAGCGGCACGCCTGCATTCACCAATTTATGAAGACACCCTTGACGCGCTCAGTCATCTTTCCGAGATCGCTGAAGCGAACAATTGGCACATATTGTTCAAGCCCCATCCCATGGTCGAGGCCCGACACCGTGATTTCGAGGCGCCTTTTCCCGACCGCATAACGCTCGTGAGCGGCGCGAATATTTTTGAATGCATCGAATCCGCCGACGCCTGCGCGACCATACTCTCACAGGCCGCCTACCTGTTTCTTATCCACAACCGGCCTTGTGTCATGCTGGGACGCCACCAGATACACCGGAAAGGATGCGCCTATGAACCCGAAACGCGCGAGGAGGTGTGCGCCGCCTTTCAACAGGCCGTTTCCAACCGTATTACGGAAACACAACGGCATTGCTTTGAAAGGCACGTTGCCCAGCTCAGCCGTTATTACCTTTACGCCATGGATGCGGATGTCGAGGCTGTCATGGGCAAAGGCCCCGAGCGCGCCGCCCGATCACTTGCCCGCTATATTTCGGGCAACAACCGGGAAAGAGGCTTCCCCTTCGCGGATGATTTGGAAGAATTCTTTTTGCCGGATCCTTTGCCTGCCGGAGACACTCCCGCGAAAATGAGTCCCCCCGGGAACCCCAAGGCGCCCACCCTCGCGTCCAGATTCATGGAGATAAAACGTCGAGCGTCAAAAACATGGTGGGGAAAGCGTTTGCGCAGGCATTTGAGAAAATAAGGGAAGGCTACCGTGAAAGAGGCTGAGGCATGCGTGCGTCACTATCATACACAAGGGGGACTTCAAAACACCGCCATTCCAGCCAGACTATTCTTGCCCTATACCGGGTATCTGCATTGGTACGGGACAAAATCGCCAGAGAACCGGTATGTTGCGTGCGAATTCGCGCGCTATGTGTCTGGATGTCGCCCTTGCCTGGATTGATTTTTATTACATCCGGCCAATAGGCAATTTCCGTGCCGTCCTGGTCCAAGGCCACCACGAAGAGACTTGCGGTCGTATCATCATAACTGCGCACGTCTACGGAAAGTTCATAAATCTTTCCCTGCAGAACAGGCTTGACGAAACAGAGGAAAGAATCCAGCAACGCTTCAGTCGAATCGCTTTTATTCCAATACTGGTCAACGGAATAGGTTCCCGCCCCGCCCCGCGATTCCCGTTTCACAATATTCGAAACAGCGTTGTTTTTGGGTGGGGAAAATCCGTCAGGAACAGGCGCTTCCGCCTGCCAGAGGGAAAAATTCCCATTTTCGATCAGATTTCCTTCTTTGTAAAGTTTACCCGCTTCTTCCATGGATACCAAAACCATGTGACCCGGAGGCGGGTAATCGTCGGCAGGATCGGAGGGTTTGCCGCAGCCGGGAACCAGTACCGCGACACTCACTATCATAACAGAACAGAAGACTGATGTCTCTGTAATGCCGACGACATACTCCGCAAGTCGGTTCAAGAGGTATTTCCTATAAAACATCTTCCGGTATCCCATGTTCATTGCGGGGCAAACGCTGGCTGTAACTACCACCATCCAAACGCCACGCTACTCACAATTGGATTGTATCATGGGGCCCAGGATGATGCCAACTGATCAATACCGTTCCGGTGCATCATCATCTTCAAGAAGGGGTAGTCAAAGAATAGTATTATCAACGGAAAACCAAAGCGGCATGACGCCTGTCTTGCAGTCCGGGTTGGGGGTAACGCCCACATACTCTCTTGACGCAGGCTCTACGTAGCTAAAATAAGACTGCTCCTGAGAAACTCATCGGGCAACCTATTGATATCAAACAATTTATTCGCATTTGATTTTTTTTCACGAATCATCTCGATTACGAAATACGAGGACGAGCACGAGCACGAACCACGAATCGGCGCAATCGTGCTCGTGCTCGTCCTCGTTATCGTGCTCTCATAATCGTACAGTTTCTTTTGACACATACCCCCGGTATGCCGGGGTAAACCGCTGCTATAAAATTTGTATGATTGGGTCGGGAGCCGGACTGGTTACCGGCTCCCTCCCCCACCACCGTACGTGCGGTTTTCCGCATACGGCGGTTGAGTCCGGCGGTATCAGTGTACCGCAAAGTCTGATGGAGTGAGGAATCCATATTTCTTTAGGGTTTTGTTGTTTAGTACTGTATGCATGACCGGATGCTTGGACATGGGCCAAGACGACCCATGCAACGGACATTTCTTTAACTGCCAAGTACGAGCGCCTAATTTAATCAACTTGCGCAAACGCCCCTTGGCATTATGCCAGCGCAGCCAGAAGCATTTACGAATGTGCCTGCGTATCCAACTGCTGACATTCATGCGCCAGTAGGGCTCGTTGGCAAGTGCGAAATAATTGCACCAACCTCGGATGTATCGCAGCCATTCATCCCGTAAGTCCTTACTGCTCCGGCTATATCGCCCGCGAAAGAAGTTTCGGACTTTCTCCTTAAGTTTCTTCATCGCTTTCGGCGATGGTTTGAGCTCGCCCTCTTCCGTAGGTTGGTACCCGAGGAATTGACGGTCCCAAGGACGTCCAGCAGCACTCTTTTCGAGGTTGACCGGCACTTTCAGGTGTTTTTCTATCCACGCCGTTACTGATTGGAATACGCGGTTAGCCGCCTTCTCGGACCCTACATAGATGTTACAATCATCCGCGTAGCGACAGAAAGAAAGGCCGCGAGATTCAAGTTCCTTGTCCAGAGCATTAAGATAGATGTTCGACAACAGGGGTGATAAAGGACCGCCTTGCGGCACTCCTTTGGCCTGTCTGGTCACTTCTCCATTTCCGTATACTCCGGCTCGCAGGAATTTTCCTATCAATTTGAGCATGCGCTTGTCCTGAATGACTTGGGCCGCTTGTGACATAAGAATGTCATGATTCACTTCATCGAAAAACGACTTCAAGTCTATGTCCACCACCCAACTTTTCCCGGCTGCTATGTACTCTTGCGCCTTTCGCACCGCATCGTGAGCACTACGCCCAGGCCGAAACCCATAACTGTGCTCGCTAAACAGCGGTTCAAAGTGCGGTTGGAGCACTTGCAGCATGGCCTGTTGCAACAGTCGGTCTAGTACGCTGGGAATACCCAACGGCCTTTGACGACCATCACCCTTGGGAATATATACGCGGCGTACTGGCGCCGGCTTATAGCGTCCTTCCAGTACTTTTCTCCGTATGGTTTCCCAATGCGGAGTGATGTGTGCCGCAAATTCCCCGATGCCAATACCATCTATGCCTGCCGCGCCTTGGTTGGCTTTAACCGACCGCCACGCTTCAGACATGTTTTCCGGCATCAACATCTGTTCCATCAATTCTTCATTCACCGCATTCATTCGTGTCCTTTCGTCCACGGTAAACCTCGCAGATTATGCCACGGTACTTTCGAAGGCTCCACTTCGAGTTGCTGTGTACACACGGACTGGTCATTATAGGCGCATTCGGTCTGCTCATGGGTGCAGCTGAGCAGGGTGTCATACTTGTTTTTGATCATGGCGCGTACAAAGGCCGCCACCTGCGGAGCGGTCAGCAGCAGCGCGATGGAATGCACCTGGAACACGTATTCGCATGGGTGTTTGAGCAGAAACTCACGCGCAAACTGTTCGCTGGTGGCGACATTGCTGGCGAGTTCCTCCGAGCGCTTGTGAAACCCGACGCCATCCTGGTTTGCTATACCGCCAAAGGCATCATGCTCGGAATTGACCCGGATTTCATCAAAGACGCCCGCGCCTTGTATTTGCGAATGGCGCGGGTAATCAGCGGCACCCCGGCGAGTTCCCGCAGATTTTTCTGTTTCAGGCGCTGGCTACCCATACGCGCGGGGATCATGGCGATATTCATGGGTCGAATTCCTTTCATTGCCGGGCATTATACAATGTTTGTTCTTATAGAGTCCTGCCACCACTACGGGCCGCGCAATAGTCCTCGACCGTGATATCCAGTTGCTCAGGACGCAAATATTCTGCGGCATAGTGCTGACAGGCACCCGACTGCAGAAAGAGTTCTAATATATCTAGATCAATATGATTGCGTTCCGCCATGCCGTACAGGATATCCAGGGTTGCACTCAATATTTTTGGCTGTTTATAGGGACGGTCCGGAGCGGTCAGGGCTTCGAAGATATCCGCAACGGCCATCATATGCGCCTCCAGGGGCATCTGGTCCCGGGTCAAACCTCTTGGATACCCCGTGCCGTCGGGCCGTTCATGGTGGCCCCCGGCGATATTGGGCACCTCGCGCAGGTGTTTGGGCCAAGGCAGACCATTCAGCATGATGATGGTCTGCACGCTATGTTCGTTGATCTTGAAGCGTTCCTCTTCGGTCAGGGTTCCCCTGCTGATGGACAGGTTATAAAGTTCCCCAAAATTGTAGCAATGTTCAGGAGTCTTCATCTGAAAGCCCCACGGGTTGCCGGGCGCGGAATACTGCTCGCCCCTATTCTTAACAAGGTGCTCCGGCGCGTCCCGCAGCAATGATTCCTTGATAGGCTCGTGCAGAGGATTGCTTTCTCCTTTCCGTTGTTTTTCCTGAACCGACAGGCCAAGGCCGTCATCAAAGGAGCGCATCCAGGTCCGTTCGCCAATGCGTCGTAACCGTTGCTTCTGCTGTTCCGTAAGAAACTCCCGCCCCTCATTGCACACAGCGACGAACTCGAAATCCGCTTCAAGGAGCCGATATTCTTCCTCCAGTTTTTTTCGTTCTTCCGTTTCATCTGCTCCCCCGGCCACCTGTTTCCAGTATTGGATTTCGGCGTCTCTCCGTAGCACCTCGAAGCGGGTGCGGATTTCATGCAGCCGGTTATAAAGCGTTTCCAGTTTGGTCGCCTTGTCCACGACATATTCCGGTGTGGTCACTTTTCCGCAGTCATGCATCCAGCTCGCGATATGCAGCGCTTCCCACCCTTCCTCATTAAGACTGAACTCCCGGAACGGGTCGGTATCCGCCGCGCAGGCAGCCTCCGCTATCATCCGGGTCAGCACGGGAACGCGCTGGCAATGGCCGCCCGTATAGGGCGACTTGGCATCAATGGTACCTGCCATCAGTCGTATAAAGGCGTCCAACAGTGCTTTCTGCATCTTCAGCAGGCGCCTGCTTTCCAGCGATACGACGGCAAAGCCCGAAAAGGCCTCGATAAAGGCGATTCGCGCCGGTTCTATAGATGTATCTTTGCGGCCGGGCGAAGTGTCAAAGGCCAATCCCAGGGTTCCGCTGACCTGTCCGTCGCGGGCCCGAAGCGGAATCGCCACGAGGGTTTCCTTTTCCGCATCCACCAGCGAGGCCAGCGGTGTTTCAATATCGCTTCGCAATACCGTTGCGGACACCGTTTCACCGTCCCGTACCGACCTGGCCAGGGGCCCCGCAGGTTCGACACCATTCAATTTAACATCAGGCAGAGTCATCGCCTGTTTATCAACGGTCCCGGCCGACGTGCGTGCACAAGCCGGTTGCAGGGTCTCCCCGTCTTCATCCAACAGGTAGAGCACGGCCCCATCGGCACGACTCATATGCATGGCCTCTTCGGTAATCTTTTGCAACAGAGAGTCAAACCGGGGTTCGGAGGCCACGGAGGAAATGAGAACAAGGAATTTTTGGATGGACGCTTTCATGGCGTTTGTGGATTCAGCAAGCATGCTGATTTCCAGTATCAGGGAATTGGTTGCCACGGAGCCCGTAAAATCAAAATGTCGGATGCGGTCCGTCTCCCAGGTCAATTTCCGCAGGGGACGGGCAATCCTGCTGGCCAGCAACCACGCCAGCGGCAGTGCCCCGGCTAATATCATCGCCGTCACCCACACGGACTGTAATCGGATTGCCGCGGCTTCCGCCACCAGTTCTTCCTCAGGAGCCGTAATGGCGACAAAAAATACGATATCATCAGTCACATCAATTCGCCGGACAGCCCCCCGCCATGTCCGGTCGTTAAAGGAGAAGGAAAGGGAGGTTTCCTCGGGCGTAATCCGATAGGCAAACGCGGAAAGCACGGGGCTGCCCAGTTCGCTGACCGGCGCCAGTTCCGGGTCCCTTCCGTCTTCAGGATCAACCGTTCCGTATCTCTATAGGCAATGGCACGTCCATCTTCATTGAACAAGACAGCCTCCGTCGAGGGGGATATACGGTGCCGCGTCAGGGTTTCGGAAAGATGCTCCAGCGTAATGTCCGAAGCGACCACTGCGCGGCCATCCCGCGATTGCCTTCCCACCGTAATACCCACCTTGCCGATAAAAAAATACAGATAGGGCTTGGTCGCGGCTTCACGGTCCGTATCGAGCGTAACGGTATACCAGGGGCGGACCCGGGGATCATAGGTTGAAAGCCCCATCGAACGTTCAGACAGCAGTTGCAGTTTGTTGTCAAAGTAAAAACGTGTTTGTTCACGCTCTTGCCGCGCGTTCATGGCAATGTGGTCCGCCACCAGCGCCGCCTTTTCCGGCGCCTCGAAGCGCTGCCGCATATAGGGAGAATTCATTGGACGCACAATAAAATAGTCGCCGTTGTCGTAGCCGACCTGAAGCGCGGATACATGGGGCTGGGTCGAGAGGGCCCCACTGAAAACCGGCAGTAGCGCCAGGCGTTCTTCCCGGGTGGAAGCACGACTGACGCGCTCTTCCAGTGACAGCAGATTCACCGTGCTGACCACGGGCCCATAGGCGCTTTTAAAATCCAGCAACAGTTCGCGGGAAATCTGGTCAAAGACGCGTTCCGCCGACGATAGTATCACACGCGTATTCTGGTGGTAATTAAACCAGCCCAATATGGCACCGACGCCCGTGGTCAGAAAGATGAAGATTACGGCGATGTGCGCATGCAAGGGACGACGCCCCA
>MTKZ01015501.1_pt1 | contig 23005 bp, 23 predicted proteins | sample 1042781 | NCBI WGS metagenome assembly MTKZ01 (sample SAMN06212207, study PRJNA360539) | anaerobic digester metagenome | biome: Wastewater treatment plant; material: sludge; isolation source: anaerobic digester fed with sludge from wastewater treatment plant | place: Denmark: WWTP Viborg ... | reverse complement strand
GCAGGCGCGGATTCCCCGTCCGTGAACATAAAAAAACTGGGCACCATCGATATCGACCTGGTGGAAACCACGCCTGTTGTTTTCAACAACAAAGTCTACCGCTTTGAATACGTGCGTCAAAATTACTGGAATAACAAGACCGGCGATTCCTACTTCCGTTTCATAGACCACGATACCGGCACGCCTACCCCGTCCTTCGCCAAGGGGTATCATCTGGGCAGCGCCGCCGTGGACGGCGGTCTGGTCATTGTGACCGCGGTAAATATCTGGGACGGGGACGAGATCGATGTTTTTGTTTCCCGTGATTTGAACGCCTGGGAATCCTGGAATGCCCTGACCCTGCCCGGCTACGGCATGTTCAACACCTCCCTGTGCAAAGCCGGGGAGGACTATGTGCTCATGTTCGAAGTGGGCAAACCGCCAGAAGTTGCCGGCAATCCCTTCACCGCGCGGTTTGCCAAGTCAAAAGACCTGAAAACGTGGACGCTGACCCCGCCGGAATGCACCTACGACAAGAGCCGATACACCGCGCCCCATTGCCTGCGCTATTTCGAAGGGTACTATTACAACTTCTTCCTCGAGGCGGTTAAAGACGGGTATGAGCAGTATGTGGTGCGTTCCAAGGATCTAATCCACTGGGAGCCCAGTACAGCAAACCCTGTCCTGAAAGCCTCGGACGCGGACAAAATCATCCACAACTCCAGCCTCACTCCGGAACAGCGTAACCGGATCGCGCAAGCCAATAATATCAATAATTCTGATTTCGACTATTGTGAATTCGAAGGCGCATTAATCATCAACTATTCCTGGGGCAACCAGCAGGGGATGGAACATCTCGCCGAGGCACGGTACGAAGGAACGGAGGCGGCTTTCTTGAAGGCCCTGTTCCCATAACCCCAGCGGAAACTGTTCCCCCTTCCATGCAGCACCAATCCCCCCGACCGCTTATAAAAGCGCCTCCCGCAACACGCGCCACACATAAGGCCCCAAGACCAGCACCCCGATAACCGCCGAACCGATGGCGGCAATAAGCACGGCGCCGGCAGCCACATCCTTCGCCTGTTTCACCAGCGGATGGAACTCGGGGGACGCCACATCGGCCAGCAATTCGAAAGCGGTATTGAGCGCCTCCGCCGTCCACACCGCCATCACCGCCAGCACTAGCCAGCACCATTCCCCGTCGGACAGCCCAAAAAACACTCCCAGCACTGCAATCGCGGCGGTAGCCATCGCATGGATCCAGGCATTATGCTGGGTCTTCAGCATGGTCCACACCCCTGCAAAAGCATATTTGAAACTGCGTATGCGACCCCTGATTGCAAAAGAGGAAGGTTCTTTGGGGAATTCAGGCGCTGCGTTATTCATTCCAGCAGTGTATGCCATTATAAATATGAGATCAACTTTTTCCATCGTCACTTTGTTCCCCGTCTCTTTACATCCCGTTCCACCCGCATACTCTTGACCACCTGTTCCACACGCACTAAAATCACTTTCGAAATGAAGATAGATTTCTCCCCCAGTTTACATAGGACTGTTCACGCCGCTTTGAGCATTTCAGAAGCATTTCATGGTTTCAAGATGAGCACCAATTTTCAAGGCAGATTTGGTGGTATACAACAGATCGGAGCAAAAATGGGACTGCCTCCGGCGCGTGCGACGACTGTGTGTGGTGCAGGTAATCTTGGGTCGCGCCGGAGGCTGTCCCTCTTTTTGCGGACACATCGGTCAAGACCGAAAAAAGCGGGACAGTTCCCGCCGCGCGGGAGCTTGGTACTTATGGGTCTATACGCATGTCTGGGGTAGAGGTGTTCTGTTGGGCCTTTTATAATACGCCGCGAAAACAGTCCCATTTTTTCTTGGGAAATGGGTACCAATTTTCGAAGCAAAAAAAGTATATGCTTGGATGGAATATGCGAACGAGAGTGAAACGCGGCCGCGCGGGTGCACCACAAAAAAACCTTGCACGCGTATGCGTACAAGGTTGGAATTGTTAGGTGGAGATGCCGGAAGGGGGCGTCCAGCATCTCCGGTGAGGTGTTTTGGCTCTGAGGGGGAACAGAGCGTTGCAGAGAAAAACGTATGAGTACTAAAGGTGGAGATGCCGAAAAGGGGAATTCGGCATCTCCGGTGAGGTGTTTTGGCTCTGAGGGGGAACAGAGCGTTGCAGAGAAAAACGTATGAGTACTTAAGGTGGAGATGCCGGAAGGGGGCGTCCGACATCTCCGGTGAGGTGTTTTGGCTCTGAGGGGGAACAGAGCGTTGCAGAGAAAAAAAAGAAATAGTGCTTATTTAGAACGAAGGTACAGCGTTTGATACGGACGGTCATCTTCTTTCAAGGTTTCTTAACTGGGCTTTGTCCAGCCAGATCACAGAGATCCATTATACCCTCGCCCAGCGGAATAATCCCCATGCTGGCAAGCCCACTTAGGCTTATTAAACCAGCCGCCTTTCTTGGAAGACTAAACCAGGTAACCGGCGCATTACCCCTTCAATAATGAATCGTCCAGAAAATGAACACATCTTCAAGTAGGCGCCTGCGTACCTACACCTGACCATTTCAGATTCAATTATCAATTATTTCTTGATGGTTGCCGCTACCCTTATTACAACACCCGGCAACGCAGAACTCTTCTCTTGCGGTAGTATACTCTATATCAAACATGAATGCAAGAAGTTTTTTTAGCATATATTGTCATATTACTCTATTCTAATGCATTAATTTTCGCGCACGTTCGGGTTCACGAATTCCCCATCTCGGTACCCCATACGCGCCTCTTTCCTTACTCTGAACACGCTATATGAAACGTTAAGGAACAACATCAATCGTTGACATTTATTGTTCCGGGACCGCGTCCGGTATGCTTATTGTAATGCCCTTTTCCGTCCCGGACATATTTTGTAAACCCATGTTTTTCGAGATTCGAATCACTAATCAATTGTTTGGCCTGTCGTGCGTTTGCCCATCCGGCGATATGGGGAACGGTGAAAACCCGTTTAACCGGTTGCCCGGTCTCGGGATGAACTTTGAGAGGCGGGTCATTCATGCCGTGAATCACCTCGAACACTTCACCCTCTTCACCATTTTTTCCAATAATTTGATACGTGTATACAGGCATAACCTTTCACTATCCCGTTGTCATTTTCTGGAATACGCCAACGCGCGTGTCTGTTCATATTCCGCTATTTTATCTTCATGGCGCAGTGTCAACCCAATCTGGTCCCATCCATTCAGCAACCGCATCCTGAGAAATGGCTGAATACTAAAATCGATGATAACGCCGCCGGGTTTCAGCACCTGCTGTTTTTCCAGGTCCACTTTTAGTGTATACCCTTCATTTGCCCTCAGCTCGTTAAAAAGTTGCTGAACAGTACTGCTTTCCAATACCACGGGCAGGATGCCATTGTTAAAACAATTATTGTAGAAGATATCCGCGAAAGAAGGGGCGATAAGCACGCGGAATCCGTAATCGGACAAAGCCCAGGGGGCGTGCTCACGGGAAGACCCGCACCCGAAATTATCTTTCGCGAGAAGAATGCTTGCGCCTTGGTAGCGGGGCGCGTTAAGTTCAAATTCAGGCGCCGGGGTCTTACCGTCATCCAGGTACCGCCAGTCAAAAAAGAGCACATCTTCATAGCCGGACCGCTCAATACGTTTAAGAAACTGCTTGGGAATGATTTGGTCCGTATCCACATTCATGACTTCAAGCGGTGCAACAATACCTTCATGTACGGTAAATGGTTTCATACTGTAGAATCCTTGTGTTGTTGTTGGTGTCAAATTCAGGGATATTGCTCCCGTCGGCGGGGCATGCCCCGTAAGGATTACCCCTGCTGATAGTTCCAGTCCCGGATATCCACAAAGTGCCCCTGCACCGCTGCGGCGGCAGCCATGGCCGGACTTACCAAATGTGTGCGCCCGCCCTTGCCCTGCCTGCCTTCAAAATTACGGTTGGACGTGGCGGCGCAACGCTCACCCGGTTTAAGTTTGTCGTTGTTCATGGCAAGGCACATGGAGCAACCGGGTTCACGCCATTCGCAGCCGGCGTCAATAAAGATTTTGTCAAGGCCTTCCGCTTCGGCTTGTTTTTTGACAATTTGTGATCCAGGCACAACGAGCACTTGCTTCACAGAATCGGCTTTTGTATAGCCGCGCAGCACCCTGGCAGCCTGACGCAGGTCTTCCAGCCTGCCGTTGGTACAGGAACCGATGAAAACGATATCCAGCGCGATGGCTTCCATGGGCGTGCCCGGTTCCAATCCCATGTAGGACATGGCCTTGGCGTAGGCGTTTCTTTTGTCGGTATCCTCCATCGCTTCGAGTACCGGCACGGTCCCCTTGATACCTGTCACCATTTCCGGCGAGGTTCCCCAGGTTACCTGCGGCTCAATGGACGCGGCATCCAACTCGACCACTTTGTCATAAGAACAGTCCGGGTCCGAAGCCCTGGCGGCCCACTCCGCGCGAAGTGCGCCGGCGGATCTGCCCTTGGGCAGCAGGGGGCGTCCCTCCAGATAGTCAAAGGTGGTTTCATCCGGAGAAATCAACCCTGCCCGCGCACCCGCTTCAATACTCATATTGCAGATGGTCATCCGTGCCTCCATACTCAGCCGCCGTATGGCATCGCCCGTGTATTCGATGACATAGCCCGTTCCGCCGGAAGTGCCGATTTTNNTTTTTGCAGCAAGGTCTGCGTAGCCAGGACATGTTCGACTTCGCTGGTGCCGATGCCATGGGCAAGGGCGCCGAAAGCGCCGTGGGTGGAGGTATGGGAATCGCCGCAGACAATGGTCATTCCCGGCAACGTGAGCCCCAGTTCCGGCCCCACCACGTGCACGATACCGTTCCTGGGGTCATCCATGTCAAAACACTCGATGCCGAATTCGTCGCAGTTACGTTTCAGGGTTTCCACCTGTTTCCGGCTCAGCAGGTCGGCAATGGGGCGTCCCCGGTCCGTGGTGGGAATATTATGATCCATGGTCGCAAAGGTAAGTTCCGGCCGCCTGACCGTGCGCCCGGACATGCGCAACCCCTCGAAAGCCTGGGGGGAAGTGACTTCATGGATATAATGCCGGTCAATGTAGAGAATCGGGTCTTCGCCCTCGGGGGTGTGCACCACGTGTGATTCCCATATTTTCTGGTATAGGTTTTTCCCCATGCGCTAATCTTCCTTTCATGATAATGCTTCCGGCTCTCCCCTTCGTAGTCCTGTGGGGAGGTTCCGCCCGCAATATACGGGCACCGTCAGGGAAGGTCCGCGAAGCGTCTTTGGATTGTGATTGTGATAGAGGCGTCCTTTGTGGTTAAATCATACTGAGATGTGCATATCCGGGTCAATATTATACAATGTCTTGCCCGGCCGCTCTCCCATGATATACTAGTTGCATTCGACGTCCCGGCAACTCAAAGCCGAGACTTCGCCCCGAAGAAGTGGCGCTTCGGCGTAGCTGTTTTTTGTATTATTGGGAGCGCCTAAACACCCCCTGCCGTGAGGCGCGGGAAACAATTCCGGGTATCTTTTATCCTGGCATGGTGGAATGTATATTGATGGTTCTGCAGGTACTGGGCATTATCCTTATTGCGGCGGCGCAAACCGATGCGCTGTATGCGGGTCCCGTTCCTGCAGAGGTACCGACCTTTGAGGTCACCATCGGTAATACACCACCTTTTTTCGCCGCACTACAGATTGATGGGTACTGGGTAAGCGATCACAGCACCGAAATCAAACCGAACCTGGTAGTGGACTTTGTTCCGGACGGTCCGGGCTACGTGGGTGAACCGAGCCGGACCCTGATGCGCAACGCCAAAGTGGTTTACGAACCCCCGGCGATGCGACGCAAACGCCTTGAGGAAATGTGGGACGCACTAGGGTACACTTTTCTGGAAACCACATCCGGGTGGCGCCGCATAAGAGAAGAAGACCTGCACCTGGCGGAACGGGCGCGCCGTATGGCGGAAGCCGCCGCCAAAGGCGCGGCATCCTTCGCATCAGAGGGTCTGGCTGCCAATCATAATAGCCCGGGAACCGGGCCAACCGCCCCAGGGAGGCCGGTCACCGCCTGGTTGTACCGGACCGGCATTCTCCTGATAACGATTATACTGCTGTGGCTGATTTACTTTTTGGGAACGCGCCGCACGAGACCCTGGCAGCGCCTTCAGTAGCGTGCGGAGTCGCGAGGCGTGTTGGCTGGTTCCGGCCGCTTATTCCGGGGGTGTCATCAGCACATCGTCGTAATCGAACGGGGGTATGCCGATGATCAAGGCCTCAAAAGCGCCATCCGCCCGGTGCACATGTCCTGGCCGGATCCACACGCAATCCCCCTTGACGACCGGTACTTTTTCCCCATCGATTTCCAGAATGCCGGAACCTTCAAGGATGTAATAATACTCTTCGGTATGCCGGTGCCAATGGGCTCGGGCATTGTCCGTAACCAGGTGCGTAATGCTGGCAGGGGCACCATCCTCTTTCTTCAAGAGGCGCCGCCGGAACCCGCAGATGCTCCGTTCCCGCTCCTGCACATCACTGCCGCCAACCTTGATATAAGGGCTGTTTTCCGACCCCATGAACCTGCTCCCGGGAAAGGCGTCCGCGCGAAAACAACCGGCCACGCCGGGTGACGCTTATACGTCCAGTTTCGAGTCGCCGCCGATAGCCGTACTGATAGTTATCAGGAGTGCGCCGATGGCCGACATGGAGGAACCGACGATATAGAGGATGGTTTCGGTCGACATCGCTTTTTCAGGAACGCAGGTACTGATTGCTTTAAGGTGTCTCATTTCTCTAAACTCCAACAAATAGACGTTACTTTTCTTTGGCGCGCAACGCAACGCGCGCATCACTGAGAACAGTATCATACACATACGCCTGTAAATTATCAAGTTGTCTGATGTGACAAAAGAATTGGAACACCTTTGAAAAGCATCATTCTGGCATCAGCGTCCCCGCGGCGAAAAGCCCTGCTTGCCGCCTTGGGCCTCCACTTTGAAGTACGGGTTGCCGCCGTCGAGGAACAGGACTTCGGTGGCCCGCCCGCGTCCGTTGTCGAATCGAATGCCCGGGCTAAATGTATGGCCATCGCGTCAGCCGCACCAGACGGTTTTCTGGTGATCGCCGCAGATACCCTGGTCTTTCTTGATGAACAGGTGCTTTCAAAACCGAAAGACCTGGAGCATGCCCGCTACATGTTGCGTTTATTGTCAGGCAACACGCATCAGGTAGTCACCGGCCTGACTGTCTATGATACCACTGCACGGCAACTGATAGTGGGTTCAGAAAGCACAGACGTAACCTTCCGCCCCCTAAGCGAGCAAGAAATAGACCGTTTCGTACTGACCGTACGACCCCTCGACCGGGCAGGGGCGTATACCGTCGACGGTCCTGGCAGCCTGCTGGTTTCACGGTATGACGGCTGTTACCAGAACGTACTGGGCCTGCCCATGGTGCGGCTGGATAAACTCATGCGGCAATTAGGCTGCAGTCTGTTTGATTTCATTGACCCTGAGAAAGCGATGTTTCTATAGGCACACTGCGTTTTTCACGGGGAAACCCGCCTTTTACGCGCCTTGCAGATGCCCTGACCATCCATCATCTCCTTCCCCACTGTGCAAAGTTGCGCGCGATGCCCGAAATCGCATCCCAGAAACCTTTCAAAATTCGGAATGACCCCTTCCTCTTCCGCCTGCCATGCCCCTGATAATCACGCCCCAATCTATACATTATTTTGTATTGAATTTCAGAAACAGCCCAAAACCATACCACATATAGACATGCGCGTTCTAAAGGAGTCTATTCTGCCCAAGGACCCCTTCTGTCCGATGGAAAAAATACTTTGACTTTTTATGTGCAATAGGGGTAGAATTTGATCGGTTTTGTGATCAAATCATGTCGTTTTTGTGTTAAGTTAATCAAGTAACCATTCAACTGGATATAACACCATGTACGAGGGCGAGTACCATAGCGCAGTTGATGCGAAGGGGCGGTTAGCGCTTCCTGTTTCCATCAAACGCCTTATGGAGGAGAACAAACATAAGGAATGGGTACTCACCCGAGGGTATGATACCACATTATTTATGTTTGAGTCCAGTGAATGGGAAAAATTAGCGAAGAAAATTCCACAGTCTTCACTTATCCCGGATGAACTGGATTTTCGGCGGTTCATCATTGGCAGCAGTGCGCGGGTACAAATGGATAGTGCCGGCCGTATTCTCATTCCCCAGCACCTGCGCAATTGGGCGGATGTCGACCGTGGCGCAGCGCTTATCTGCATGGACGATCATATCGAAATCTGGAACGAGTTGCGCTGGAAGCAATATTGTGTAAAGCGCGTTGAGGATTTTAAAAGGATTGGTGCGGAATATTTTGGGAGTTCCAGCGCCAGACTCATTCAACCCAAGGAGGATGTTTCCAATGCTTAACATTACGCGGGCTGAACACGCAAAAGTAATCGTGCTGCGCCTTGTCGGCGTAGTCAATGATGCGGACAGTTACGAGATGGTCCGGGCCGCCATCCATGCGTGTCTTCAACAAGGCCACTACCACCTTGTTCTTAATTTTAAGTCGGTGGCCTTTATTGATAACGTCGGCTTCGGTGTGCTTCTCGAAGACCTGGGCCGTTTCCGTTCCTTACATGGCGACATCAAGCTGGCGGAAGTTAGCGTTCAAGGCGAACGCCTGTTGAGGATGATGGGATTATTGAGGGTATTCGACCTGTACAAAGTTGAATCGGCCGCAATCCGGGGGTATCAGCGCGAAGCCGCGTAATTTTTACGTCCTGTCGTGCGACGGGTCGGCTGCGGAGAGCTCGTTGCCATGAATCCAGAGAAGCAGTGCCATATTCCGGTGATGGTGGAAGAAGCGCTGCGCCTGTTGCGGATCGTTCCGGACGGCACNNCGCTCACCCGGCGGCGCCTGGCCGCCTACACGGGCGTGACCGTGGTCAAGGCGAATTACAGCGAGATACTGGAGGTGTTGGGGGGTCAAGGCATACAGGCTGTGGACGGGGTTCTGATTGATGCGGGAACATCCAGCCTCCAACTAGACACCGCCGAGCGCGGCTTTTCTTTTCAGGAAGACGCCGCATTGGACATGCGCATGGACCCGACAACGGGTATTGATGCCGCCACCTGGCTGGCGGAAGCTTCCTTCGCTGAAATCAAGACCGTCCTCAGGAATTACGGCGATGTGGGCCCTGCGGGACGTATTGCGCAAAAGATAGCCGAACGCTGCCGTGAAAACCGAATGCGGCGCACCTCGGACCTGGTGGCTGCGATACGGGAAGCGCTTGCGTTCGTGACTTCCGAGCCGGATGAGATCCGGACTTCGTTTATGGCTATACGAATCGCGGTGAACGAAGAATTAAATTTTTTAGAATTGGGATTGCGCAGGGCGGCGCAAGCGCTCGCTGTGGGGGGGCGTCTGGTTGTGATTACCTTCCACAGCGGAGAAGACCGGGTGGCGAAACAGGTGTTTCGCGAACTGACGCGGCCGCGCATTCAACTGTATCCCGATGGCCGGGTACGCGAGAAAATACCGCCGCTGCTGAAACTGGCGCTTCCGGGGCCCTTGGCGCCCGCTCCGGAAGAGGTGCGGGTGAACCTGCGTGCCAAGAGCGCAAAGATGCGCGCCGTGGAACGTATTTGTTTGAACTGACAACTTGCAAGGAGAAAACCCATGAGTGAAATCAGCAGGATCAAACGCAGACAACTTTATACGGGGTGGATAAAGTATACGGCAATCCCCGTGATTTTTTTCAGCATGTTCTATTTCGACGCCTGGATTAATGTCCAGGAACAAGTCAAAGATTATGAGATTGGACAGTTGTATGATGAAAGCCGGATGCTGGAAAACCGACTTGTCGGCCTGACCTCGCGCCTTGCCCAATTGACCAATATCGACCGTTTAACCTCAGAGGCGCAGCGCATGGGATTGACAGATCCGGATATGCACCAATATCATACCGTGACGTACCGTGAAATCCAGAAACGGCTTCCTGTCACGCATGCGAATCAATTTGAAACCGCGCAGGCGGCGCCCAAAACCACAACCTTGACCCTGTCCAAAGGCCCGTCGCCGCAAATTCCGAAAAACCTGCCGTCATCCCCTGTCGAAGCACTTCCAGAAGCAGAGGAAAGCCTGGAACAGGGAATGCTTCTGACGCCCCTTATGGAAACCTATGAGATAACGGTTCCGGCGGATGCCGGCATTTCCCCCATCGCGGCGGAACAGGGAGCAGCCCCCATCGAAAAAGATCCGGATTTGGCGCTGCTGACCGTTGAGGACATGATGACATCGCTTTAAAGTACACCAGGTGTTTCCCGGCTTAACTCTGAAGGATAACAAAGGCGTTCACCCATCAACACAAGGAGGCAGTTATGATGAAAGAGGATCCCGATTCCAAATATTGCGTATCCGCCCGGCAAATGAATTTTCAACTGTCCGAAATACATCGCCGCAGGCTCCAATGGATATTCCCCGCCTTTCTTGCCATATTCATCATTATTTTTCTGCGGCTGTTTCAGATTTGGGTCTTGCCGGGAGACAATCTCAAGAAAGAACTCGAGTTACGCACGGGCACACTTTATGTACAAGAACCGCGCGGCCGCATCTTTGACCGCAGCTCCAAGATCCTGGCATGCGATATCCCGGCACCGTCCTTGTATGTCGACCCCCGCAAAGTCACGGATGAAAATCGGGCAAAGCTTATCAGCCACCTGCAGCAGCACCTCGGCATGTCGGAGGAAGAGATACTGCCATGCTTGGCGAAGACGTCCAAAAAGGGGAAAGTGCGCGAGGGATTTCCGGTAAAGCGCTGGCTCATGGGCAAATCAGAATCCGACCTGGAAGCGCTTATTAACTTCGAAGGGAGGGTACTGTACCTTGTGAGCGAGTCGGTCCGGAATTATCCCCAGGGGGACACCGCTTCGCATGTACTGGGTTTCGTCAATCGTGAGGGTGATGCCAGTGAAGGGCTCGAACTGGCGTTTGACGGCTATCTGAAATGCAAGCCTGGAGCGATTTCGGCACGAAAAGACAACCAGAGGCGCCTCTTGCCTTCCAGCCTGATCTCGTACGAACCGCCAAAAGGCGGCGACATGGTCCAACTGACGCTGGACCTTGCCATACAGCAGACACTGGAAAAAGCCCTGGACGCGCGCATGGAAGAGGTAGGAGCCAAAGTGGGCCTGGGCATTATCATGGACCCGCACACGGGCGCCATTCTGGCACTTGCGAGCCGGCCCGCATTCGACCCGAACCACTACAATGCGACCCCGATTGAATCACGCAGAAACAAAGCCGTCCTGAACTTCTTTGAGCCGGGTTCCGCGTTCAAGATCGTGGCCGCCGCCGCCGCCCTGGAACATGGCCTGGTCACACCGGATACCATGATTGACTGTGAGGGGGGAGCATTCAATCCTTATGGGCATAGAATCCGGGATTTTTACAAACTCGGCGTCATCCCCTTTTGGAAAATTATAGAAAAATCCAGTAACATCGGGATCATTAAGGTGGGCGCCATGTTGGGTCCCGAGCGCTTTGAAGAATGGATCCGCCGGTTCGGGTTCGGAGCGACGACAAGCCCTGATTTCCAGTTTGAGAGCAGAGGTCTTTTCCGGCCGAGGAAAAAATGGTCAAAATTGTCCATGGGCTCACTGCCGATGGGTCAGGAAATAGCCGTGACCATGCCGCAACTTGCAAAAGCCTTTGCGGTGATTGCCAACGGGGGCTTTGTCGTACAGCCCTACTACGTTGAACGTGCGGTGAATCGCGATGATATTGTGACTTACCAACACGAATCTCCACCGGTCAAACGCATTCTCTCCGAAGAAACTGCGCGCCTAATGCAGGAAATGTTGCATGGAGTGGTGCTTCACGGTACAGGTAAGGCTGCCAATATAGAGGAGTATCGCGCCTGCGGCAAAACAGGAACAGCACAGATGGCTTATGAAAACGGGAAGGGCCGTGGATTTGATCCGAACCGTTATACCTCGGTATTTGCGGGATTCGCGCCCTTGGCCAATCCGCGCGTAGTGGGGGTCATCGTCATTCAGGAGCCGTCTAAAGAACGATACGGCGGCCATGTGTGCGGGCCTGTGTTCGCGGAAGTGGTCCGTTATGCCCTGATACGCATGGGCGTGCCGCAAGACCCCGTGGTCGACCCCGAGAATCCGCAGAAAGTGGAAATGTCACCGCTCCTTGCCAAGATGACAGAGGCTGCGGAACAGCAGCTGCTTAAGACTGACGCTTTGTCACAGGTGGAGATGAACAATGATGCGGACACCGTCGTTCCCCGTCCGACTCCCGAGGATTTGGATGTCGACCTCGCCTCGCTCATCACACCGTTGGATACGTTGGACCTGTTGCCCGGACGCGCCCTGGATCCTTCCTCGAGCCGGACAGTGCCGAACCTGATCGGCATGACCAAGTCTCAGGCCCAGGAAAGCCTGCAGCGTCTGGGGATCATCATGGATGCCCAAGGTGTGGGCTGGGTCTCCGCCCAGAATCCGGAGCCGGGCACCCTTGTGGAGGAAGGCACGATGTGTGCACTCCAATTCGGCAATAAACTGTCAGGGGCGGACAAAGATGATACAGGCTGATCTCGTTTCATTGTTGTCACTGCCGGAACCGCTTCCGGAGTTTTCCTTCACCTCTGTGACGGAGGATTCCCGCCGCGTGAAGGCTGGTTCCCTGTTTATCGCCGTCCCGGGAGGCAAAATCGATGGCCATGCTTACGCGGAAGCGGCTGTGGCAGTCGGCGCAGCCGCCATCCTGGGGGATCGGCCCGACCTGCGCGAACTGCACGGCCTCCCCTATATCTATTATGCTGCACCGCGCCGGGCCGCCGGCCTGATCGCCCATGCCCTCGTGGGAAACCCTACCCGTCGCCAATCTATCATAGGAATAACCGGAACAAACGGCAAGACCAGCACCGCATTTCTTACACAACAAATACTTGCCCTGTCCAGGGGCGCATGCGCGAATTTCGGCACGCTGGGCTACGACCTGGGCGGCACCTGGGTGGATGCCCCCCATACGACGCCTTTTGGGGAGGATCTCGCTGCGTTGTTTCTAGAGGTGGAAAAACGCGCCTGCAGCCATGTGGTGATGGAAGTCAGTTCCCATGCGCTGGACCAGGAGCGCGTGGCGGGTATTGCCTATAATGTCGCCGCTTTTACAAACCTGACCCAGGACCATCTCGATTACCATTTGGATATGGAAACCTATCTGCGGGCAAAGTTAAAGTTGTTTGAAAAAGTGGCGGAGGAATTGCGTTCTGAAAACAAGCATGGCCCCTGTTTCGGCGTGGTAAACGCGGAAGACGCCGCAGCGCCCCATTTTATCGGAATCATGCCGGAAAACAGTTATACCTACGGCAAAGGGGGCGACGTACGCGCCGAGTCGAGGAAACCATCCAGCGGAACCGGCACCGTGTTTCACCTGGTTTCGCCTTGGGGCGACTGCGAAGCGCATGTACGGCTTGCAGGCGGCCACAACGTATTGAACGCCCTGTGCGCGGCAACTATTGCGATGGGACTGGGCGTTTCTCCGGAGGAGGCGGCGGCGGGTCTGGCGGCCGTCCAGAAGGTCCCGGGCCGATTCGAGGCGGTTGTCGGAAATCAACCGTTCCAAGTCATCGTGGATTATGCACACACGGATGACGGCCTGCGCAACGCGCTCCGTGCCGCCCGCGCCATTTGTACGGGCAATATAATTGTGGTATTCGGCTGCGGCGGAGACCGGGACAAGGGCAAACGCCCCAAGATGGGCAGCGTGGCCGCCGAACTGGCGGATTTTGCCATTGTAACCTCGGACAATCCGCGCACGGAAGACCCCTTTCGTATTCTGCTAGACGTGGAATTAGGACTGCAGCATCTGGGAAAACGAAAAGGCGAGGATTATTTTGTCATTGAATCGCGCAGGGATGCTATCCGCCAGGCGGTTTCTCTGGCCACCCCGGGCGATCTCGTGTTGATTGCAGGCAAAGGACATGAAACCTATCAGATCATTGGCAAGGAACGTCATCATTTCGACGACCGTGAGGAAGCGCTGGCGGCCTTGGAAAGTTTATATCCATGAGTATTGAATACACCCTGGCCGAGATAGCCGGCATGGTTAATGCGGCCGGGCCCGATAGGGCGGATACCATCCGTGTAACGGGTGTTTCCACTGACACGCGTACCCTTGAACCGGGCAATATTTTTTTCGCGCTTTCCGGTGATTCCCATGATGGCGACCGTTTTGTAGATGTGGCCTTTGAACGAGGCGCGGCGGCAGCGGTAACCCACACGTTGCACCCCTCGGGGCCCTGCATCCTGCATCCCAGTCCTCTGGAGGCATTGCAGAGCCTTGCTGCCGCACATCGCGTCCGGTGTAACGCGAAGGTTATCGCCATCACAGGTTCCTGCGGCAAAACAACCGCGAAGGAAATGGTTGCCGCGGTGCTTGGAACGAAGTACCGGGTCCTCAAAACGCCGGGAAACCTTAATAATGATATCGGTTGCCCCCTCTCAATTTTGAGGATGGCGCCTCAGACGCACTACGCCGTAATTGAGATGGGCGCCAATCATCCGGGGGAAATCGCGCGACTATGCGAAATGGCACAGCCAAATGAATCCGCTGTGACCATGGTGGCTCCAGCGCATCTGGAAGGATTCGGGGATATTGAAGGCGTGGCCCGTGCCAAGGCGGAAATTATGGAGGCGCTTCCCCCAGGCGGGCGCTTCTATGTCAATACGGATGATCCTCGTTGCCGGGAGATGGCCGAAAGATTTTCCGGGGAAAAGGTACTTTTCGGGAAACGCGGCGATGTGGTATTGGAATCCATGCGGTTTGATGAACACGGTGAACTGGTATTGTCCATCAACCCTGTCGGCCGTATCCGGCTTCCGCTGGCGGTGCGCGCACACAGTGTAAATGTTTTGCTGGCGGTTGCCGTGGGCCTGTGCCATCAGGTTGGACAGTTTGAGGAACCGCTGCGAGCCGCCTGCGCGTCCTCCGTCCGTTTTAAGGTGTTACGTCTGTTCCCATGGACCATTCTGGATGACACCTACAATGCCAATCCGGCCAGCATGGCCGCCGCGCTGGAAGCCCTGGCTGATTTTCCCGGGCGCAGAAAAATTGCCGTGCTGGGTGATATGTTCGAGTTGGGACGTGCATCTGAAACACTCCACGAGGAAGTGGGCCGTACCGCTGCGCACCATGAGATTGACTGGCTGTTAACACTGGGCGAACAGGCGGAAACCATGGTTGCCGCAGCCCGTGCCGCAGGCATTCGGGAAGGGGAAGCGTATGAAAACCACCAGGCTGTTGCCGGTGCCCTTCTGAAACGCGCCGAGGAAGGCGATGTCATTTTGGTTAAAGGGTCCCGCGGCATGAAGATGGAAACCGTCATCAACTTGCTCAGGACCGGGCAGGAGCAAAGGAAATAAGGCGTATGGTCTACCTGCTGGCAGATATGTTTCACAGGCAGCTGAGTTTGATAAACGTATTCACCTACCATACGGTTCGTGCCGGAGGTGCGGCTTTGACCGCATTCTTCCTCTGCGTGCTGCTGGGCCCCTGGATCATCCGGCGGCTTAAGGAGTTCAAGATCGGCCAATACATACGCCAGGACCACGTGGAAAGCCTGCATGAACTGCACAAGGGCAAGGCGGGCACACCCACCATGGGTGGCATCATGATTCTGGTGTCCATGCTTGCGGCCCTGTTTATCTGGGGGAGGTTTTCCAACCGCATGTTGTGGATTGCCGTCGCCGTGGTGCTTTTCATGGGCGGCGTGGGATTTGTGGACGACTACATTAAGTTAAAACGCAAACACAACGCCGGACTGAGTGCGCGCGCAAAATTCGCCGGACAGATTTTTACCGGCCTCATCCTGGGCATTTATTTGGTCAGTAATCCCATAACGGTGAGCGCTTCCTTCGTGTACCCCCGTGATGTCATCGATTGGGGAAATCTCGAGACACATCTCCTCAACGCGGACACGGCCTCCAATCCGAACGCCGCCGCCAAAATATGGAGCCTGTTTCCGGAAGAATCACGCGCACTGGTTCGGGATGCGCAAGCGCGCGGTGAAATCGCCGGGAAAGACCGAAGCGCAGTGCTGCTTGGACTGAACAGCGTTTTGCGGGACAAGACGTTGTACGAAGCGGCGCTCTGGCCGGAAGCCGCGCTGAAACCGGAATTGACCAGTCTGCTTCAGCGGGGGCTGAACACCCTGAACGAACGGGATATCGTTCGGGTAAACCGGCTTCTGATCGAGGCCACGTTTCCACAGGCGGTTGCCGCGAGCATTCCCAGCCTGCACACCAAACTGGGCGTTCCCGGGCTGAAGGAGGTTTTCATCCCCCTGGGACTCTTCTTTATTCTGTTCGTGGTATTGGTGATTGTCAGCATAACGAACGCGGTGAATCTTACCGACGGGCTGGACGGTTTGGCGGCAGGCATCTCCATCGTTTCCATTCTGACCTTTGCGGGTGTGGCCTATGTCATCAGCCGCGCGGACTGGTCCCGGTACCTTTTTCTGACCTATGTACCCGAAGCGAGTGAACTCTTCGTATTTGGTTCCGCCTTGCTGGGCGCGGGTCTCGGTTTCCTGTGGTTCAACGGTCATCCGGCGGAAATATTCATGGGGGACACAGGTTCGCTTTCCCTGGGGGCGGCCATCGGCGTTATGGCGCTGTTGACCAAGCAGGAATTGCTCCTTCCCATCGTTGCGGGCATGTTCGTCCTGGAGGCATTGAGCGTCGTTATCCAGGTCGTCTCCTATAAAACCACGGGCAAACGTATTTTCCGCATGGCGCCGTTGCACCATCATTTTGAATTGTCCGGGTGGCCTGAGACAAAAGTAACCATGCGATTCTGGATTGTCGCCCTGCTTTTCGCGTTAATGAGTCTGGCAACCTTGAAATTACGATAACACCACTTCGGATACAGGCTGATGCCGAAAGAAACATCACTTACAACCTTGAAGGATCTGGCGGTCGTACTGGTCGGCCTGGGCCGTTCCTCCATCGCGGCCGCCCGGTTGCTCCAGCAACAGGGCGCTCGGCCGTTCATTTCTGATTCCAACGACAACGCCGTGATACAAACCTGGCGGGAGGAAGCCCGCCGTTTCGATCTTCCCTGCGAAACAGGCGGTCACTCGCCGGGGGTCTTCGCGAAGGCCGACCTGGTACTGGTCAGCCCCGGCGTACCCGCCGCCGCGCCGTGCCTGAACGCATCGCGTACCGCGGGAATACCCGTTCTCGGCGAGCTGGAATTTGCCTGCCGATTCTGCTCATCCCGACTGCTCGCGGTAACCGGCACCAACGGTAAAACCACGGTTACAACGCTGCTCGCGAAGATGGTGGCGGCCTCCGGACACACGGTGGCGTTGGCAGGCAATAATGATACCCCCCTTTCCCAAGTCCTGTTGGAAAACACCCGGCCTGAATATATCGTGCTCGAAGTAAGCAGTTATCAGCTAGAAACAACGGACCTTTTCCACCCGGTAGTAGCCGCGGTCCTCAACCTCACCCCGGACCATTTAAGCCGCCACGGCGACATGCAAGGTTATGCGGCAGCCAAGGCCCGTATTTTCATGCGACAGGGCGTCGGCGACGCGGCGGTGGTGAACCGCGACGATCCCCGGACAGCGGATATGCCGCTTCCTGAAGGGGTGGAACGATTTGGGTTCAGCCTGGAACAACCCGGCAAGAAAACGCTTTATGCGGATGCCGAATATATTTATTTTGAACACACGGTGGTCGCCTCCCTTTCGGACAATCCCCTGCCCGGCAGGCATAACCTGGCCAATGTATTGGCTTCCCTGGCCGTAATGAGGGCGGCGGGTTTCCCGTGGGAAGGCCCGGTGGCAGCATTACGGGCGTTCCAGGGCGTGGAACACCGCATTGAACTGGTCATGCGCCTGAACGGGGTGGATTTTTACAACGATTCCAAATCTACCAATATAGACAGCCTGCGCGTCGCCCTGGAAAGTTTCTCGCAGCCCGTAGTATTGATTGCAGGCGGCCGCGGCAAGGGAAGTGATTATTCCGTTCTGCGCCCGCTGATACAGCGGCACGTGAAACACCTCGTGCTGATAGGCGAGGACGCCCCCAAGATGGCTGCGGCCTTCGCGGGTATCGTGCCCATAAGCCACGCCGGTACAATGATGGCCGCCGCCGAAGAGGCGAACCGGCGCAGCGAACCGGGCGATGTCGCGCTTCTGTCACCCGCCTGCGCCAGCTTTGATATGTATGATAATTTTGAGGCACGGGGAAAAGAGTTCAAAGAATGCGTAAGATGCCTTACCGTTCATCGCGCCTCGCGAACATAAAAGGGAGTCCGGAACATGAGAAAAGAGATTACGCTGTTAATTCTGGTGACGGTGGCCTTATTGCTGGCTGGAACACTTACCATCCTGAGCATAAGCACGATTCGGGATATCGCACTTAAAAAGATCCAGAGAGAGGCGCCGGAAAAAACTCAAACGCTGGTTGAAAACCAGGAAAAAAAATTAGAGATACCCGTCATCTATAAACATGCCGTCTATCTCCTCATCGGCGCCATAGCATTTCTCATCATGGTTCATTTTGATTATCATCACCTTGCCGAGAAACGCGTATTGCTCCCTGCCCTGGTAGTAATGACGATACTATTACTCCTTACGTTTGTCCCTCCGCTGGGAGGCAAGATAAATGGCGCCTACCGGTGGCTTACTCTGGGGCCCTTAAGTTTCCAGCCTTCCGAATTGGCGAAATTTGTCCTGGTTGCCTGGCTCGCCGTGCGATTGACCATCCACCAGGATAAAATTGACCATTTCAAACATGGATTTATCATGCCCTTTGCGATGGCCGGCTTTTTTGTTGCCATTATTGTAGCCCAAAAAGATATCGGCATTCCCTTTGTCATGCTTGTAGCCACATTTGCCATGGTCTGGGTAGCGGGCGGACAAAAACGCTACCTGCTGGGAAGTTGCGCCCTATGTGCCGTCGCGGGCATCATACTCATTATCTTCCAGCCCTACCGGTTGGACCGCATATGGGCCTTGCTCAATCCTTGGAAATACCGGGAGACCATCGGATTCCAGTTGATACAATCCCTCGTGGCCCTTTCACAGGGAGGGTTGTGGGGCAGGGGCCCGGGCGCAGGCGAACAGAAATTGGGGTATCTGCCGGCAGCAGACACTGACTTTATTTTCGCCACCTATGGTGAAGAATTCGGGTTGTTCGGCACCGTACTCATGATCTCGCTATTCGTCGCCATGTTATATTTCGCCTTGCGTATCTCCGCCAACGCTCCGGACCTATTCGGCGCGTTGATAGCCGTAGGAATCACCATACTGCTCCTTGTTCAGGCGGTCTTCATCATCGCGGTAACCGTCGGACTGGCACCCACCAAAGGCCTCCCGTTGCCCTTTGTCAGTTACGGGGGGAGCGCGCTCACCGTAAGCCTTATGATGATGGGAGTCCTTGTAAATATAGGCATACGGGGTGAAATGGAAAGGTCTGCGGACAAGCAACCTCTCACGTTTACGCCCTGGCGCACCATGCTACGGCCAAGGCGGGCCTGGTAGCATTTCCTTTCCTCCTGTGGCGATCTCCATTACCAAAAGACGGTGGCGGCGGCCTTCAACCGCCATGGTTTGTGCCTGCTTTCCGTTGTTGAAGGCTGTGCGACTTGGGAGCGTTGCCCAATTGCACCTTACAGCCGGTCATGTGCGCGCTTCAGCGTTCTGACGGCCAATGGGGGGACTCTGTCCTTGCACTGTCAAAGAAGGACGCGGCGCGGGCGGCAATATCCGGGTGGTCCGATGCGCGGTCATGCGCCTCGGCCAAATCCTCCTCCAGATCGTACAGCTCCGGAGAGGCGTCCTTATTATTGCGGACTGCCTTCCAGCGACCCGTTCGCACCGCCTGTTTGAAGGCGCCCTCATGAAATTCCCAGTACAGATATTCATGTTGTTGCTGCTCATCCGGCTTGTTCAACAGAGTGGGGAGAATGGAATGACCATCACAGGGAGGCGGTTCGACGCCTGCCAGCGCGGCCGCCGTAGGCAGAAAATCCCAGAAGGCCCAGGTCTGGTCACTGACACTGCCCGGTGAAAGAGTACCCGGCCACCAGGCGATGGCGGGCACACGGATGCCGCCCTCATAGAGATCGCGTTTGATACCGCGCAGCGGGCCGTTGTCTTCAAAAAATGCGGGATCGGCGCCGCCTTCCTTGTGCGGGCCGTTGTCGCTGGCGAAAATTACCAAGGTATCTTTGGCAAGCCCCTGTTCCTCCAGTAAATCCAGCACCTTGCCCACATCCCGGTCCAGCCGCGTAATCATGGCGGCGTGATTACGCTGCGCCTCGGGCCACGGCTTGTCACTGTAGGGTTCATCGGAAGGCACTTCCATGCCGTGTTCCCGCAAACGTTTGGCTTCGTTATTGGCATGGGGAAGCGTGTAGGCCAGGTACAGGAAAAAGGGCCCGTCCTTATGGCGTTCAATAAACTCCAGGGCTTCTTTCGTAAACAGGTCATGGCTATACGTGGTGCAGGTTTTGCAGACATTCGGCGCTTCCAGCACATTGCCTTCCACGGGCACCTCCGTACTGTTCCGCCAGAGTTTGTCGGGGTAGTAGTTGTGGGCGAGATATTGGTCGATATATCCGAAAAATTCATCAAAGCCCTTGGCGTTCGGCGCGCCGCTGGTACCGGAGTCCCCCAGTCCCCACTTGCCCACCAGGCCCGTGGCATACCCCGCGCGTTTCAACACTTCCGCCACCGTGGTATCTTCCGGGCGCAGGGGCACCCGCACCCGGTCTATCATGGAAGTGTTGCCCCGGATAAACGCATGCCCCTGGTGCATGCCGGTCATCAGGGAGCAGCGTGACGGCGCGCACACGGTACTGCCCGCATAGGCCTGGGTAAAACGCATGCCCTCCGCCGCCATGCGGTCCAGCCGCGGAGTCAGGATCTTCTCCTGGCCGTAGCAACCTAGGTCGCCGTAACCCAAGTCGTCCGCGAGAATAGAAATAATATTGGGCGGCCGCTTTCCCGCATCACCGCGGGCAACCCCCGCGCCAAACAACGCCGTACCCGCCGCCGCCATGGCGGCAAGGGCGTCTCTCCGATTCATTTCTGACATAGCACCTCCCCTTTTCGCATGGGTGTACGATTGATCCTAAAAAAGGCAGTTGTAATTAGAAGCCGTTTTCAAACCAAAGGACTAAAAGGACAGAAACGACCAAAAGGACAGAAAAACACTCTCCTGATGGGTGCGTTCTTTAAGTCCCTTAAGTCCTTCCGTTCCTTTATTTTGATGGTCTTTTCCGGCGTTAACTGCCGTTTCCAGTTTGATCTTTTCAAACCGAAACAGTCTATCAGTTGGACTAAACAGACCCTATGATTCGGTTCCAGAGCCATCTTCACTGTCGCCTATTCGGAGAAACACCTGTAGTTTTTCGTATAAAGGCGGCAGTTCTTCTTTGACCACCATCCATACGATTTCGGGATCCACCCCGAAATAATGATGAATAAGTTTGTCGCGCATTGCGGCCATACGCCGCCAGGGAATATCAGGCGCATGTTCCCGCATTTCTTCCGGGATGCTTTTGGCGGCCTCGCCAATGACTTCAAGACTGCGGACGACCGCATTGAACGTCTTTGCATCGTTCATAAATCTATCGAAAGAAATATGCGCTGTAAATAAAGCCGTCTCTCGGATAGCGTTCAGGATATCCTCGATATAATCCCCATATTCCCGCTTCATACCATGACTACCTCGCGCAGAATGCGGCGGCCAATACGCGGTTTCAGGGCTCCGGGTGTCACCAGATCCACGGGGCGTCCCAGCCACTGGGCCAGTTGTTCCTCCAGTTCCAGGAACTTGAAAAACCCCGGTGTTTTTCCAAATACGACCAGAATATCAATATCGCTGTCTTGAGTCGCTTCGTTGCGTGCCCAGGATCCGAAAATGCCTATACGCACCACGTCATAATCCTGTGCCAATATAGCGTGGTGGTCGGACAGGATGGATTGGATTTGTTCAAGACTTGATACTGACATCAGCGACCTTTCAAAGAATGGCGAAAGTGTGTGCCATCAGAAACATTCTAGTCTAACAAAGGCTTTACCCGCAAACCGGTTGAGAAAGAATGCCTACAGTTATACTCAGCCTCTCGGCTTAAATACCAATATAACCCTATTGCCAAAGGAAGTTCTCTCCCTGGCGTTAAAAGCCAGGATGATTTCAGTGTCCCTGCCCGTTGGCCTGTCCACAAGGGTTATCTCCACTATAGTGCTTTCAAACCGGGCGAGGTCTTGTGGAAGTGAAACGGCCTTTTCCAAGTCCCCGGAACACGTGATATACACGCCTCCAGGCTTATCCCCTGTATTTTCGGGCGCGATCAGTGTGGCCTCGCCCAGGTTGGTAATCGTCAGTCTTAGTGTGACGGGCGAACCATCAACCGGGATACTGTCTCCGCTGAAAACGCGCTGCCAGGTTCCGTCTGCGTTACGCATCTCTACCACGTCAAAACAGGCGTCCAGATACTTGGGCGGATTGCTAACCGTCCAGGGAACATTGCCCACGGCCACCGGCGGGCAGTTGGTGGAGTCCGTGCCGGTGCCCTCGGTGCGCAAGCCGGGTATTTTACCCTCAGCGATAGCGGTCCAGAATGTCTCTTCCAAAGCGCTGTAAATGCCGGTCAATCCGTTCTTGTGGCTGTCGCGGTCGAAGGTGAGCCAGGTATCCACGGGTTTCACACCCTTCGCCTGTATGAACGCCTCGGCATAGTCGCGGATGACCTTGGTCACCGGACGATCCGTACCGTCTGGGTTGATAATCCCGTAATCGCTGTTTTCATTGACGCGGAAACCGCCCGGGTACCACCACCAGAAGATGCCGTCCGCGCCGCTCTCTGTCAACATGCGATAGAAGTCTGTATAGTACCGCGCCTGGAAATCCAGCGCTTCCTCGCCCGGCCGCATCAGGCTCATGTCCCAGGCATGTACGCCGGCCTCGGCCCACAGCACGGGC
>MTKZ01000891.1_pt1 | contig 23034 bp, 23 predicted proteins | sample 1042781 | NCBI WGS metagenome assembly MTKZ01 (sample SAMN06212207, study PRJNA360539) | anaerobic digester metagenome | biome: Wastewater treatment plant; material: sludge; isolation source: anaerobic digester fed with sludge from wastewater treatment plant | place: Denmark: WWTP Viborg ... | reverse complement strand
CCGAGAAGGGGGGAGGATAGACAAAATCTTCCTCCTTTATCGGATTGCTTTCATGGTAAAAATCCATTATGGCAGCCTCATCCTTGCATGCTAATCAATCCCTTCTGCCATCTTCCGCTATCAATAATGGATAGACTTCTTTCTTTTTCGACTCACTAATTGAATTAATCTCAGAGAGGCACTGAGGACTGGCCTGGAGAAAGAGAATCGAAGCAAAGACAGTGCCACCAGTATGGGCCAGATCCGCAAAGCACCCTGGCCCTCGCCCTCCAGCACCTCCTGGCAAAAAGAGGGCTCGATCTCGATCTCTACGGGATAGAGGGATTGCAGCCAGCCGGCCAAGGACCAAAGGCTGCCGGCTGCCTGTCCCGTATCAGCGGGATCTTGCAGACCTATGCGAATGCATCCCCGAAGATATCTTATGCGAATAGCATAGACCAGGCCATTCAGCAACCTCTTCAGATCTTTCATCAATCCCTTGGTCTGAAATATGGATAATATATCCTGGACGCCCCAGCCGCTGCCATCTGTTTCAGCTTTTTTCTCTGCCCGGGAGATCTCCTCCTGCCCCTCTTCCGCTGCCGTATTCTGCTCTGTTATCTTTTCATCGGGCCGGTCTCGTCCCCTGCTCCTCTCCTCAAGCAGCTCCATTTTTATAAGCCCGAACAGCCAGATGATCCTGATCTCAGGCCTCTTTCCGAAAGCGCCTCTGCCTTCCAGATCTACCGGCACCAAAAGAAGGAGCAAGAAGAGAGCAGCAAGGATCAGAATCAATGATAAAAGCATGGGAAGGCTATTCTATCCTGATCTCGGTATCCTTCTTCTCTGCCGCTTTGCCCTCAATTTCTCCCTTTTTATCCCTCTCTTTCATCTCCTTTTTCAGGATCTGGGGGATCTTCTCCAGCACTCCTTCTATCAGAGGGTACTTTGCATCCCTGCTCTTCCCAAGTGATTCAATCCTGACCTGATCCTTTTCAATGACTATTACCGCCACTGGCTTCATCTTGAAGCCGCCGCCCGCGCCGCCACCCGTTCCGGCATCCCCATCTTTGGCCGGGCCAACTCCTGCCCCAAAGCCCACGCTCACGCTCAGCAGAGGCACAACGGTCACCTCATCAGATGTGACCGGCTCGGCCACCACGGTCTTGCTGGTCAGAAGCTTTTCCATCTCCAGAATAGTAGCTTTCAAGAGGTTCTCGCACTCGTTCATAATTATACCCGGCAATGTATAGGAGCATAAGGTTATAAAATTTTCCTTTTAAATATAGTAAAGAATCCTGCCGGGCACAGGGATGGCTTAGGAATGGCAAAGAGACCATTATGCCTGAAGGATCTGGGGCCTGGAGATGGTGCTCTCTGCCCAATCGTCGCTGGTAAAATTTTATGAACAAACAGGGCCTTATTGATGATGATGATCATGGGAAGCGATCCCAAAGAGACAGAGCCTTGGTCAGCTCATGATTGGGGCTCGCTGGGCGACGATCTGTACCGACAGGGCAGATATCTGGAAGCGGTGATGATGTACCAGAAGGCGCTGGAGATCGATTCCCAGGACAAAAAACTCTGGAACAGCATGGGCCTGGCTCTATGCCGTCTGAACCGGATTCAAGAAGCTGCTCTGTCATTTGAAAAGGCAATGGCTATAGACGATGGCTATCTGGACGCCAGGAACAACAAAGGAGTGGTTCTTTACCGGATGAAGATGTACCAGGAGGCCCTGGAGATATTTGAGGAGATAATCAAATTGGATCGGGGCTACATCAAAGCCTGGTACAATAAGGGCGTGGTAAAGGGAAAGATGGGCAGGCATCGGGAGGCCATAGAAGAGTACGACAAGGCCCTGGAGATAGAAGATACGAGGCCCAAGATCTGGAACAATAAGGGCTCGGCTCTGGGCTATCTGGAAGAGTATGATCAGGCCATATTATGCTTTGATCGAGCCATAGATCTGAAGCCCAATTATGCCGAGGCCTATGCCAACCGGGGGGTGGCTTACAGCAAGCTCGGCCTATATGATCAGGCTTTAGAGGATTTCGAGCGGGCCACAGATATGGATCCCGCAAATCCGGAATCATGGTGCAATAGAGGCGAGGCTGTACGCCGGGGGCAGCATTACGAAGAAGCTCTGGAATGCTTCCACAGAGCCATTGCCCTGGATGCCGGCAATTCGCGGGCCTGGAAGGGAAAGGCCCTGGTCCTCAAGGCCCTGGGAAGGGATAATGAGGCGGAAGAGGCCCTGGCTCAAGCAGCAATGATAGAATCCGCGACAATTTAGCTGTCGCTGCAAGATATGTCTTGGATATAGTGGAATGGATCAGAATTCGTAGCGCACTCCCTCCTCTACTGCCATGACATTGTCAAAGCTCTCCGAGAACCATTTCTCTGCCTCGGTGTGAACCGGCACAATCACATCAGGATCGATCTGTTCTATAGCCCAGGCGATATCCTCTCCCGGGGCATGGCCGGAGGCATGATAACGCCTCTCAAAGCTCAGCTCTCCTTTTCCGTTCATAGAGAAGCCACGGGAGCTGATTCCAAAGCGGCGCAGCCACTGCCACAGCCTGTAAAAGTCGATCTCCATTTCCTCATTGAAGGCCTCGCAGGCGGAGTAGATGTAGGTCCCTCCTTCCGGCTTTATATCCAGAAGGTGCTTCATGTCCAAGAAAGAGAAGCAGAGGATGTAGTCCTGGGGGCTGTCCCGGATGGCGGCATGATCCACATATCTATCTCCATAGTGGATCGCCACCACCTCCTGCTCCCACTTCTGCCTAGACCTATCGGCGATCTCACTGTAGATCCCCAGCCCATCCGTGCGGCTCCATCCGCAGACGCTCTGCAGGCAGTGGAGCATAAACATATCCTTGGCCATAACCACCAGCTGGCGGCCGCTCTTTTTAGCTATCTCCTGGAAGGACTCCAGCCGCTCGAAGTTGCGGGGTGAGAAGTCGGCTATGACCAGGCCGGTCGAATCCTCCACGCCCTCCCGGCAGGCCTCGCAGACGGATCTCTCCGAGGTTTTCTCTTCTTCCGATGGTCCGGCTCGGGTGCCTTCGGTGATCAGAACCGAGGCCTCCCTGGCCTGGCCAATGAACTCGCGTGTGGAGATCTCATTTTTGCCGTGCAGCCGGAAGTCGCCGGTATAGGCTACAGTTGTCTCGCCGCGCAGGATGTAGGCTGCAGCTCCAGGAATGGAGTGGTCCACGGGATGAGCGGAGACTTCAAATGGCAGGGACAGGCCAGCCTCCTGAAGGCAGCAGCACCTTCCGGGCTCCAGCTTCTTGGCCCTCTTGCCCTCCTGGCCGGGCTTTTGGGAGAGGAAGGCAGCCAGTGCCTCGGATGGCTTTTTTGTAGAGCAGAAGTCCCGGCCCTGGTAGCTCATCCCGGCCACAGAAGAGAGATAGAGGCCCATCTCATCCTTGGGCTGGCGGGGAGAGAAGTAGGCCGTATCCGTTTCCAGGGAGGTAACGCCGCAGTCCTGCATGCCCTTCATTATTACTATGCTCTCCGGAGAGGCCACCAGGGGAATATCTCCTCGCAGCATGCCTATATTGCCGCAATGGTCCATATGGGCGTGGCTGAGAAGAACGGCGGAGACCGGGAGGGAGGGCAAGCGACTGATGGAGAGATCAGATGGGATAAGGTCGGGCCTATAGATGTTGAGCCTGGGCAGAAGGTCGAGGTACATCAGGTCATGGATGCCGCGGGTGTCGCGGTTCTTGAGGAACTCCTCATAAAAGAGACCATACTTGCTGAAGTTCTTGCCGAAATCGAGGAATACGCCTTTTCCCTTCTCCTCCAGGTAGATCTTATTGCCGCCGATGCCGTGAGCCCCGTCGTAAACTGTGAGCGATGTGATTTTGTCCTCCCTCCTCTCTTATCGAGCAATGCTAATGAGGATGCCAATGAGGCGATATAAAGCCGGTGATTAGAGAGTGGGATTTAAAGGAACCAATCACCCGATTTCGTCTCCAATCCAAAGAACTTAGCTCCTAACAAATAAAACGACGATCCGACCGCCAGCTATAAATATCTATAACGATTATATATTGAGTTTGCCGCTTCATGCCATTAAGGGTGGTGGGAGTGCCGTGGGCTTAACTCCTCCGAAAATGCTTCCCTCAAGAGGATATTGCTTGCTCCTCAATGAGAAGCAGCAGATTGCCATCTCTGGGAAGATGCATGTCGTCGAGGCATTGCATTCAGATGGAGAGCCTGTGAGAGAATCTAGGAGAAATAAAAAAATTGCGTGCCGTAATTGGCGCAGCAATCCTCCAAGAGCATCTCATGCCAATACACGGCTGGGAGGCTTGAAGCGGCACAAAACATTTTTTCTGGATGCTTTCTCCTTTTCCATGCTCCTTTGGATAAATCACTGGTTTTAGTCTGGAGACTTCTTCTCATGACCAAAAACAAAAATTGAAAAGAGAGCCAATCAAGGGCTGCCAAGGCTCTCCGTTCGGGTCACAACATAGCTGTAAATCACAGCCATCTTCTGGCGGGAAGAGAGAGGCAAATCCCACTTGAGGCTGGTGGCGGTGATCTCCTTGGGATCGGGTGAGATGCCCAGAATCTTGGCTTCTGCGGGTTTGCTGTCGGTGACCTCCAGGGAAGCATTGCGGTCCAAATTGCTGGTTATGCTCAAATTGTAGGTCCATGTCTCCATGGTCTCCTTTACTGTGCTATTGCCTCCCTTTGATTCAATCACCTTGATCTTCTCCGTAAGGTTGTAGTCGGCCAGCTTGCTCTCGACCTTGATATCCGCAGAAGGACCTAAATTTAAGGTGGCATTGGTTCCTGCTGGGGTATAGGGCATCTCTATTCCCGAGACATACTCATCATCTTTGTAGAGCAGGGCATGGCCGGCAGGCCAGGGGTTTTTGAGGCTATTGTTGGCCCGGATCTCCTCTCTGACCGGTCCGTTGGCCTCTTCATAGGCATTCCAGGTATAGACTCGGAGCATAGGAGCCTCAACCTCGAAGAGGGGAAATCCTATCTCCTTGTCCATGGCCAGATCCTTTCGGCCATCCGGCTCGAAGATGTAGAGCGTCTCCAGCTCACCACTGGCAGGAGACGGGCTCTCTATGGCATAGTCCATCGCCACCTCTTCAGCTGGTGCTGCTGCCATTGCATAGCCTCTCAGCTCTTCAGTCTGGGCTTTGGCCAGGGGATAGTACTGGACCGCTGGCAGGCCGGACACCAGCTTGAGGCGGACATCCTTGAGCTCCTCGCCACCCAGGTTCCTGATCACCGCGCTGGCCCGCACATAGACCTCGTCACTCTTCAGCTGCAATTCGTATCTGGGCTGCCAGGAGGCGGCTGCAGGCATGAGATAGGAGAGGCCGAAGCTCTGCGCCCCGGCACTGGTGATGTTGAGAGTGTAAACCGGGCTGGACTCGTAGACCACCTTTTCCTGGGTGGCATTGCTGACCGAGAGGAGAGCAGAGCTCTTATCCGCCTTAGCGGGAAGGTTGATTACAAATTTATGCACTCCCTCAGTTACATCCAGGCTCCCCTCTCTTTTTACGGCCATGAGGCCATCAGGATAAACCGTTACCGAATCCAGGGGAAGGGTCAGCGCCGTTGTGGCTTCTACGGATTGAGAATCATCAAGCTCAGCCATGGCCGCGGGAAGGCCGGAGAGAAGCAACAATAAAACCATAATATAGCTCATATTGATCATAAATTAAATAGAGCATTGAGAACTAATAAATTTATCTAAATTGTAAATTGCAGAAAGTCTTATATTTTAGCATGAATCCAAAACTTGATTTATAATTTGGCTGCCCTGGAAGCCTGCTGGGGACGGGATGCATGAGACCGACATCCCATTAAAGGCAAGCATCAACCATGCAAAGCTATTAACCGTACAGTAGAATAATGGTGCCNNTATGGACTTTGCTGATATCTATCCATTCCTCATCGCCATTCTCATTGGCGCTCTCATAGGAACGGAGCGGCAGCGCCGCATGATTGAAGACAAGGTCCGAGGCGTGGCTGGCCTGCGCACCTTCATACTCATCGCCCTTTTGGGCAGCCTCTGCTCTGCTCTAGCTCAGCATTACGGCTCCGGATTTGCCATAGCCGGCATGGCGGCATTCACCGTTTTAGTCTCAGTGGGATATGCCACATCGGTCAGCGCTCTGGGAAGGGTTGATTTCACCGCCGCAGTGGCCACGGTGGTCACCTTCGCCCTGGGGATGCTGGCTGGATTTCCCGAGAGCACCCTTTTGGCGGTGGCTCTCTCCATCATCACTACCTGGATCTTGGCCACCCGGACCATCACCCATCGCTATGTTGAGGCCTTGAACCAGACGGACCTGCTGGACACCCTGAAGATGGGCATAATAGCCCTGGTCATCTATCCCTTTCTGCCAGAGGAGACTCTGGACCCCTGGGGGGTTCTCAATCCCCGCCAGGTCTGGCTCTTCGTGGTCATGGTCAGCCTCATAGGCTATGTGGGCTATATTCTCATCCGCATTCTGGGAGCGGAGCGGGGCCTCTCCCTCACCGGCATACTGGGGGGCCTGGTGTCCAGCACGGCTGTGACCACCTCCATGGCCGGGCAGGTGAAAGAGAACCGGGAGATATTGCCCTCCGCCATCTTTGCCACTTCCATCGCCAGCTGCACCATGTTTCTCAGAATTCTCTTTATCGTTTTAATTCTCAACAGAAGCCTTTTCTTCGCCCTTCTGATACCGCTCTTGCTCATGACCCTGGTGGGCTTTGCCCTGTCTTACATGTGGATGAGAAAGAGCAGCCCGCCGGGAAGGGATTTCAATGTAAAAGATCCATTTCGCATCATACCAGCCCTTAAGTTCGGAGCATTCTTCGCCTTCATTCTGGTCATATCCAAACTGGCCAATGTCTACTTCGGTGAGGCGGGAATCTATGCTGCGGGCATTGTCTCCGGGCTGGCTGATGTCGATGCCATAACATTGACCATGGCCTCTTTGGTGGGAACCACTTTAAGCAGCAATGTAGCTGTGACTGCCATCATCCTGGCAGCGGTGACCAACACCCTGGTCAAGCTGGCCATAGCCTATGTGCTGGGAACCAGGGAGTTCGGCCTGGGCATGGCCAGGATCTTTTTGCCCATCAGCCTTTTGGGCCTGGCCACTCTGCTATTTCTGAGATAAACCAGGGCAAAAATGGATTCCGAGGACGAGAAGAACGCATCCGGAAAATGTGATGGGAGAACGAGAGACTTATGGGCCCGACGCGATTCGAACGCGTGATCCCCGCCGTGTAAGGGCGATGTCATAACCAGCTAGACCACGGGCCCTGCCCACTCAAGTATCTCCTCGTCATATTAGATCTTATCGCTCCTTAGCAGGATTGCGGGGCCCGAATAATGCAAATCCTGGGCCAGGCCGGCGAAGGCTCAATGCACCATCAAGATGCACGCTTTATTCGACCATAGATCTTATGCGCTTGCTCAATGGTCATTATTTCCAGGATTTTAACTGCTCCATCCTCTGTATATATTTTATAAAAAGCAGTGTAGGATCGAGAAATATGCAAGCGATAGATGTCCTTGTGACCTTTTCGCTTGATTTGTTCTCTGTCACCCTGCCCAGGAAATGGATCTTCAGCAAGTGTTTTGCACCTTTCAATCACAATCCTCTGGCTTTTAGGGGGCAAGGCCTCAATATACTCTAAAGCCCTCTTGCTGATGATTATCTGAAAGGCTACCACGGGAACTCCGCGAACTCATCCTCTTCTTCAATCCTTTCCATATCCCGAAGTAATCGAGCTTTTTTTCGGTCTTCGATCATTTCCTCCAGAAGATCAGAGTAAGTCTGTCCCGCTGATTTCAAGCCGGAAAGTTCGACCCACACTGATTCAGTCACAGGAATGCGTTTATTGGCAAGCATGGCCATATTGTAAGTATTGTAAGTAAATAGCTCTTTCTCTTTTAGCAGATTTCTGCTGCTGGACGAAGCCAGCACTCTCTGCTTCCAGCTTTGACGGCCAGCTCTCGCAGCTTTTCCGCGCCCTCTTCGGTTCTATCCAGGGTGCCGGAGTGGCCTATCATCTACAGCTCCTTGGCCAGGGCTTATAAGTTGCATGGCCCCGATGCAGGTGCTGCTGGAGATGAGGCTGTGCGCTGCGAGCTGAATGGCCCCAGCATCGCTTTTTTCCGCCGCCTCCCGGATGGCCCTGACCTTGTTCGGGGGAGTGCTGGAAAAAAAGAGGCCGCCCACATCGGCCACTATGACCGAGTCGGCAGGCTTAACCTGGAAGATGAATTCCTTTCATGAAACCTATTTTTGCAGCATCCGGAGGTTGCTTCTCGCCAAAATAGAATTGGGGTGATCCTTTCCCAATCGGCTTTCGAAAATTCCCAGCGCCCTCCCGGCACATCTTCTGGCTCCCTCCAGGTCGCCCTGATCTTGCAGCACAGAGCCGAGGTTGTTGACTCTTATAGCCACTCTAGTGTGATCCGGGCCGAGTGCCTTCTCGTCTATGGCCAGCGCCCTCTCGAAGCATTTCCGGGCTCCCTCCAGGTCGCCCTGATCTTTCAGCACCGAGCCAAGGTTGTTGGCAATCGAGGCCACGCCGGTGTGATCCGGGCCGAGTGCTTTCTCGTCTATGGCCAGTGCCCTCTCGAAGCATTTCCGGGCTCCCTCCAGATCGCCCTGATCTTGCAGCACCGAGCCGAGGTTGTTGGCAATCGAGGCCACGCCTGTGTGCTCCGGGCCGAGTGCCTTCTCGTCTATGGCCAGCGCCCTCTCTAAGCATTTCCGGGCACCCTCCAGGTCGCCCTGATCTTTCAGCACCAAGCCGAGGTTGTTGACTCTTATGGCCACTTTGGTGTGCTCCGGCCCGAAGGCCTTCTCGTCTATGGCCAGCGCCCTCTGGAAGCACTCTTTGGCTCCCTCCAGGTCGCCCTGATCTTGCAGCACCGTGCCGAGGTTGTTGGCAATCGAGGCCACGCTGGTGTGCTCCGGCCCCAGGGCCTTCTCGTCTATGGCCAGCGCCCTCTCTAAGCATTTCCGGGCTCCCTCCAGGTCGCCCTGATCTTGCAGCACCGATCCGAGGTTGTTGACATCTATGGCCACACTGGTATGATCCTTGCCGAAGGCATTCTCGTCGATGGCCAGTGCCCTCTCCAGAATGGCCTTGGCTGAGGCAAGCTCCATCCGGTTGTGAAGATAATTGCCCAGGGAATTGAGTAGATTTGCCGTCTCCATGGATGAAACGGCCAGCCTCTCTGCATGCTCAGAGGCAGAAACGGCATGAGAGAATAGCTTCGAGCACTTCTCCCAACTCTCCATATCCAGCTGGCTGAAAGAAAAGGCATCATGGACCATTCTCAGGGCGAACTCGGCCCATATCCTCTGATCCTCCGGGCTCAAACGGTCCTGGACCACTGCCTGAACCAGCCGGTGAATTGAAAATAGATTGTCAGCAGCGCCGATCAGGGAGTACCTGTTCAAGAGGGCGATGCAGTCATCGAGCTGCCCGGAATTCTGCACGCAGGAGGAGAGGGGCTCCGGCAGAAGTCCGGCCCCTTTTTCCAGAAGATCTCTAGGAATGGCATCGGGCGCCAAGAAGGCCAAGAGACTCAGGAGATCTCCCGCCGCAGGATTCTCCTTTTGCACGGCACGAAAGGAGATCTCCCAGGTGGTGGCCACGCTATCAGGATAGTTAAGAGGCTTGCCTTTGGAAAGCAGCTCTCTTCTATTTTCCTTGAGCCGCACCAGGTAATCCGCAAATGAGATCCCCGATTCCTTGATGTAGGCTCCGGCCTGCTCCAGAGCCAGGGGCAGGTCGCCCAATTCGGCAGCGAGGTCGGCTGCGCCCTTTCGATCGTCCTTGCCCGTCCTCTTCAGCAGGAAATCGACTGATTCACCCTCCATTTTTTCTCTCTGGAAGACTCCCACCTCCAACAATCGAGCAAAGCCATCCCAGACGGATAGGCGGGAGGTGACGATGATCTGACCGTTTCCAGCCACGGGGACATATCGCTCCAGATCTTTCCGCTCTTTGGCATTGTCGAACACCAGCAACCAGCGAGAGTCGCATTGGCCCTCCAGCCAGAGCTTGACTGTCTTCACCGTCTTATCCGTATCCCTCAAATCCCATCCTGGCAGATGGTGATCCCTGGCAATGGAGATGTAGTCCTCCAATAGAGTGGCGGGCTCCTCGGAGCGAAGCCACCAGACGTACTTGAATTCGTGTTCGGGATTATAGGCATGCTGCAATGCTATCTGGGTCTTGCCCATGCCGCCATTGCCGACGAGAGCATAGATCTTGGGGCGGGAGACGGCTTGGACCAGCGTTTGGGCTAAAGAGGAGAGAAGTTCCTGGCGACCTGTGAAGTTGAGATTGGGGGGATAGGGCAGTCTGATTAAACTCTTGGGATTTTCCTTCTCCGGACCTGAATTATTCGATTCCCTTTCAGGAACATTCAGGGAGGGTTTGATCTTCCTGAGAATGCCTATAATTTTTATTCGAATGGTATCCGGAGCATTTGGGAAGAGCCATGGAATTATCTTTAAGATGATTACTGCGATTCCCAATATGCCTCCAATAATTGATACGATATCCTTTAGGCTCAGTCCCTCGGATTTATTGCCCGGCATGGTCTCTTCGGTTGTGGGAATATTTTCTGAGGGGGATTTAGGCAAGTCGGCTGTATTGTTGATAGAACCTTGACTGGTATTGATGCTGCTGCTATCTATGCCTGAGACAGGGATTGGTGAGGATACTAAGAATAGCACTATCAGAACTAGCTCAATCCCTTTGATCATTTTATGGCCATCCAGTCGGAGCTAATCCTTCATCAATCCAGAAAAATGTTTTGTTTCATTGACCCGTCAGAGCTGAGGATACCGTTAAAAGTCAAAAAGCGACTTCTGCCTCTTACCCTCTCTCGCCCCGCCTTTCGTCTCCTTCTTCTCCCCACCCTCCGTCTTCTTTGGCCTGCCCCTCTTCCTGGCCGGGACCGCCGCCTCCGGCCCTCCGGCTGGCTTCTCATCTCCCTCCGGCCCGCCCGCCGGGGCAGATTCCGCTCTGGCCGGCTCAACCGGCGCAGCGCCTTCCGGCTTGGCTGCCGCCGTTAGGGCCACCTCCAGCGCCCCCTCGGCTAGCGCAGCCTGCGGAGCGTGCCCAAGCGAGCGCTGCGCCGTGCCCTGCCATCCCAGTTCAATCTCCTGAAACTCCTCCGCCTCCCGGATCCTCTGGGCCTCCTCAAAGATGCTCTGCACCTTCTTGGTGCTGGGGCTGCTGCCCAAGAGCAGGGCTATCTCCTCTGCCTCCAGCCCCAGCTCCGCCGCCAGGGGGGCGGCTTTCTTCTTGTCCGATAAAAGCAGGCCCACAAAGCCCATCAGCTCCGATCGGGCGAAGGCGGCAGAGACATGGCAGCGGGCTCCGATCTTTTTGGCTGCCGCATCCCGCACGCTTCGGGCCTTCCTGGTCTGGCCCATGCGCCGCCACAGGCTCGGCGGTCGGAAAGCCACATAACCATGCCGCCGCTCGGCCCTGGCCGCCTGCACCCCCCCGGTCATGAGAAATCCGGCGTAGCGCCACAGCCCGTAGTTCTGCCGCACCCTCACCCGGCCCAAAAACATGTCCGCCCTGGCCAGGCTCTCGTATCCCCGCCACAGATCCGCCCCACTGTAAGCCAGGGGCAGGTTCTCATCCACCCAGTTTATAAGATCCTCCGGGCTCTCGTCTAAATCATAAGACGCCTGCAGGGCCTCGACGGAGTTGCTGCCCTTGAATATGACCTCTAAAACCTTGAAAATGGAGGACTTGACATCCCTCTCCGCTGTGGCCACGTCCTCTACGCTAACGGCGCTCTCTCCCTCCGCCGCCGCTTGAAGATCGTTGATGGCCGAGCGCATGTCTCCCCCCGCCCGCTCGGCGATCAGCATCAACGCATCGGCTTCGCACTCCACCCCTTCCGCCTGGCATATCCCCCGCAGGGCCTGGGCCACAGTGGTGGCCCGCAGGGACCGAAACTGAATCCCCTTGGCCGCATCCCGCAGAGCCTTGTCTATCTCGTAATACTCATTGGCGATGAGCAGCACCGGCTGGCCCGTCTCCCGCACCAGCCGCAGCATAGCTGCCGCTCCGCCCCGGTCCGCCGTGCCGGGCAGATTGTCCGCCTCATCCAAAATCACCAGCCTGCGCCGCCCGGAGAAGGTGGTGGAGCGGGAGGCCGGCCCGGCGATCCTCTGGATCATCCCTGCTGTGCGGGCGTCGCTGGCATTCATCTCGATATAGTCCCAGTCCTTCTCCGCTGCCAGGGCCAGGGCTGCGGATGTCTTGCCCGTCCCCGCCGGCCCGTAGAGTATGGCCGCTCCGGTTATGGGCCTGCCCCTTTCCCAGGACTCCGCCCAGGACCCGAGCTCCTCCACCGCCTTGCCGTTTCCCAGCACCTGGGCCAGCGAGGCGGGCCGGTACTTCTCCGTCCACTTTATTGCCGGGGCCATATTTTCCTCAAAAGAAATCCTGATTCATCAAAACAGGGCTACCAGACGCCCTCGCGCCCTGTCAGCTCCTCAATCTCAATCTCCCAGACGGTCATGGACATCCTCTCCAGCTCCTCGCGGGAGAACTTCTTTCCCCCGTGTCCGCCCAAGCCCCTGGCGGTGAAGGCATCAAACATCCTCTGTTTGGCTTCGATATCGTCCCTTAGCTTGACCGGGCCGAAGGCGATGACCGAAGACCAGCGCTCCTTGTCCAGCTGATCTATCTGAAAGCAGATCCTGGGATTGGCGGCAGCATACTCCATCTTCATCCCTCCCCCCCGGGAGTGAAGATAGATCCTGCCGTCGGCATAGACATAGGACATGGGCACCACATATGGCCGATCCTCTTTGGCCAGAGCAAGCCGGCCGTACCTGGCGGCGGAGAGGATATTCGAGCACTCTTCCTTGGACAATTCCCTGGGCTTCATGCTGCATCATTATAGGCTATTCATTTTTAGCTTTTGCCCGATAGCCCGGCAGCCTGAATCGATCCTTTCCAAAAAGGTTTTAGCTTGGCAGCGCCTTAGCACAGGGGATGTTCAATAAGATCCTCATCGCCAACCGGGGAGAGATAGCCATCCGAGTGATGCGCGCCTCCCGGGAGCTGGGCATCTCCACAGTGGCCGTCTACTCCGAAGCGGACAAGAACGCCCTTTTCGCCAAATATGCAGACGAGGCCGTCTTTATCGGTCCGGCCCCCTCCAGCCAGAGCTATTTGAAGATCGACAAAATCATCAAAGCTGCTCTGGATACCGGAGCCGAAGCCATCCATCCCGGATACGGCTTTCTCTCCGAGAACACCAGCTTTGCCTCCGCCTGCGAAGAGAACGGCATAGTCTTCATCGGCCCCCCATCCTCGGCCATAGATGCTATGGGCTCCAAGATCACCGCAAGGCAGACCATGAAGGATGCCGGAGTGCCCATAGTCCCCGGCATCGAGCAGGGCATCAGCAATCCGGACATAGCCGCCGAGATCGCCGACGCCATAGGCTACCCCATCATCCTAAAACCGGCAGCAGGAGGAGGCGGCATAGGCATGAAGATCGTCCAGAGCCAGGCAGAGCTGCTGCCCGCCCTTACCTCCTCACAGTCCGTGGCCAGGAGCGCCTTTGGCGACGACACCATTTACATTGAGAAGTATCTGGCCGAGCCCAGGCACATCGAGTTTCAGATCCTAGCCGACAATCACGGCAAGACCATCTATGTCTCTGACCGGGAATGCTCCATCCAGCGCCGTCACCAGAAGCTGATTGAGGAGTCTCCCTCTCCGGTGATGAGCGAGGACTTGCGAGAGAAGATGGGATCCATTGCTGTCAAAGCGGCTAAGGCAATAGGCTATGCCAGCGCCGGCACAGTGGAGTTCATGTACTCCCGGGGCGACTTCTACTTCCTGGAGATGAACACCCGCCTGCAGGTGGAGCATCCCATCACCGAGATGGTGACCGGAGTGGACCTGGCCAAAGAGCAGATTCTGGTTGCCGCCGGCCATCCCCTGGGCTACGACCAGAGCGACATGAAGATCAACGGCTGGGCCATCGAGTGCCGCATCAACGCCGAAGATCCCCTCAACGACTTCGCTCCCTCTCCGGGCAAGATCAAACGCTACCGCAGTCCGGGCGGTCCGGGCATAAGGGTAGACAGCGGAGTCTACACCGGATATGTCATACCTCCCTACTACGACTCTTTGATATCCAAGCTGGTAGCCCACGGCAAAGATCGGAAAGAGGCCATAGCCAGGATGGAGCGGGCACTTTATGAGTATATCATCACCGGTGTTAACACCAATATCATATTCCACAAAGCAGTTCTGCGCAACAAGAGGTTCAGAAGCGGAGACATAAACACCCATTTCATCAAAGAAGAGAACATAGTGGAGGCGGTCAAAGCCGTGGCCGTAGAGGACTATGAGAAGGGCATGACCCTCGCCTCCGCTCTGGGCGCAGACAACCGCCAGGTAGCGGCCATAGCCGCAGCCGTGGGATCCTATCTCAGCCGCCAGAAGGCAGGGGAGAAGAGCTGAGTTTGCCCGCCGCAGATGCCCTCTCTTTTTTGGTGCCGGGAGAGTGGGTCTCGGGGGAGGATATAGCCAGAAGGCAGGGGCTCTCCCGGGCTGCCGTCTGGAAGCAGATCCAGGCTCTGCGCAAAAGGGGTTACAGGATCGCCTCCTCCACCCGCAGGGGCTACCTCTTAATGGACCAGCCCGACCTTCTGGACGCCAGCCGGATTAAGAAAGATCTGGCCACCAGGTGGCTGGGAAGAGACCTATTGATACTGGAGCAGGCCTCTTCCACCAATGCCGTAGCCCTGTCATCCGTGGGCCAGAGGCAGAGCGGCAGCGTCATCCTGGCCGAGATCCAGAAGGAGGGACGCGGCCGGCTCTCCCGAAGCTGGGCCTCACCTCCAGGGGGAATATGGATGAGCCTGATCTTGAAGCCGGATATCCCTCTATCCCGGGTTTACCGCATAAACATGGCCGCGTCCGTATCCATCTGCCGGGCCATCTCCCGGCTGGGACTGGAGGCAGGGATCAAATGGCCCAATGACATCTTGATACAGGAAAAAAAGGTCTGCGGCATACTGACAGAGCTGGGAGCCCAGATGGACCGGCTGGATTATGTGGTGGTGGGAGTGGGGCTGAATGCCAACAATGACACGGCCGCCTTTCCCAGCCAATGGAGGTCAACCTCCCTGGCGGCAGAGCTGGGAAGAAGTATAGACCGATGCGCACTCATCGCCGCTATCCTAAATGAGATGGAGAAAGCAATCGATAGCATGGAGAGCCAAGAAATCTATGAGGAATGGCGCAGCCTCTCGCTATCCCTGGGAGAGCGGGTGCGCATAAGCTCAGCAGAGGGTGACCTCTTGGGCCAGGTGGTGGACCTGGATGGAGATGGCGCTTTGATCTTGCAGCAGGGCCGAGAGAAAAGAAGAATCCTGGCCGGCGATTGCATTCATCTGCGGCCGGAGGGCGGGGACGGAGCGATATAAAGAGTTTTCAGAGTGATATTCTATGAAGAAGAAAAAGGTTAGGGGAATAGCCCGCGATACCCTGCATTTCATCTTGGAGGCTTCCCGGTCCTCAGAGCCCAATGAGTTCGCCGGGCTTCTTTCAGTGGAAGAGGATATCATCAGCGATGTGATCATACTTCCTGGCACAGAAAGCTCTCGCATGAGCGCCCTGGTGCGCCTCTATATGCTGCCCAATATGTCTGTGGCCGGCTCGGCGCATAGCCATCCTTCCGGGCTTCTCCGCCCCTCCGAGCCGGATATCCTCTTCTTCTCCCGCACCGGCGACTATAACATCATCGTCGGTCCCCCCTATGACGAGAGCGCCTGGATATGTTATGATGGTGCGGGAAAGCGGCGAGATCTGCCGGTCCTGGATGTTGATTTCAAAGACGATGGCTTTGATGATGAATTCGATGAAGATATGGATGAGCCATTTCGGTGAGGATGAGCCTTGACCCTGGTAGTGGCCACGGGAACATTTGACCTCCTCCACCCCGGCCATGTCCTTTACCTGGAGCGCTCCCGAGCTCTGGGCGACGAGCTGGTGGTGATTGTGGCCAGGGATGTCAATGTTCGCCACAAGCCCAAGCCCATTTTGCCCGAGGAGCAGAGGCGAAGGATGATCGCTGCCCTGAAGGTAGTGGACAGAGCTATCCTGGGAGAGGAGAAGGATATATTCCAGACCATCGAGCAGCTCCGACCGGATGTAATCACCCTGGGGTACGACCAGCATTTCGATGAGGATCTGCTTCAAGAGGAGCTATTTCGCCGCGGCATCCAGTGCAGGGTAGTGCGCATCACCGAGCGCGAGCCATGCGCTCTTTGCGGCTCCAGCCGCATCATGGCCAGAATTTTAGAGCGCTACAGGGTCCGGAGAATCCAATCCCGGCCCTGACTGCATTCCTGACCGCATGGTGCTGCCGCCAAGTACTTATACCGTACCCCTCATTGGCGGGCCTGTATGGCCAGGGTTGCGGTAGGCGGCACATTCGATCCCATTCATGACGGTCACATCGCCCTGCTCAGGCGAGCCTTTGAGCTGGGCCGGGGGGGAGAGGTGATCATCGGTCTCACCTCCGACGAGATGGCCCGGGCCAGCCGCCAGAGGCCGGTGCGGGATTTCCAGGCCAGGGCGGAGAAGTTAAGGTCGGTAGTGAGAATCTGCTTTGGCGTTAGCGAGGTGCGCATTACCAAGATCGATGACCAGTGCGGCCCATCCATTTATGAGGATTTTGACTATATTGTGGTCTCACCGGAGACCCTGCCCATGGCGGAGAAGATCAATCGACTGCGAACCAAGCGGAATCTAAAGCCTCTGCAGATCTCATTGATTGAATACCAGATGGCACAGGACAGCATCCGCATCAGCTCCACCCGCATCTCCGAAGGAAAGATCGACAGGCACGGCAAGGTGCTGTCGGTTTGATATACGCCTCCTATTGAAAAATATCTCCGCCCTGAAGAATTGGATCCTACAGGACGCACCCGCCGCAGTCCTGGCTGCGACATTCGGGATTGGAGATCTTCCATTTTAAAGCCCATAATTTAAGATCCTTGATGATATCGATTATCTCTAGGCCGCTCTCGGTGAGGGTGTAGTCGCTCCGGACCGGAAAGCTATTGCTGTCCACCCTGTTCTCCACCAGCCCCTCCCGCTCCAGCTCCTTGAGCCGGGCGGAGAGCACCTTCTGGGTTATGCCGTAGAGACAGCTCTTCAGCTCGGAGAACCGCCTGGTATGATTTTTTCCCTTATAGAGCTCCAGGAGAATGAGCAAGGTCCATTTTCTGGCTATGTACTTGACTGTAAGATTGACGGTGCATCCTTCCTGCATGGTATCTTTCCAGAAACATCTCAGGCTAAATACTTTGGTATCTTAATAATACTGCAGGGCAGGAAAACCCTGGATTTGAGAATTGATAGATATATACCATATTGACTATCACAGAAATTGGAGGACTATAAAATGGCTGCAAAAGAAAAGCTGGACATGTTCTGTTATCAGTGCTCCCAGACAGCGGGCGGCACAGGCTGCACCATCAAGGGAGTATGCGGAAAGGAAGCGACGGTAGCAAGGCTGCAGGATAACCTGCTCTTTGCCATCAAGGGCATAAGCGCCTACCTCTATCACGCCCGGGAGCTGGGCTATACCGATCCGGAGGTGGACGCCTTCATAGAGCGGGCTTTCTTCTCTACCTTAACCAATGTCAACTTCGATCCCCAGGAGTTCCTGAACCTGGCGGTCAAGGCGGGGGAGATGAATATCAAGACCATGAAGCTGCTCAAGAAGGCCCACGTAGAAACCTTCGGCGAGCCGACGCCAACCAAGGTGAGAACCGGCACAATCAAGGGACACGGCATCCTGGTGACAGGACATGATATGCATGCACTGCATAAGCTGCTGCAGCAGGTGGAGGGCTCGGATGTATTCGTCTACACCCACTCGGAGATGCTTCCCGCCCACGGCTATCCCGGGCTGCGCAAGTTCAAGAACCTGGCCGGAAACCTGGGCAAGGCCTGGTTCGATCAGAGAGAGCTGTTTGCCAATTATCCCATGGCCCTTCTGGGAACCTCCAACTGCTTCCTTATCCCCCGGGAGGAGTACAAGGATCGCATGTTCGCCACAGGACCGGTCTACATTCCGGGAGTCCGGCACATCGATGGCTATGATTACTCCGAGGTAATAGCCAAGGCGCGGACCCTGCCGGAGCTTCCCGATGCGCCTGGCGATTATGAGCTTACCACCGGCTTTTCCACCTCCGTACTGCTGGGCCATGCCGCCAAGATCAAGGAGCTGGTGACGGCAGGAAAGATCAGGAGGTTCTTTTTGGTGGGAGGCTGCGACGGCCCATCCCGAAAATGGGACTACTACCGGGAGTTTGTGCAGAAGCTGCCCAAGGACACAGTAATCCTCACCCTGGCCTGTGGAAAATACCGCTTCAACGACCTTTATCTAGGAGACATCGAGGGCATTCCCCGCCTCATCGATCTGGGGCAGTGCAATGATGCCATCGTAGCACTGGAGGTGGCTCAGGCGCTGGCAGGGCTATTCGGAGTAGGAGTAAATGATCTGCCATTGACCCTGGTGGTCAGCTGGATGGAACAGAAGGCGGCAGCTGTACTCTGGTCGCTCCTGGCTCTGGGCATAAAGGGAATCTACCTGGGCCCGATTGTTCCGGGATGGGTCAATGAGGATATGCTCAAGATCCTGGTGGACAAGTACGACATCCGTCTCATCAGCACCCCCGATGAGGACATAAAGAAGATGCTGGGCTAAGGCCGGTCCTGGATTAGTCTGTTGGCTTCATCTCCCCCTAAGAGATGAGGGGGATTAGAAATTACATTTTTAGGGTCAAGAATATGTGGAAGGTGATGGAAAATTGGTGCAAAGAAAGATCATCAAGATAGATGGATCATTATGCAACGGCTGCGGCAATTGTATAGTCGCCTGCTCCGAGGGAGCCATAAAGCTGGCAGAGGGAAAGGCCCGCGTGGTCAGCGATGCCTTTTGCGACGGCCTGGGGGCCTGCATCGGAGAGTGCCCTACCGGGGCTCTGACCATTGAGGTGAGGGAAGCCCAGGCGTTTGATGAAGAGGCAGCCAGAGCCAATCTGAGTCGATCCAAAAGCCAGCAAGAGGAATCGGCAAAGGATAAGCCTTCCCCAAAAATCCAGTCCATGCCCATGTCCCCCTGCCATGCCGCCTTCCATAAAGCCTCGGGTGAGGGACCACAGGGTCATATGAAGAGGCTGGATGCGTCTTCCCAGCTGTGCAGCTGGCCCATACAGATGCGACTGGCCCACACCGATGCACCTTACTTTAAAAACGCCAGGCTGCTCATTGCCGCTGACTGCTCTGCCTTTGCTGCTTCCTCCATCTCTGAATTCATCAGGGGAAGGATTGTGCTCATAGGCTGCCCCAAGCTGGACGAGACCGATATATTCCTGGAGAAATTGACCGAGATCCTGCGCAGCAATGATATAAAGGATATAACCGTACTGCATATGGAGGTGCCCTGTTGCTCCAATCTGGTCCGGCTGGTCTCCCAGGCCATAAAAGAGTCGGGAAAGGATATTCCCCTCCAGAAGTTCATCTGCATGATCGGCGGCTTTACAGCAAAAGAATGAGGACGTGAATAAATGAAGGTCATAATATTTTATAGCGGCGAATTCGGCAGTCGCGTGGCTGGCAACCTGGTGAATTACTCCGGATTCTGCATTTCATGTGGAGAGGCCTGCACTCAATGCCGCAATGTAGCCCCGGACCTGGGCAAGGACATCGTGGGGCTGGTGGAGATGCCCGATCCGGCATCATTGGGAGACTTCATAGACGATGTGGAGCCGCTTCTGCCTCAGAATATCCCTGCCGCAGACATCGCCATTGTGGTCAATGTCCATCCCGATATCCTCTACGGCATGCTTCCCAAGCTCAAGGAGGCGGGGATCAAGGGCATCATCGGCGGCTCGGAGTCTCCCCGGGAAATGCCTCTGGGCCAGAGAAAGCAGGTGGAAGAGAAGGCGGCAGAGCTGGGGATGGAGGCGGCCTTTGCCAAGCCCTTCTGCGCTCTGCGCCCCGATCCGGCCAAGCCCATCATATCCAGCTTTCTGAAAGAGGCCAAGATCGGCGATCCGGTCATCGAGTTCACCCTGCAGAAGAGCCGGGAGGGCAAGCATTCCATCCTCGCTGCNNAATGTGGTCCGGAGCGCACCCTGCGGCTCCACCTGGTTTGTGGCCAAGAAGATGCTGGGCCTGGAGCCGGACCAGCCCGATCTGAGAGAGAGGATATCCGAGGCTCATCACTCCTATCCCTGCACCGGCTCCATGGAGAGGGACACTGAGCTGGGTGATACAGTGCTCCATGTGGGTGGCTATATCATCAGGGATGCTGTGGAAGGCGGCCTGGCCAAAGCGGAGAAGCCAGATTGAATATCTCCAGATATAGAAGATAGCACGGGATACGAGAGAGTATAGGATGAAGATCACAGATCATATCCATGCCCTGAAGATCCCCTTCCAGATCACCGATCCATCTGGTCGTTCACTTCCGAGGTTTGTATATACCTATATGATCCTCGGGCGGGAGATCACCCTTATAGATAGCGGTGTGGCATCCTCGGAGAAGATCATATGCGAATATCTCCGGGATACGGGCCGCAGTCCGGAGGAAATCTCACTTATGATCCTGACTCACGCCCATCCCGACCATATCGGGGCGGCTCAGGCCATAAAAGAGATAACCTGCTGCTCTGTAGCAGCGCACGGAGCCGACAGGATCTGGATCGAGAATCCTGATCAGCAGTTCAAAGATCGGCCCGTGCCCGGCTTTTATTCCCTGGTGAAAGGATCGGTTGCAGTGGATAGAATTCTTAAGGACGGGGATATTCTCGATTTGGGGCCCGGGCTGGGGATAGAGGTGCTGCAAACTCCAGGGCACTCTCCCGGATCCATCTCTCTATGGATGCCGGCAGAGGGTGCTTTATTCTCCGCCGATGCCATTCCTCTGGCTGGAGAGATGCCCATTTATGACGACATCCGTCTCAGCATAAGTTCCATTCAGAGATTGAGGCGGATGGAAGGGATCAAGCTTCTTCTCTCCGCCTGGGATGAGCCGCGAGAGGGAGAGGATGCCTATGGCATCATGGACCAGAGCCTAAATTATCTTCAGAGAATCCATAGAACTGTTATCAGAGCAGCTGATAGGAAAGGCTCCGACGATCCGATGGAGATATGCAGTGAGGCCATAAAAGAACTGGGCCTGCCAGAGACCATGGCCAATCCCCTTGTCTGCCGGTCTTTTCTGTCGAGTCTGACAGCTGAAGGGAATAAACTTATGGGAAATCGAAAAAGAAAATAGGGAGGTCCTTGGAGATTAGACTATCTTGAAGGGCTTTTTATTGCTGGACATATTACCAACCTTAATCCCTATTTGTTTGGTCTTCTCTTTATCGAACTCCGCCCTCTGATTTTCCGGAAAATCAATATCATCCAATTTGAATTCGACTTTGCCGTTTTCCCATTTTAGGCTGCTCTCTTTTTTAAGCTTGACCACGGTATCGCCAATGGTTATATCTGCGGGCTTCTCCCCTAAATTTTTGCCTGTGATGGTGATCTTATCCGTTATTGATCCTTCCTCAGGAGACAGTCCCGTAATTTCAGGTGGGGCGTCTTTTGTGATTATCTTCTTCCCGATATAAGCCCCCTGGCCGATCCCCATTAACATTAAAAGAGTCGAATCTATATCTGGCAGTCCCGTGACTGCTCCCGTGGAGCCTATGACATCGGACAGAGTCTTCAAGAGAAAGATTCCAACCCCGATCACTGTCCAGGAGATGAGCTGTATCTGGGACAGGTCCGGATATCCATCGTCGTCATAGAAAAGCCCGCCTTTAGGTTCAGAGCTAGCGGATTTATCTATCTCTCCCTCTTTCACATATTTGCTGGTTATTCCTTTTGCTGCGAGCATAGTGGTGGTGCTGAGCCCCAAGGCTAGCAGAAGGTTATCTGGGATTGTGAGTCCAAGCGAACCCATTCTATGGTTTAGATAGGCATCAGATATTACTATAATATATGCATACAATACCACACATACCCAAAGTAATAGCTGGAATTTTGAGGAGCTTGTCACCCCATCTTGTCCCTTATATATCCTGCTGATTTTTTCACTTTCTGACTCTTCTATGTTGTCATCTTTGGGAAAAACATACCTCCCCCAAATCCCAAAGATTGTTATCAAAATTGCAGCGAAGATCAATGGAATGCCTAACAGAATCCATGACCATCTTTCAGTACCTACCTCTACATGCAGCTCCTGGGGAAGGGAAGCCAGACCATCGCCTTTCAGCTCCCTTATTTGGCCTTTGCTGTCCACCAGCTTAATTGAATCTAGCCGCCAGACTCCTTCTGCGGTCCCTTTCGGAAAATTTGCAGTTGCCTTGTAGGTGCCGTTTATTTGGTCTCCCAGGATCGGGGGCTTCAGGAAAATCACGGATTCCTCAGGTTTGGAGAACCATTTCGATAACGAATACGGTCCGAGGAAGGTAGCCTGGGTGGCAAATCCAGTTGATGAATTATTCATGAGCCCATTCTTAGCATAGATCGTAGCCAGGAAGTTCACTGTCTGCTCCGAGTCACGGGTATCGATCTGCTTAGGATCGAAATCAAAGCTCTTTAGATAGAGTTCATTTTTCAGATTAAGATTTTCGGATATGCGATCTTGTGCCAGAGATGCCATGGGCATTAAAATGAATAACAATGCCAGGATAAATCCCAATTGCTTCAATAAGATCCCTCCAATACAATCTTACTTTGCAGTAATAGTTTCTCAAGGGATTTAGACTTTTCTATGATAAATCAAATTAAGCGATGGTACATTGGTATTTATAGGCTGATGTACTCTAAATAGACATAAGTAAATAGAAGGAATTCCCTTAGAAGCTTATGCCATGAGGATTTATGAACTCTCCCCGGTGGTGGCATCGGCTGAGCTCGAGATAGAGTCTGATATAGATGCGGTCTGGGAAATTCTCTCCTCCATAGACCATTGGC
>MTKZ01008174.1_pt1 | contig 23043 bp, 14 predicted proteins | sample 1042781 | NCBI WGS metagenome assembly MTKZ01 (sample SAMN06212207, study PRJNA360539) | anaerobic digester metagenome | biome: Wastewater treatment plant; material: sludge; isolation source: anaerobic digester fed with sludge from wastewater treatment plant | place: Denmark: WWTP Viborg ... | reverse complement strand
GGGGCCGCCCCCGCCCGCCCGCGCCTGCCGCCGCGCGCCCGCGGGGCGCGGGCGGCCGCCAACCGGCCGTAAATTATTGTTCGCGGGGACTTGTTTTCCCGGGCAAACCGGGTAAAATCATGGGCGTAATGATAAATCATGCCGGGTTTTGCGCGTAGAGGCCTGGCGCCATGACCTTATGAACTTCAAGAATTACCGGAAACTGATTGCCCTCGGCTCCCTTTGTCTGACGACCCTCGCGGCGAAGGCCGTGGCCCCGGGGCCGTATGAAATCCTGCCCTTTGCGGACGGCTTTATCCAGGAGGCTTATGTGGATCTGCTGGCGGGCGCGGGCATCGCCGATTGGACGGGGTGGTCCGGGTCGAGCTTTATTTCCCCCAATGCCTACAACACCCATATTGGCACGGATTTCTCGATGCAGACGGGCACGCCGCTTTACGCCGCCGCCGCCGGCACGGTGATCGCCACCTACTCGGGCTATCCGGCCAACGACCACAGCGACCCGTACTATGGCAACTACGTCAAAATAGCCGTGGACGGCCTCGCGCCCAATGGCGAGGCCATCAACCTGATCTATGGCCACATGCTTTCGACCTCGGTCAGCGTTGGGCAGCGGGTCAATGTGGGCGACCAGGTCGGGCTTTCCGACAATACCGGCTTGTCGGACTCGGAGCATCTGCATTTTGAGAGCGACCTGCGCAGCTCGGGCGCGGCGACCTGCCCGCTTTACTGGGCGCACTTTAAATACCCGATTATGTTCAATCCGGACGGCACGCACCAACTGGGGCGGGTGGTGAAGGTGACCGCCGCCAGCACGGCGATTCGCAACGGGCGGTTCGACAGCAGCACGCAAATCGGCACCGCCTGGCAGAACCAGCTTTATTTCTGCAGCTATCCCAAGCGCGGTTATTACCACGTCTTCATCCCGAACAATACTTCGTATCGCTCCGGCTGGCTGCGGGCGACCGATGTCGAGGAGGTGTTCACGGGCACGGTCATTCAGGCGCTGCCCGACAGTGGAACCTACGTCCACCTGGGACAGTTGGCGGCGAAATACCCGATCCGGGCGACGGCCAGCGACAGCGCGGCGCAGATCGGGGAGATTGTATTCGGCGGCGGCCGGTTTGTGGCCGACCAGACTTCCAACGGCTACTACCGCATCCCGGTGCCGGGCGCTTCGGCCACGTGGGGCTGGGTCAAGCCCACCTCGCGCATGGTGGTGTATCCGCAGCTCACCAACCCCAATCTCAACCTTGCCAGCCTTCCCAATAACGACTTTCCCATCACCGAAAACTTTACCGCCACCGGCAAGTCCATGTTCGGCCGGCCCAAGTTCAACCGTTCCACGGTCAAGGCGTTCAGCCCCGCGGCCCCGGGCGGAGATGGGAAGGCGCTGTTCATGACCGATAAGACCAATTATGGCACCGGCACGTGCGAATCGGTGACCGTGGGCAAACCGGGCCACCGCAATTATTATGTGCAGTGCGCCGTCTATTTCAGCTACCAGCCGTCCTATCTCGGCAGCGGCCAGTGGGAACGCTATGGCATTTACCTGCGCGATGATGGCTTCGCCGGGCTGGATACCACCTACGAGGGCGCGGGCAATGGCTACGCGCTGCTTTGGGACAACGACGACGGCCGCCTGCGGGCCGGCAAACTGGTGGATGGCGTCATTACCGATTTCCTTCCCACCGCAGCCTACGTGACCGGGAGCGGCTGGCATACGCTGCGCCTCGAAGCCAACGGCACGAGCATCAAGTATTACTTGGATGGGAATCTGCTGATCAACGCCACCGACTCGACGTTCCACTCCGGGCAATGCGGCATCGGCTACAGCAGCCATACCGGCGGCAGCAATCCCGCCGCCCGCGGCGCTTACTTCGATAACTTTATTGCCGACTCTCTCGACCCGGCGCTCCCCGTCATCACGGTGCAGCCGGCCAGCACGACCCGGGATCCGGGGCAGACGGCCACGTTCACGGTGGCGGCGACGGGGGCGACCACTTACCAGTGGCAGAAGAATGGGGTGAACCTGGCGGGCAAGACCACCGCGACGCTGACGCTGGCGAATGTGCAGCTGGCGGATGCGGGTTTTTACACGGTGGTGGTGGGCAACGCCGCGGGCACGGTGACCAGCAGCGCGGCGCAGTTGGTGGTGACGGCGGCGGGTAGCGGGGCGGGGACGGGGACGGGGCTGCGGGGGTGTTATTATGACAACCCGGACTTCAGCGCGCTGCGGCTGTCGCGGCTGGATGGGCCGGTGAACTTTGATTGGGGGACGGGCGCGCCGGCGGGGGGCATGGGGGTGGATACCTTTTCGGTGCGGTGGACGGGACAGGTGCAGCCGCGCTACAGCCAGACCTATACCTTTTACACGACGACCGATGACGGGGTGCGGCTGTGGGTGAACGGGGTGTTGTTGATTGATTATTGGGCGGGCCAGGCGGCCACGGAGCGGAGCGGGAGCATAGCGTTGGTGGCGGGACAGAAGTATGACCTTCGGCTGGAGTATTATGAGAACACGGGCAGCGCGGTGGCCCAGTTGCGGTGGTCGAGTGCGAGCCAGCTTAAGGAGCTGATCCCGGCGGCGCAGTTGTATCGGCCGGCGCCGGAGCTGGCGGCGGTGGGAGCTCAGACGGTGGCGGAGAACAGTTTGTTGAGCGTGCCGCTGACGCTGGTGGCGTGGGATCAGATTGCCGCCGTGACGCCCCTGGAAGATTTTGAGAGCTACGGGGACGGCGCGCCGACCGACCAGATAATGTTCCGCAAGCCGGGGTCGTCGGGGTCAACGAGCGGGTTTCTGGACGGGGCGGTGACCAACTACAACGTGCCGACGGGCAGTTTTCCGGGGGGCAATCTGAGCGCGCGGGCGATGCGGGTGTATTGGAGTTTTCAGGCGGGGACGACCAATCCGTGGCTGCGGCTGACGACCTATAATGCGGCGACGCGGCCCAATCCGATTGTGGAGATCACGCGGTCGTTGTGGTTTGACCTGCATACGGACAAGGCGTTGCAGGTGGGTTTGGGGTTGCGGGAGACTAATCCGACGGGGGCGATTGGGGAGGATGGAGGCGGCAGTGGGCCGATCGAGTTTGTGGGAGTCAGCGGCGTGTTGGGGACGGCGCCGGTTCCGGAGCGGACGGTTTTGGCCGGGAGCTGGACGACGCTCAAGTTTGATTTGCCGCGGGAGGCGGTGACGAGTTTTACGGGCAACGGGGTCTTGGAGTCCACGACGGGCAAGGCGGTTTTGGAGTCGCTGGCGCTGGTGCCGGCCGGGGGGCTGGGAGTGTATAATGTTTATTTGGATAACTTTGTGCAGGTGCAGCCCGCGGTATTGAGCTATGCGCTGGAGCCCGGGGCGCCGGCGGGGGCGGCGATTGACGCGAACACGGGAGTCTTTACCTGGCAGCCGGCGGTGGGACAGGGGCCGGGGACCTACACGATTACGGTTCGGGTTCGGGATTTGGGGACGCCGGAAGTGAGCGGGACGACGAGTTTTACGGTGACGGTAAAGGCCGCGCCGGTGATAACAGGCCAGCCTCAGAGTCTGGGGGTGGGAGTGGGGAGCAACGCGACCTTTACGGTGACGGCGACGGGGACGGCGCCGCTTTACTATCAATGGCGGAAAGACGGGACTGCGATTGGGGGGGCCACGGGCAGCAGTTATACGCGGGTTGGGGTGCAGTTGGCGGATGCGGGGCTCTACTCGGTGGTGGTCAGCAACGCGGTGGGCTCGGTGGAGAGCGCCGCCGCGGAGTTGAGCGTGTGGGCGGTGGAGACGCCGCCGGTTATCGTGACCCCGCCGCAGAGCCAGACGGTGGTGGCGGGGACGAACGTGGCTTTTAGCGTGGTGGCCACGGGGACGGCGCCGTTGTGGTATCAGTGGTATCGGGATGGCAATCCGCTGGCGGGGGCGACGCAGAGCCAGTATGCCAAAGCCGGCGTGCAGGTGGCGGATGCGGGGAGCTATATGGTGGTGGTGAGCAATCAGGTGGGCAGCGTCAGCAGTGATCCGGCGTTGCTGATCGTGCTGGAGCCGCCGGTCATCGTGACCCCGCCGCAGAGCCAGGCGGTGGTGGCGGGGACGAACGTGGCCTTTAGCGTGGTGGCCGCGGGGACGGCGCCGTTGTGGTATCAGTGGTCTCGGGACGGCAATCCGCTGGCGGGGGCGACGCAGAGCCAGTATGCCAAAGCCAGCGTGCAGGTGGCGGATGCGGGGAGCTACACGGTGGTGGTGAGCAATCAGGTGGGCAGCGTGACGAGTGGGGCGGCGGTTTTAACGGTTTATGCGCCGCCGGAGATACTGGTTCAGCCGGTGAGCCAGGCGGTGGCGGTCGGGAGCGAAGCGAGCTTCAGCGTGAGCGCGGGGGGCAGTCCGCCGCTCAGCTACCAGTGGCAGTTGAATGGGACGGCGGTGGCGGGAGCGACCGACAGCCGCTATACGGTGAGCAGCGTACAGGTGGCGGATGTGGGGATGTATTCGGTGGCGGTGAGCAATCCCTACGGGAGCGTGACCAGCCTGGCGGCCGCCCTGACGCTGACGGGGGCGGTTGTTTTCCAGGATGATTTTGAGACGTGCGATCTGGCGGGGTGGACGGTGGCGGGCGGATCGGCGACGGAGTTGGAGGGTTCCTCGGCGCAGAACCACACGGCGGGCGGGGGGTGCAGTGCGCGGGTGGATCATTCGCGGGACAAGATGTATCACAATCTGGGGGTGGAAGTGGGAGGCCGGTTGCGGGCGGGGTGGTGGATTTACGACGGGGAACAGAGTCGGATCTTTGGGGAAGTGCGGGCGTATGCGGGGCCGGGTTATACGGAGAGCGGTCAGATGCAGCAGTTGTTGGGGGCGGGGAAATACAACAGCGTGACGCTGAGCGGGGAGGTGTGGGATTCGAGCAAGTATCAGGGGCGGGTATCCTACGGGGCCAATGTGGGGTGGTTTAACCTGAACGCGCCCGGGGCGCCGGGGCGGTCGCCGGGGTGGCACCGGTTTGAGATCGAGCGGCTGGGGGACGGGACGACGATTAACTTTTATGTGGACGGGATCTTGGGGCGGACGATTTTGGGGGCGGCGGAAGCGACGATTGACACGCTGCTGATCGGGTCGGTGGCCAGCGGCAGCACGGCCGGGGAGGGATGGCTGGATGATGTGTGGGTGGAATATCTGGATGCGCCGGTGATCGTGACGCCGCCGGCGGGGCAGACGGTGGCGGCGGGGGAAGCGGCGACGTTGAGCGTGGTGGCGGGCAACACGGTATTGAGCTACCAGTGGTATTTGAACGGGGTGGCGGTGGCGGGGGCGACGGGGGCGACGCTGACGATTGCGCAGGCGCAGGCGAGTGATGCGGGGAGCTACACGGTGGTGGTGGGCAACGGGTTGGGGGAGGTGACAGGCGGGCCGGCGGAGTTGGTGGTGACGAGTCCGGCGGAAGTTCGGATAACGGGCGCGGAATTGGGCGCGGGCACGCTGACCTTGCGGTGGGACGCGCAGGTAGGGCAGACCTACCGGGTGCAGTATAAGAACAACCTGACGGACGCGGTATGGACGGATGGGGCCGAGGTGACGGCGGTCGCGGTGACGGCCTCGGCGGTCTGCAGCCTGGCGGACGGGGCCGGGGTTGTTCCCCGCCGGTTCTTCCGCATCATGGTCGTGAACTAGGGGCCCCGGCGGATATTTAGCGAGTGGTCTTTCGCGGCAAACCGTCCCATGAGAGCGCAGGCATGAACCCTCATCGCGCCCGCTTGAGGAATTATCCGTGGGTGCCGGTGCTGATGTCTTTGGTGGCCTGGGGCGGACTGATGTCCAGCGCCTCCGCCATTGTAGTGGCTAACTCCAGCACCAATACCAACGCGCCCTCCAGTGGCTCTCTTTGGTCCCATGTGGGCCGCGTCAACAGCGGCAGCGGCGTATATCTCGGAGCGGGTTGGGTACTCACGGCCTGGCATATAGGGGCTGGCCCTGCCACATTCGGGGGCATCCAGTTTCCTTGGGATGGTTCGTCCTTGCGCTTAACCAACTCCGATGGTTCGAATACGGACATGGTCCTGTTTCGCCTGAGAAACCTGCCACCATTACCCCGGATTCCCTTGGCCACGAGCACCCCGGCTGCATTTGCCCAGGTGGACATGATCGGTTACGGCCACATTGCCGGGTCGTCCCAGACCAACATTGGTCCCTACACCGGTTTTTATTGGTCGGCCCAGCCGTTCAAAAGCTGGGGCAATAACCGGGTGAATACGGGTGGAACTACCGTTATCAATGTTGGAGCAGGCAATATCACCGTCTTCAGCACGACTTTTGATGCTTTGCTTAAAACCTCGGCAGAAGCGCAAGCTGCGGCAGGTGATTCCGGCGGCGGAGTGTTTTTGAAGAACGGCTCGGTTTGGCAACTGGCCGGCATGTTGAACGCCATAGGCAATTCAGCCAATCAACCCGACGGCACGGCAGTTTACAACAATCGAACATATTCAGCTGACATCGCCACCTACCGTGCCCAAATTGAGGCCTGCATCGCAGCGACATCTCCCGTTTTATCTGTTAAGCGTTTCAACGACGGCGTTACCCTCTGCTGGCCGGACACCGGCGTCACCTACGAGCTCTGGCTCAATCACAATCTCGCTTCCACTAATTGGGGACTGCTTGCTCCGGCGCTTACCCTGACCAATGGGCAGTTTTGCGCGTTCCTCCCGCTTACCAACACGGCGGTTTTCTTTCGCCTCCAAAAGCAGTGACGGTCACCTTTTGCCGCGAGCGCTTGTCGCCTGCCCGTCCACGAGTGCCCCGGCTTTGGAAAGGCCGCTCGGAAATGGCCGTGCGTCCAGAGATAGCGAAATAGCAAACGCTCCTTGACAGCCCTCTGCCTGACGGGTTGAGTGGAGTGCGTTATTTAGCAGCCACAAATGGTGACCCTCATGCCGAATGCGTCTGTTGCCAGGCCGCTCTTCCGGGCGGCAGACGGTTTGCCGGGCGGAAGCATTCGCAAAATCGGGATTGGGGCGTTGCTGCTGTTGCTGTTGACGACAGGCAGTTCTGCGCAAAGCCTCCGCGTTACCACTTGGAACTTGCAACCACCGGCTGTTCGCACCAATGCCGCAGCGACAAATGCCGGGGACATTCATATTTCCGCTGCCGCCGCTGAACTCAAGAAACTCAATCCCGACGTCATACTTTTGCAGCAGGTTGTTGATTGGGCGATGTGCGACGCGTTGGCCCAGGCACTCAAGCCCGCCCAATACAACGTCGTGGCTTGCTCCGCCTTTCGGGAGGCGCGGACCAACGCGCTCCGCAAACAACAAGTGGCAATTCTCGCCAAACCCGAGGCAAGGGCCTATTTCTCATGGACGGAATCCTGGCGCAACCGCGGAGCGCCAACGGTGGCGGGGGGATTCGCCTTTGCCGCGTTTCAGGTGGGGAACCAGCGGATTGGCTTCTTTTCGGTTCAGGCGGGGGCGCCCACTGGCCTCACTCCGAGCAAGAAGCGCGCGGCCGCAGCCCCTGAGGAACGGCTGACACCCGCCATCGAGCAAGTGCTGGCGCAGGTTCGCGCGATTAACAACTGGATTACCAATCGGGTGCAGGCATGTGTTATTGGTGGCACGTTTGGCCGGACGACCGGCCAAGTGATGGCACTGGAAGGCGCGCCGCTGCAAATGCTGGAGAGTGCGGGCTTCGGCGATGCCTTTCAGGGGGTGCCCGCAGCCGGCAGAGCGACTCAGCGGGCAAAGGCTGGGCAGACAGGCCCCGTTGCTGATTATCTCTTCATTCAGCCGCCCTCCTGCGCCAGCGATCCTGTGGTTCAGCCGGTAGCTGCCGCCAGGCACTACCCGGTTGCTTGCGAAGTGCGGCTAGACCTCTTGAAGGCGGTTGCCCTCCCGATGGCTCATGTAGAATCCGCCCCGCCCCGCAAGGCACCCCCGGCACAGCGCCAGGCCTCGTCGGCCAGGGCTTTATCCCAATCCGACGAGTCTGTCCCCGTTTTGCCACCGCCCGGCGTTCGTGTTCCGTCGCTGCTTTGGCTGGCGGTGGCGGTGGCTGGCCTGGCGATCCTGGCAGTGGTGTTTCGACTAGCCTTCAGGCGCAAGAGATTGCCGGCGCCGGCCGAGCCGGCGTTGCTGCCTGCTGGCAGCGAAGCCCCGTCAGGCTACACAGTGGTGCTGACCTCGCAATCGGCGTCTGAGTCCGCTTTGCCCGGCCGCGAACCGGCGCGTGCGCCCCGTCCGCTCATCCATATGGAAGCGCGGGAAACCACGCACACCCAAACCGAGCTCTGGCGCCAGCGCGTTCAGGCGGCCGAACGGCGGGCGGAGCGCGCCGACGCGGTAATTCGGGCAGGGCTGGTGCCCCATCTGCGCCGCTGGCTGAAGCAGAAACTGGTGCGCCGGCTGATTTCGGATCGAACGCAGATGCTGGAGACGCAGGAAGCCGCAGCCTGCAAGGCCCAGGCCGTCGAGCAGCGGCTTGCCCGCATCGAGCAGCAAATCCAGCAGCAGGAACGGGTTTACCAGGAGCGCCTCGCCGAACTCACCCGCGAACTGCTGGCGGCCAAAGAGGAAAACTGCGAGCTGATTCGCGCCCGCATTGATCAGGTCAAAGCCGAGATGGCCACCGCCCGGGCGCGCCTTGTGGCGCAATCCCACGCCAACCGCGAGGGCGTCGAGTAGGGCGGGTGGGCGGGAGCCGGACGCGGGGCTACGGCCGGCGAAAGAGAACAACGCGGTTGGTATTGGTGCCTTTGGCCATGTTATCCACGCCCCAGCAGTTGGCCGTCTTGGTGAATTGCTGGTCGTTGATGAGCACCAGCTCCGGCGTCAGGCCGGCGGCGATGCCACACGGCAGAAGCGCCTCTTCGAGCTTTATTTTTCCGGCGTGGACTTCCCCGACTTCAAAAGCGACGTGGCCGCTCGGCTTCAGCAGGCGATGCAGTTCACGCAGGACCGCGGTCATCGCCGTTTGCCAGGCGTCCAGCTTTCGGGGAACGGTAAACGCCACTGATTGAGCGTCAATGTCCAGGAACCAACAGCGCAGCCAGTTATCAGTGGCATAGTCCACTACGCCGAGGAATGGCGGCGAGGTGACGGCCAACGAAACGGAGCGTTCGGGGATTTGGGGCGTGTGCGCGGCGGGCTGCGTTAGCAAAATGGCCCGGGGCGCGACTTTGGCCAGGGTCCGGCGGGCGGCCGCATCGCAATCGCGCAGCAGTTGGCGGGTCTTTCGCAGGATAAGGGCGGGGACGTTCCGGGGCGGCGGGATTTGGTTGCGGCGGGCGTTGATTTTGCGCTGGGATTTGACGGAGACGGCCTGGTTGGGCGGCAAGGTATAGACAGAGAAAAAGCCGGCCGAGTGGCCGGCCAACCGGTTGAGCGCGACCAGGCAAATCCAGTCATCCACGGCGTCGAGCAAGCCGGCGGCGCGGCGCGCCAGCAAGTATTGCTTGAGCGCGGTGAGAGCGCAAAGCGTATCCGCATGAAAAAAGACCAGCAACTCCTCCGGATAGGCGGTTCCGGAAGCAAAGTTGATTTGCTGGAGCCGCTGGGCAACGTCCTCAAGACGGGGAGGGCACAACCGTGGCCGGGTCAAAACAACGCTCAAAGGATTGATATCGCATCCGTATGGCACGCGCCCCAGCAGCGCGGCTTCGATAAGGGTGGTGCCACGCCCCATGAACGGGTCATAAACCGTTTCTCCGGGTTGTGTCAGGCGTTCGATAAAAAAGCGCGGCAACTGCGGTTTGAAGCAGGCGCGGTAGGAAATCTCCTGAAGCGAGCTTGCCTGGCGTTGTTTGGCGGTCCAGAACTCGTTGACATAGGTTGGCACCTCGCGGATGGTGCCGTCGGCGTCCCGGCAGACGGTGGTCAGTGTGCGGGTAGCCTGGTTGAACTCGCGAAACGCGGCCAACTCCTCGGCCAGCGGCGGGCGGCGAACTGTTTTGCGGCGCGGGTCGTAATCCAGCGGCAACTCGGGAGTTTCCGAGCCGGCCAAGGCTTTAGTGTTGCGCGTTAATGACGGCATTTGCCGGGCATCAAAATGCCCTTCGGCGGCTGTTCCGGGCAAGTGAAGTTTGCGACAGAAAACGCCGCTCTGACCCCGCCGTTTGTAACTGCAGGAATCTCAAGGCATTATCGCCCTTCCTCCCACAGGCTTGCCGCTAATATATTTAATGAATCCGGTTGACAACCCTAACCCTTTTGGTAAAATCAACTCCGTTGGTTAGTATGATTGGTCTGATTACATCGTAAAGAGCCTTTTATGCAAACATCTAGTAAAATAAACCTTCTCTGGGCCCTAAGCTTGCTGTGTGTGATCTTAGCTTCTCCGCTTCAAGGAGAGGTCATCTATGATAATTCCAAAAACGACCTGCTGGCGCGCTACAGCCCGGGCGAGGTGGAAATCGGCGATGAGATTTTCTTGGACGGCACCGCGCGGTTCCTGACGTATTTCTCGTTCGAGTGGTGGGGGACCAGCGACGATCCCAACGCTTTCGCCGGCGAAGTGGAAGCGCGAGTGCGGTTTTACAAGAACAACGGGCCGGATTACCACAGCCCCGGCGGTGATTTCCCCACCCCCGGCGAAGTGTTTTACGACAGTGGCTGGTTCGGCGAGTTTGGCCCGACGCCCCGGGCCACGTTTATTTTCACACCGGGAATGGATTTTCCCATCGGGGGACTTTGGATTCCGGTTGACCGCATGACTTGGAGCGTCCAGTTCCGTGGAATGGGGCCGGGGGATGCGTTGGGGGTGGATATCTATTGCCCGCCCGTCGTGGGGGCGAATCCCAATGACTATTGGGAGAACGACCCCGTGCGCGGCTGGCGGCTGCTGATTAATCCCTACGCACCGAACAATCAGATGAATTTCGCGGCCTACATGGAAGCGGTGCCCGAGCCTTCCGGCATGGCGCTATTGCTGGTTGGGGGATTGGGTCTGATGGCCCAGGCGCGGCGGCAGCGGCGCAAGGGATAGGGCAAGGACAGGCCGATGGTTTTACCGGCGCGGGCGGAAGCTCGCGCCTTTTTGTTGGGTGGGCTGACGCCGAAGCTTACGGAGGCGTGACGGCTCGATAGAATTTCCAGGGATAGGCTCCGGGATGAGTGTTCGTGTGCCAAAACTGCCCCGCCTCCAGGGAATTGGTGGACAGCCTGCTCCAGGAGATCAGGTTGGAGGAACTCTGGAGGACAACTCCTTGAGGCGCGGTGCCGGTGACGCGAAAAGCCAGGCGTCCGCCCGGAAGCCTGACCGGCGCATCCAACCGCAACTGCGGAAGGCTTACATTTACAGTCCAGGCGATCGTTTGGCTCAGGAGGTTGGTCGGGTCGGTGCGCACCCACGGGGTGTTATCCTTGACCCGGGCGGCGACCTGGTTGCTGCCAGGGGAAAGAAATTGCGGCAGCAGCGTGAAGGTGGAGTTGGTGGCGCTGCTGAGAGGCACCCCGTTGGTGCACCATTGGACAGTCAGATTATGGAAAGTCGGTTGCTGGAGGACCAGGCTGAATGAGAGGGCCTGGGTAGTCGAGACGGACAGATTCGTGCTGGCGGGCCAAAAGGCGTCCACCGGCCGCGCTCGCTGGTAGATCGCCAGGACCAGGGCTTCACGGCAAACGGCGCAGAACGGAACCCCCATTACCCCCATGGCGCAATTAAGTTGCGGGCGGTACCACCCGGTCTCGTGATAGTGAGCGCCCGTGAAGAGGCCAACAATGCCGTCTCCATAGGAATCCGGGGTGGGAATGGGAGTTTCGGGAGAAATCCACGCGTTCCATTTTATGGCGGCGCGATTGGTTTCCCGGGTGGTATTGGGTTCTTCGAGATCGGGAAAGCCCGGATAAGGCGTGGTGTATTCGTCGCCCAGGTTGGCCAGAACATGCCCGATTTCGTGGGTCAGTATGGCCGGTTGCCCCATCGCGGCCTCGGCCGCCACCGCGCTGGTCGAGACAATTGCCGTCAGATTAAAGCCATCCGAGCCGCCGGGCTTGGGATCGTTGACCAGGAGAATCGCAAGGTGACACTGCGGCATGAAGCCCTGAAGCAGGGCCGTTACTCTGCCCTGGCCATTGGTACCCGAAGGGATGGTAATAAGCTCATCCCAATACGAATCGTAGGCGCTGTTGAAGTAGGTGTCTTTGGAAATCCCGTATTTGGGATGATCGGAACCCGACTCCTTCGAAGCCATCTTGATCGCGAAGGCATTGACGTAATTGCTATATCCCGTATACGGCGGGTGGGATAGAAGCGTGGCGACTGCATTGGTCGCATCAACAAGAAACTGTCCGAGTTGCGCGCTGGTATAGGCTTCGGCAAGGACGACGATGTTCAGCCGATTGGAAGCCGGGCCATTAGTTCGAATGACATGCAGGGAGGGTTGCGCGGGAGCGCGCAACGGCAGGGCGGCCATCATCGTGGCCAGAAAGCCGGTGGCCAGCAAAGAAAACGCGCGGGGCCTGGCGCGGCGCCTCACGGAGGGCTGGCGCAGGAGAGGAAAAAACGGGAACCGGGTCACGCTATTCGAAACTCAGAAGGAAAAACCGATTGCCTTGCCGCAGCGCCGGGTTGGACGGGTTCAGCGGCAGGGTGACCACAAACTGGCCGTTGCTCAGGACGGGGGTATTGCTCACCGTCTGCCAGTGGATGGGCGGCGACAGGCTGGTGGTTTCCTTGAGCACAAATCCCGCCGCCGTGTTAGTCCAGGAGATCCTGACCTGGGGATTGGCCAGTGCCTCGATTTCGAGCGTAGGCACCGGGCCAACGGGAATACAGGCGGAAAACTCGGAAGTATTGTTGGCGCTATCCGTCGCGGTGGCGGTGATGGTGGAATACCCCGGAGGGACCGGGGTGGGGAGATGGGCGACAAAGCTGTTGGTGCAATTAGCGCCGGTGACAACCGTTATCTGGCCCAGGTAGAACTGCCCCTCCCCGTAGCCGGACGGGTCGCAGGCCGGATTCGCGAAGAACTGGAGCACATAGGGTTGATTGGGTTTGCAGTTGAGCATGCCGCGGATGGCGGTGGCGGTGCCGCTGACAGCCTGGGCAAGCACCGGGTAGTTTTGCGACAAGTTGCCGCCGCTGGTGCTGCCGCAGGGAATGATGGCATTGACCCCGTAATTGCCCAAATCAATGCCCAAAGCGCCGTTGCCGAAAATCCGGTTGCCCAGAATGGCGTTATTATAGCTGACGTTGCGGATGCGGACGCCGGAGTAAATACCCTGGGCATAAGCAATCGTGTTGGCGGCACCGCCAGCGCCCCCGATCATGTTGTTGTTGGCGCCGGTTTCGCATTCCACGGAGTGAAAAATATTGCCCAGCGCGCTGATGCCGTCCGCTTTTGTCCCGATCAGGTTGCCTTGGATTACGTTCCAGGATGAGTTGACCAGGTAAAGGCCCCAGGTTTGGTTGCCCGAGATAAGGTTGGCAGCGGCCGCAGTGATGCCCCCGATCGTGTTGGAGGGGGCGTTTTCGAGGTAAACTCCCTCATGCCGGTTGCCCAGCGACAGGGTGCCCGTGATGTCGGTGCCGAGTTTGTTGCCTTGAATGACGTTCCCTTTCGCCCCGCTGCCAATCAGGAAAATCCCGGCGTCGCCGTCGGCAATGGCGTTGGCGGAGACCAGATTGCCGGCTCCAGGGGTGGTGCCCCCGATGAGGTTGCCGGGAGCGTGGGAGATGCCAATCCCCGCCCAGTAGTTCATCAACCCCGCCTTGCCGTCGGCCGTCGTGCCAATGAAGTTCCCCTGGATGAGGTTCCCGGCGGCTTGATTGCCGGTGAGGAAAATCCCGTTGGTGCGGTTCCCGGAAATCAGGTTGCCCGCGCCGCTGACAGTCCCGCCGATGGTATTGCGGGGAGACTCGATGTGGATTCCATCCACTCCGTTGCTCACGGCCAAGTGCCCGGCCAAGTCGGTGCCGATGTAGTTCCCTTGCACGAGGTTGCCGGTGGCGCCCGCCATGATCTCCAGCCCGGAATGGGCATTGCCCGAAATGAGGTTGCGGGCGCCGGCCAAAGCTCCGCCGATCCGGTTGGAATTGGCTCCAAAGATGCGAATGCCGGCCATCAGATTGCCCAGGCGCTGAGCGCCGGAGACATCGGTGCCAACCAGGTTGCCCGCCACCACGTTGCCGATGCCGTTGGTGATTAGAATCCCGATCAGCGCATTGCCGGAGATGAGGTTGCGCGCCGTGGGAACCGTGCCGCCGATGAGATTGCTGTTGGCTTGCGAGAGGCAGACACCCGAGCCGCAATTGCCGAGAGCCGCGCCGCCGGAGGCGTCGGTGCCGATGAAATTGCCCTGCACGAGGTTGTTCGAGCCGCCCCCGGTGATTTCCACCCCAAAAAAGCCGCTTCGGCAAATGACATTGCCCGCCCCCGCCTGGGTTCCGCCGATCATATTGTCGCTGCTGCCGTTCAGCAGGACGCCAGTGGCGCCGTTGCCCAGGCCGGCGTGGCCGCTGGCATCCGTGCCGATATAGTTGCCCTGTATCCGGTTCCCCGTACTGCCGGCGCCATACAAATAGATGCCGCTCTGATTATTCCCCGAGACGACGTTGCGCGCGGCGGCGGACGTGCCGCCGATCAGGTTCCCGCCGGCATTGTAAAGCCCGATGCCGTTGGTGGTATTGCCCAGGGCCGTCATGCCGGAGACGCATGTGCCGACCCGGTTGCCCTGAACCGTGTTGCCGCTGCTATTATGCAGGTAAATGCCCGTGCCGCCGTTGGCGGAGATGACATTGCGGTGCGCCGAATTCGTGCCGCCGATGACATTGCCCGAGGAGCCTTGAACCAACACGCCGCCCATGCGCGTGGTGGCCCGGCCGTTGCCCTGGCTGATGGTGCCCGTCCGGTCGGTGCCGATATAATTGCCCTGAATGACATTCGAGCTGCCGGGCGCCTGAATGGAAAGGCCGGCGCCGTAAAAGCGATTGATAATCAACCCGCGGATCGTGCTCCCCCCCGCCGTCACGTTGAGACCATCGCTGCTGGTGCCGGCATTGGCGCCGTTAAGTTCGATCAACGGGGTGCCCCCGTAGCCGGGCTGTGAAGTGCCATCAATGACGACGGGATCGGTTATGGTCGGCAAGGCGTTTGCCGGCGAGATGGTATGCACTCCGGAGCCGGGGATTTGGAAAACAATCGTATCCAGCCCGCTCGTGGCATTAGCCGAAAGAATGGCCTGTTGCAGCGACCCGGCCCCGCTGGCGTTCGTATTTGAGACTATAAAGGTGGCCGCCATGCCGCGGGAAAGGCTAAATCCTGCCAATATCGCCAGGAGGCTCAGCCCATAGGGAAGACGACTTATTCGCAAGAAAGATGCCCGGGTTTTGTCCATCATAAATGCTGCGCTAACCAGCCTACACTATCACACCGACACCGGGAGACAAGCAGAAACGGCCCCAGCAGGAAAAAGCCGCGCGGCGGCAGGGGAAGACCCTTGCTTATTTGCGGCTTAAGGGGGCCGGGCAGGCAAACGGCGGTTCCAGGAACCCTCCAAGCTCCTTACCAAGCCCCCAGCCACCTCCAAAAGCCCCAGCCTGCCCAGCCATTCTAAGGCTCCCAATAAGCCGTGTACAAGGGGTGTACAAGGGATGCTCACCGGGTGTACATCGAAAAATCTGATGAGCATCCGGTGAGCATCCCTTGTACACCCCTTGTACACGGCTTGAAAGGACGGGGGCAGCAGGGGGATGCGAGAGGAAGCGGGCTTTGAGGTTGGCGATGGGGTTTTATATCTAACCTAAGTGTTTTCAGTAACTTGTGCTATATTAAGCCGGGACAGAGGCAAAATGAGGGTGTTTTTGGCCTTTTCCGATGCTCCTGGGTTGATTGGCGGCGAATATTTGCAAAAGGGCTTTCGCCCCGGGGCGGATTCCTGTTTCAATGATCCCCCATGAAAATCCTGGTCATAGGTTCGGGCGGGCGCGAGCACGCGTTGGTGTGGAAACTGGCCCAGTCGCCCCATGTTGAGCAAATGTGGTGCGCCCCGGGTAATGCCGGCATATCGGAGGAACGGCTGGCCAAAAGCGGCAAGCAGGTGGAAAACGTTCCGCTGGGGGCCGAGGATTTGACGGGTTTGCGGGCCTTTGCCCAGCAACACCGGCCTGATCTCACGGTGGTTGGCCCGGATAATCCGCTGGCGCTGGGCATTGTGGACTTATGGCAAAAGGAGGGGCTCCGCATTTGGGGGCCCAATCAACAGGCTGCGCGCTTTGAATCGTCGAAGGTTTTTGCGCAGCAGTTTATGGAAAAGCATGGCATTCCGACGGCCCGGGCGGGGGTTTTTACGGATTTTGCGGCGGCGTCGCGTTTCGCGGCTACGCTTGGGGGGCGTTGCGCCGTCAAGGCCGACGGTTTGGCTTTGGGCAAAGGGGTGTTGATTTGCCGCGACATGGCCCAGGCCGATCACGCCATCGAGGAGATTCTGGTAAAGGGGGCTTTTGGCAGTGCCGGGGCCCGCCTGGTCATTCAGGAACTGCTCGAAGGCATGGAGATCTCCTTGCATGCCCTTTGCGATGGCAAGGCCGCCAAACTCTTTCCCACGGCCCAGGACCACAAGCGCGCCCTGAAGGGGGACCGCGGTCTTAATACCGGCGGCATGGGCGCCTATTCCCCCGCGCCGTTTCTGACCGCCCCCGAACTGACGGCGGTTGGCCGCCGCATTCTCGAGCCCTGGCTGCGGGGCTGCGCGGCGGAGGGGATTGATTTTCGGGGCATTCTTTACCCGGGAATCATGCTCACGCAAGAGGGGCCCAAGGTGCTGGAGTTCAATGCCCGGTTTGGCGACCCGGAGACGCAAGTCTATCTGCCACGCCTGAAGAATGATCTGGTCGAATTGCTCGAGGCGAGCGTGGACGGGACATTGGCGGAGATCGCATTGGAATGGGACCCGAGGCCTTCCGTTTGCGTGGTGATGGCGTCGGGGGGCTACCCGGGCAGCTACCAGAAGAACAAGCCCATCCGCGGGCTTGAGGCTGCCGCTCGCATGGCCAATACCAAAGTCTTCCACGCCGGCACCGCCCGGGTGGGAGATCAAGTGGTCACCAGCGGGGGCCGGGTGCTGGGGGTGACCGCCTGGGGGGAAGACCTGAAGCGGGCGCGGGATGCTGCTTATGCCGCGGTGGACGCCATTGGCTTTGACGATGCTCATTTCCGGCGTGATATCGCCGCCAAAGCCCTGGCTTGAGCGAGCCCGGGCAGCCGCGCCCGGCGCGGCTGTCAAGCGGGCGGCCGGGCCGGGGCTGATGCTGCCGCCGCGGGCGGGAGCGGCCGCCTTCGTTTCGAGGGCGCGCCCCGGCGTCCGGCGGCCAACTCCGCGAGCCGGGATGCAGTTGGTGAGGCGGCGTGGGCGGGGCGGGATCATCCTTGCTTAGTGAGGCCGCTGAAATAGCATCTGAGCGTGAGCGAACTGCGGGATCATGTAGCGCGAGTGATTCGCGAGCACCGGCTGCTGCGCCCGGGGCAGCGCGTCCTCGTGGCGGTTTCCGGCGGGGTGGACTCGCTCGTGCTTTTGCGGGTGCTGGAGGAACTGGCGCGGGGGCAGCGGTGGCGGCTGACGGTGGCGCATTTGAACCACCAGCTTCGCGGCCGGAGCAGCGACGCCGACGAGCGCCTGGTTTGCCGGGAGGCGGCCCGGTTGAAGCTGCCGGTGGTGGTCGAGCGCGTGGCGGTCGGCCGACTGGGCCGCGCGCAGGGGGGGTCGCTCGAGATGGCCGCGCGGAAGGCGCGGCACGATTTTCTGGCTGGCACCGCCGTGCGCCTGCGCATCCCCACGATTGCGCTGGCGCATCAGGCCGACGATCANNGCTGCGCGGGAGCGGAGGGGAAGGACTGGCCGGCATGAAATGGCGCGGCCCCTCGCCGAGCAACCCCGGGGTTGAGTTGATTCGCCCGCTGCTGGACCAGCCGAAGAGCGCGTTGTGCCAATTCGCGCGGGAGCAGGGCATTCGCTATCGGGAGGATGCGAGCAATGCGCGGCTGGATTTTCAGCGGAACCGGATTCGCCATGAGCTCTTGCCGTTGCTGCGGCGCAATTATCAACCGGCCCTGGACAGGGCGATCCTGCGCCTGATGGCTATTATTGGCGATGAATCGGAGTTTGTGGGGGCGGAGGCTGGCCGGTGGCTGGAGGGCGGAGCCGGGGTGGGAGCCGAAAGGGCGGGCTCGAAGGGGAGGGGGGGGAAGGGCGCCCGGCGACCTCTTTCGCCCGGGGCGCGGAGTGCGTCGCGGCGGCTGCGGTTTGAGGAATTGCCGGTGGCCGTGCAGCGGCGGTGCGTGCAGATGCAGTTGGCGAGGCAGGGAGTCGTGCCGGATTTTCAACGGGTGGAGGAATTGCGCCTGAAGGCGGGGAAGAAAGTCGCGGTTGGCGTGGCGGCGTCAGCCGGGGACAGTGCGCGCCGTTCTCCGCAGCGCAAGGATGAGCGGGCCGCGCGGGGCGAACCTATTCGTTATGCGGTTCGCGATTCGTGGGGCGAAGTGCGGGTGGAAGAGGGAGCGGCGGAAATGTTTGGGACGGGGTCTCGGCAGGTGGAATTGCGGGGCAGGGCAGGGGAATTGGAGTTTGGCGGGGTCAGGATATGCTGGCGTCTCCGTTCGGGGGGAAATTACCGGCGGGGACAGCGCTCCGAGGGGAAAGAGTATTTTGATGCGGACCTCGTGGGGTCGCCGGTAATCGTGCGGTATTGGCGGCCGGGCGATCGCTTTCAGCCGATTGGCATGGCCGGTTCGGTGAAACTGCAGGATTTCTTCACCAATCAGAAGGTGCCGCGCGATCAGCGGCGCCGGCTGGTCGTGGGCGTGAACGCGGCGGGCGAGATTTTTTGGGTGGAAGGGATGCGGATCGGGGAACGCGGCAAGCTTCATCGGGGGACGATTCGCCGCTTGCAATGGTGCTGGAAGCGGCTTTAACTGGCGGAGTTGCGGCTGGCCGGCGGGTGTGCTAGGCTTGCAACGACCAGAGCTAAGATGGCGAATGACAATAAATCCGGCGACCCGGGCAAGAACTTGAACAAAGGCAAGGAGTTCAAGGTGCCCCCGCGTACCATGATGGTCTGGATCGCGATTCTCGGGGGCGTCACGCTGCTGATGCTCTTCAAGGATCGCATGGAGACGCCGGGCGAGCTGCTGAGCCAATACAAGTTCCAGCAGTTGGCGCAGTCGAACCAGATTGTCCGGGCGACGATCAATTACAGCCCGCAAAGCCCGGATTTGCGGGAGATAACCGGCAAGTATTGGCGGCTGGAGGGCGAGCACAAGGTGGAGGTGCCGTTCCGCGTGAAAGCGCGGCTGACGCCCAGGCTGGAGGAGATGCTCCTGGGCATGCCGCAGTTCGAGCCGCGCGAGCCCAGCACGATGCTGTACAGTTTCATGCTGAGCATATTGCCGTTTCTGGTGATCGCGGCCCTGATTTATTTTTTCTTCATCCGGCAAATCAAGATGGCGGGCAAAGGCGCGCTGAGTTTTGGCAAAAGCAAGGCGCGGTTGCTGGCCAAGGAGCGCAACAAAACCACGTTCAAGGATGTGGCGGGCGTCGAGGAGGNNAAGAAGTTTCAGCGTCTCGGCGGGCGGATTCCCAAGGGCGTGCTGATGATTGGCCCGCCGGGCACGGGTAAGACGCTGCTGGCCAAGGCCATTGCGGGCGAGGCGGATGCCGCGTTTTTCAGCATCAGCGGGTCGGATTTTGTAGAAATGTTCGTGGGCGTCGGCGCCAGCCGCGTGCGGGACATGTTTGAGCAGGCGCGCCGCAATACGCCCTGCCTGGTGTTCATTGATGAAATTGACGCGGTGGGGCGGAGCCGCGGGCATGGGTTGGGCGGTGGCAATGATGAGCGGGAGCAGACGTTGAACGCGCTGCTGGTGGAGATGGACGGGTTTGACACGCAGGAGGGCATTATTATCATCGCCGCGACCAACCGGCCGGATGTGCTGGATCCGGCCCTGTTGCGTCCGGGGCGGTTTGATCGCCAGGTCACCGTCAACCTGCCGGATGTCCGGGGGCGCGAGGCGATTTTGAAAGTCCATGCTAGAGCGTGAAGCTGTCGCCCGCCGTTGACCTGTCGGTGATAGCGCGGGGCACGCCGGGCTATTCGGGGGCGGAGCTGGCCAACCTGCTGAACGAGGCGGCCTTGCTGGCGGCCAGCACCAACAAGAAGGCGGTGGGCATGGAAGAGCTGGAGGAGGCGCGGGACAAGGTGCGTTGGGGGCGCGAGCGCCGCAGCCTGGCGATGACGGACGAGGAGAAGAAATTCACCGCCTGGCATGAAGCCGGGCATGCGCTGCTCAACGTGATTTTGCAGCACACGCATCCGTTGCATAAGGTCACGATCATTCCGCGCGGCCAGGCCCTGGGGGCGACGATGTCGCTGCCGAAGACGGATGTTTTGAATCGGCGGCGAAAGGAAATGCTGGACTTGATCGCCGTGATGATGGGCGGGCGGATTGCCGAGGAGATTATTTCGGGAGACATTTCCAGCGGCGCGGCGGGCGACATTCAGCAGGCAACGAATATGGCCCGGGCCATGGTCACCCAGTGGGGCATGAGCGACCGGCTGGGGATGGTGCAATACGGGAACGATGATGAGTTTGTGTTTCTGGGCCGCGAGGTTTCCCGCGCCAAGGTGTATAGCGAGTTCACGGCGCAGGAGATTGACAGCGAGGTGAAGCTGATCATTGACTCCGCTTACCAGCGGGCAAAAGACCTCCTGACAACCAACCTGGACAAGCTGGAGCTGATCGCCAATACGCTGCTCGAATACGAAACTTTGGACGGGCAGCAAGTGGAGGAGATCGTGCGCACGGGCAAGTTCACCGCGCCGCCGCCGGCGCCGGAAGTCGAACCCCCGCGCGGCGCGCCCGCGGGCACCCCGCTGCCGGAAACGCCGGCCAAACCGGCGCCGCCCAAGCTGCCCGGACTCGGCACCCCCGCGCCCGCCACGGCGTAAAGATTCGTTCGCCCGAAAGGAGCAGGCGCCCTGCCGGAGGAGCTGCTGTTGCCGCGGGAGCCAGCCTGTATCCCGGCGCGGGAATTCCGCATTCGACATTTGCGCAGCCGCTGATTAGGTTCCGGGCATGATTATAGCGCCATCAGTGCTGGGTGCGAACTTTGGCCGGCTTGCCCGCGAAGTCAGCCGGGTGAACGCGTCGGGGGCCGAATGGGTGCACCTGGATATTATGGACGGCCATTTCGTGCCGAACATTTCGTTCGGTCCGGCGGTAGTGCAGACGCTGCGTCCGCTGTCGAAGTTGTTTTTCGACGCGCACCTGATGTGTTCGAAGCCTGAGATTCTGCTGGAGCCGTTTGCGCGGGCGGGGGCGAACCAGATTGACATTCATGTGGAACTGGGCGAAGCCGTGACGCCGTTGCTGTGGAAAATCCGGTCGCTGGGGTGCAAGGCGGGCCTGGTCATCAATCCTCCCACCTCCATCGCGCTGGTGGCTCCCTATTTGGAGGAGATTGATTTCCTGTTGATCATGACGGTGAATCCCGGTTTTGGCGGGCAGTCGTTCATCCACGAGATGTTGCCCAAGATACAAAAGGCGCAGGCCTGGCGGCGGGAGCGGGGGTTGGATTTCAAAATCGGTGTGGACGGCGGCGTTGATTTTAAGACTGTGGCCGAATGCGCCCGGGCCGGCGCGGATACCTTTATCAGCGGAAGCACGCTCTTTGGCCGGCCCAACCTGAACGCGGCAGTGAGAAAAATGCGGAAAGCCGCGGAGGCGGCGGTCGGCCAGGCGGGGGTGGCGGCGCCCGCAGGTCCGGAGCCGGCCGGCGCGAGAAAGGCAAACTGAGCAGGCGGCAGCAGGGCAATTTATGAGCATCAAGTTTGGAACCGACGGTTGGCGGGCAATTATTGCGGACGAGTTTACCTTTGCAAATGTCGCGCGCGTGGCGCAGGCGAGCGCCGATTATTGGCGCGTCCGGCGCGTGTCCGGCACGGAGAAGAAGGTGGTGATCGGCTATGACCGGCGCTTTCTGTCGGACGCCTTTGCCGCCCGCAGCGCCGAGGTTTTTGCCGGCAATGGCTTTCAGGTTGTTTTAACGCCGGCCCCGACGCCCACGCCTTCCGTTTCTTATGCGGTCAAAAGCCAGCGGGCGATTGGCGGCGTGATGATTACCGCCAGCCACAACCCGCCGTCCTTCAACGGGTTCAAACTCAAGGCTCATTATGGCGGATCCGCCGCGCCGGAGGAGTGCGCGGGAGTCGAGGCCTGGCTGGATAAGCGGCCCGTCAAGGCCACGCCCCTGGCGGACGCGATGAAAGCCGGGCGGATCCGGATTAAAGATGTTCGCCCGGCTCATTATGCCGCCATCAAGCGGCTGGTGGACTTTAAGCGGATCGCCAGGTCCGGATTGCGCTTTGCGCATGAAGCCCTTTTCGGTGTGGGAGCCGGTTGTTTCGAGGAGTTGCTGGCGGGGACTTCCTGCCGCGTGACCACGTTGAACGCGCGCCACGACGCCTTCTTTGGCGGCATCAACCCGGAGCCCATCGAGGCGAACTACGCGCGCAGCGCCGCTTTTCTCAAGCAGCATCCACATGATATCTGCCTCGTCACCGATGGCGACGCGGACCGGGTGGGCGGCATGGATGGCCGGGGCAATTACCTGACCACGCATCAGGTCATCTGCCTGTTGCTGCATCACTTGATTGTCAACCGGCAACTCCGGGGGCGGGTGGTTAAAGCGCTTAACACCACCTCGATGATGGATGCCATATGCGCGGCTTACGGGCTTGAGCTGGTCGAGACGGGGGTCGGCTTCAAGTATATTGCGGCCGAAATGATAAAAGGGGGAGTCTTGCTCGGTGCGGAAGAAAGCGGCGGCATCGGATTTCCCGGCCATATCCCGGAACGTGATGGCATTGCCGCCGGGCTCGTGCTGCTGGAGTTGCTGGCGACCGAGCGCGTCTCCGTCCATAAGATTCTGGGCTCGCTGGTCAAAAAATTCGGCCCTCACGAGTATGGGCGCATAGACACGCGGTTCCCGCTGGAGAAGCGCGCGGAGCTGATGGACTTTTTGAAGCGGAACCCGCCGGATCGGCTGCTGCGTTCGGGAGTCGTCGAGGTAAAG
>MTKZ01003324.1_pt1 | contig 23047 bp, 21 predicted proteins | sample 1042781 | NCBI WGS metagenome assembly MTKZ01 (sample SAMN06212207, study PRJNA360539) | anaerobic digester metagenome | biome: Wastewater treatment plant; material: sludge; isolation source: anaerobic digester fed with sludge from wastewater treatment plant | place: Denmark: WWTP Viborg ... | reverse complement strand
GCCTGATAGAGAGCGGGATCGATCTGGAAAAGAGGCTGGCCGGCTTTGATATCGGAACCTTCTGTGAATAGACGCTTCTGGATGATACCGCCGACCTGGGGACGCACTTCGGCGACTAAATAGGCGGATGTCCTGCCGGACAGTTCAGTGGTTGTTACCGCCGGTTTTGTATTCATGGTTACATAAGCAACCTCGGGCATCGGCGGCGGTCCGCCCTTTTTGTTACCGCAGCCACACAATATCAAAACCACAGCGAGAAGACCTGCTGTGGCCCTCCATTTGAACCTGTTATTCCTTCTCATCGGACACCCCTTTGTGCATGAATAGAAATATACTATCTTTCGGTTATTTTTTTTTCATCTTTTTAAAAGCGGATGGTTTCAGAACTGCCGGATGCGGTTCCATGCCGGTCATCAGCAGTTGAACGTAGTCGCGGATCTCTCTCCGGACACGGGACGCATCAAAAGCATATCCCATTAATTTGTCGTCCATGGCGGCGTGGAGACTGATCATCTGCAGGCATTTGGCGGCCGTTGCCGGATCGACACTACTGGAAAGCCGTCCCATCCGCTGTTCTGCCTGTAGAAAAACTTTTAGCCCTTCGTTGGCCCTGCGAGGTCCTAAGTTTCGCTCCTCCATGATTTTCTGCATTTGGGTCATCAGTTGACGGTCGGAGAAAATCGAGCAGATCATCAGGACCGTTTCATAGTGTGCACAATAGATTGCATAAAGGACGTCTTCCAGAATTTCGGGCAGTGTGCGTGTCCCCACCTGAAGTGGCAGGTTCTGCAAGAGTTTTGTTGTTTCACTAAAGCGCGCGGTGACCACCTCGTAAATGAGTCCCGCCTTGTCCTTAAAGTGGTGATAGATCAGTCCCTCGGCGACTTTTGCCTCGCGCGCGATTTCCCGTGTGGTTAAACGGGTAAGCCCTTTCGTTTGCAGTAAACGTTCAGTGGCGTTGATGATGTTCTGTCGATTGTCGATCATTCTTTTCCTGTTGGCCTTGCACAGGGTTGCTGACAGTCTTTTTACGCTGCAGCAAATGGAACCCGTCCGAAATCATGTTGAGCAATTGCTCAATGTATTTAAATGAACGTTCAATAGTTGTCAAGATTTTTTTTGAGCTTCGTCTACATCACGGGGGGTATTGAGATTTTGAAAAAGCCTGCCGTCTTGGTTAAACGGTGAAATCTGTTTTTCAGAAACCGTCAGCACCCGCATGTCTCTGTAAAAACCGGTGATTTTGAGCTTGTTCAGCATCAGGAGGCGTTTGATGGAAGGCAGGCAGTTGCGTGAATAGACTGCGTGCAGCGGTTGATAGCCTTCAGCGAGTTCGGGAACGATGACATCATGTTTGCCGGTAAGTCCTGCCAGGTACTCGATAAAGTCCCCATTCAGATAGGGCATGTCGCAAGCACTGACAAAAACGTAAGGATTTTTTGAATAAAACAGACCTGTGTAAATTCCTCCCAGTGGACCTTTGCCTTTGTAGATGTCTGTAACGATGGCCGCACGGGTAAATTCAAGGTAGGGCAGAGGGTCGTTCGTGATGATCAGGATTTCAGAAAACAGCCGGCTGTAGATGTCTATGGTCTTGTCAATCATGCGGGTGCCGTTGATTTCCAGAAACGCCTTATTCACCCCCATGCGGGTGTTTTTGCCGCCAGCGAGGATGATTCCGGTCATAGTGATTTTCTTTTCCTTCAAAAATCAGGCTCCTTCAGTTTGTGCTTTTTTTTACCATAAAACGATCCAAAAAGATTGAATTTTCATGACATTTTTTTTGATATTTTTATTGACACTTGAAACATTAACCTATAAAAACGCAAAATCTGTAATTTTTCCGATTTTATAAGGAGGGTTGCCAATGGGTTCTGATGATAAGGTTTTTGGTTTACCTGCCGCAAGCGGCAGGTGGTTATTTGTGGTCTTGGGGATTGTGATGAATGTTTGTCTGGGAGCGGTTTATGCTTACAGTATCTTTCTGAAACCGGTCAAGGAGGCGTTTGCCGGTATTTCAGCCTTTCAGGCCAATCTGCCTTTCATGGTTTTCCTGGCTTTTTTCTCAGTTCTGATGTTTTTCGGCGGACGGGTTATGGAAAAACTGGGACCGCGTAAACTGGGAATGATCGGCGGCATTATTGTCGGACTTGGCTGGCTTCTTTCCGCCTTTGCTTCAAATATCTGGATGCTGACTTTAACATATGGAGTGATTGCCGGATCAGGAGTCGGCCTGGTTTATGGTTGCCCGGTATCCATGGGAGCCAAATGGTTTCCGGACAAAAAAGGTCTTGCCGTGGGTCTGATGCTGGCGGGTTTCGGGGGATCGGCCCTGATTACCGGAAAGGTCGCCAACGCCCTGATTCCATCCGTTGGATTGTCGACAACCTTTATGTATTTTGGTATCGCTTTCGGCATTATTCTTGTTGTTCTGAGTTTGCCATTTCGTTTTCCTGCCTCAGGCTGGGTCCCAGCGGGCTGGAAACCCGCTGCAGGAACCGTTGCCGCTTCCGATTTTACCTCGGGCGAAATGATGAAAACCGGCGCATTCTGGGGATTGTTCTTGTGCTATATTATCGGATGCGTCGCAGGATTGATGGCCATCGGTATTTCCAAACCGGTTGGCAACGAAATCATCAAGATTTCCGGTGAGACAGCCGCCACTCTGGTTGGTATTTTCGCTATCTTCAACGCCGTCGGGCGTCCGCTGTTTGGTTTTTTGACGGACAAGATTACGCCCCGCAATGCCGCAATTCTCAATCTATTGATGATTCTCATCGTTTCCATTATTATGATTACGGCCAAGGAAGGCGATACGATGCTTTACACGATCAGCTTCATCGGATTCTGGCTGGGGCTGGGCGGCTGGCTGGCAATTGCGCCGACTGCGACGGCTTCATTTTTCGGCATGAAGAATTACGCACAGAATTACGGAGTGGTCTTTTTCGCATATGGTTTGGGCGCCATCATTGGTGGTATTATTTCCGGTCAGGCCAAGGATGTCTTCGGAACGTACACTTACGCCTTTTACCCTACGGCAGTGCTTGCGGTTGTTGGATTGGTGCTTGCGGTGGCGTTGCTGAAAACACCGAAGAAGGGTTAGTTTTCGACAAGTATTGTCACAGAATTTCTATTGAAAAGCCTCCCCGGGGTTTCCCTCCAGGGAGGCTTTTTTAGCGGAATCAACGGATAATTTTCCGGTCAATGGCTGCATGGGTTTTCCCTTCATGCTCCACCATCGAATGGCTGTCTCCCTTGCCCCGGAAGCGTTTGACGTTGAGCATGAAGATTTCGAGCTTGGAGAGCACATTGGGCGGCAGAAGGTTCCCGTCAATTTCAATCGAGATGGTCGGGTATTTTCTTTCCCGTGCCCAGGGGGTATAAAGTCCTTCGATGACGCGGCCGATCAGGCAGGCGAAGGGTGAAATGTTGACAATGCCCGAATAGCCGTCCATCATGGCTGTGGCGGCTACTCCGCTGGAAATGCAGATTTCTGAATGCAGTTCATGGCTTGCGAAATGCTTTTCAGCGTTTTTCATGATTTTGTTCATGTCGTGCGGTGTGTGCGGCACGAGTCCGGTTGAGTTTAGGGTTTCGCGGACATTTTTTTCCACATGTTTTTTGTAGACATGTTCGATTCTCCAATCGATGATATCCCGGAACTCCCTGGTAAACGGACGCCGGTACCACGGGGCAAGTTTCAGCTTTTTCTTGAGTTCATAATGCCTTACGAAGTCGCAGTAATAAAACCATTCGGCAACATTCGATACCTTGCCCACAATGCCGTGACGGCTGAACTGCTGGATTAATTCATCCACGGCAAAATCATCACGCCGGACATAGATCTCTCCTACGATCAGGACTTTGGGGCAGTCTTCCATCTTTCTGGCAAGCGGGATTCCGGAGATCGTATCAGCGATATCCTTCAGAACAGGCAGAACTTTGGTGATATCCTGTTCCGCGACGCTGATCATTTTTTGCCAGACCTGGTCATAAACCTTCATGGCTTCCACAGGATCGGCGGCACACGTCCTGAGAGAGGTTTCCACATCTTTCATATAGTCCCCGATCACGGCCGCCCACCAGGCGTACTTGGTAAATTCCGTTCCCAGTTCCGTGTAGGAATTGTCCGAATCCATGGTAAACACGACAACGTTCTCCAGGCGCAGATCCTTGAAAAGATTTTCGTAAAACACAAAATACTGTCCGGTTCTGCAGGGTCCCGTCGTGGTGGGGACAAACAGGATATAGATCTCATCCTTTCGGTACTGATCGGAAGACAGATATTTCAACGCGCTTCCCAGAACCAGGTGCGACGGCAGGCATTCCTTGCCGGAGGCGTGATTGCGCGCCATCTGCAGGGTGTAGATATCGGGGACAGGCATGGTTTTCGTGTTGAGACCGAGCCCGCGAAGGGTGGCCCCGACCAGTTCAGCGGAGAGCCTGCCCATGTTGGACAGGAGCAGGACAACCCGGGGGTTGTTCTTAATCGGGATTTTTTCGCCGGTGAAATTGTTTTTAATGTGAATCTCTTCTCCCGGATTGTTGATAAAGCGAAGGCCGTTGTCGTACCGTTCCTCGCGGATCTCGGTCAGCTTGGAACGGTAGCCTTCGATGATGTCCAGGAAGGCTTCAATGCGCGTATCGACGCCGGCATCGGCCGTGTGGGAATCCAGCTCCAGGATTAAAAACGGTTTGGTGCCCATGATCCACTTCAAATAATGCAGCATGAAAGAATCAGGTGCGCACGAAAAATTGGAAATATAGGTTACGAAAATATTGTCTTCATTTTTCAGAAGCGTGCCGGCCTTCATGTCCTGCTGGCCGTAATACCAGTACATGTTGGGATAAATGGCCTGATCAGCAAAAGGAAGAATGTCAAACGGGATGATCGAATAGCCCCGGGAGGTATATTTCCGGGGAATACCCATATTGGCGTCTGCGGTAAAGGAGTTGTAGGGGCGTCCCAGGATCGCGATGACCGGGCGTTCGGCACGTCGTGCCTCTTCCAGAGCCTGTTTGCCAAGCTCTGTGAATCTGTCAAAGCACTCCATCTGTTTTTTGTGTGCCACAGTGAATGCGTTTTTCGCTTCGGCCTCACTGAATCCAAGTGATACGGCCATCTCAATGAACGGCTCGGCGGCTTTTTTTGTCCCGTACATGAAACTGACGACCGGTGTCAGATATTGATTCTCCGGAATCTCCGGAAAGGCTTTCTTGATATAATAGGGCAGGGCCTGTGTGATCGGGCAGAAATTGGCATGAACCGTTTTCTCATAACTGTCCATATCCCGGAAATGGGGCAGGAACACATAATCGATATTACGGTTTAAAATGTCCTGAACAGCGCCGTGTGCGATTTCTGCCGGGAAGCAATAACTGCTTTCAACGCGTGCTGTTCCTTCGTGGGAGATTTCCTGGGATACAAAAGTTTCTATCCCCAGAGTATGGAAGAACCAGGAGTAGAATGGCCAAAGCGTGTAAATGGAAAAACAGCGCGGAATGCCGACGATGAAATCCTTTTTCTTAACCAGTGTGGCGGGGTCGGGGGCGCATTCTTTAAACAAGATGTCATTTCGTTTTTCAATGTAGTCGGTGACTTCGGCCTCGTTGAAAACTTTTTTCTTGCGGATGTTGGCGTATTTGTTACAACGGCCGCCGAACATGTACTTGTGGCCGTTGACATTTAGAATACGAATAGGACAGAAATTATCGCATGCTTTGCACTGGAATTCCTTTTCATAGACGATATCCGTGGCCAGAATCTGATCGATGTCATAGCTGGACTTGGCCAGAAATCCTTCCGCAACTTTTTGTTTGGCAAGAATTCCGACGCCGAAACAGCCCATTAACTCCGGGTCCGGTGGAACCAGGATGTCTTTATCAAGCAGCATGGCAAAGGCCAGCGGGACGGCCTTGTTTTTGGCGACGCCGCCCTGAAGAACAATGTTTTTGCCGATGGTCCGGTTGCCCACGACGCGGTTAAGATAATTGGATACAATCGAGGTGACGATTCCGGCGGTGATGTCTTCCCGGGACGCTCCCTGCTGAATGGCATTACGGATATCCGAATTGATGAAAGCGGAGCAGTGCTCGCCGAATTTCAGAGGCTCCTTTGCCGCCAGTGCGATATCGCCGATCTGGTCGGCTTCCGGGATGTTCAGATCTCCCTGCGCAGATTCTTCGAGGAATGAACCGGTTCCTGCAGAACAGGCTTCGTTCATCGCGTAATCGATCGGGACCTTGTTTTTGAGAGAGACATACTTGGCATCCTGGCCTCCGATTTCAAAAATCGTGTCGATGTTGTCCCGGTAAAATGTGGTGCCTACGGCGTGCGCGATGATTTCATTATAGACGCCTGGTGTTTCGAGAAAAACGCCGAGGATCTCGCGCGATGAACCGGTCGTGGCGGCCAGGTTGATATTGATTTTTCCGTTGCCAATGTCTTCACGAATCTGCTTCTTCATTTGCACGAGGCAGTTCTTGAGGGAACGGACAGGATCGCCGTGCGTCCGTCCATAAAAGGACGCGGTAATCTCGTTGGTTTCGATGTCGATAAGGCAGGCTTTGGTTGTGGTCGAGCCGCCGTCCACACCAAGAATGTATTCACGACCGGCTACGACTTTACCTTTTTGGGAAGGGAGATACGTGACCCGGCCCTGAGCCGTCTGCAGGCTTTTGAATCTCTTAAACTGAATCTGGCTGCTTTTGAATAACTTTTCTGCAGACGGTAAGACACTTCCGGAGATTTCCGCCATCAGGGCTGCGCCATAAGCCTCGAAATACGGTGCCTCTTGGGGAACGATGAATTCGATTTGCGGCATTCGCTCCCGGATAAAGCGCAGGATGTATTGGTTTTGCGTTACCCCGCCAACAAGCAGCACGGTTCCTTTTTCGATTTTCGCTCTTTTGAGAAAATCGATGACTTTAACGGCCATGACATCGCTCAGCGACAGTACGATATCGCCGGTAGTGGCTTCACCTTTGTTGAGCCGGTGCGTGCAGTCGCTTTTCATGAAGACCGAGCAGCGCGAGGATAGCTTCAGGACGCGGCAGTCATCAGGAATGCTGTTGATATCGCCCAGTCTCATATTCATCCGCGCCAGCTGCTGTTTGAAAAATTCTCCGGTTCCCGAGGCGCACTTGTTACCCGAGAAGCTGGTGATGATTTTGTTGTTGCTGTCGATGGTGTAGACAACCAGATCTTCTCCGCCCAGGGAAACCAGGGCGTCGATTTGGTGATTGATTTTTTGCAGGGCTTCCTCAATGCAAAGGGGTTCGATCACACTGCTGATATTCAATAGATGGCGACCCTCGGTACCGGTAACCAGGGCTTTCGTATCTGATGGTATGCTGTTGGCGGAGAGCATCTTGTTGAGAGTGTCAAGAAAATTGCCTTCATGAGGTTCAACGGCGCTCCAAACGATGCGATCCCCCTCCAGCATGGCCGCTTTTACGTTTGACGATCCGATATTGATTCCTAAACTATGCATAAATACTCCGTAAAAAATTGTCCCTGTGGTCAATATTACGATTGATCCATGTCGTCAAGCACCAGATGTGATTTTTAAAACATCCTTTTATAAAATAAATGGTTAGAGAGATTCAATGAAAAAGAAAAAAGCAGCTGATTACGCTTGCAGTCAGCTGCTTTTTAAATCGAATATCAATAAGCTTCCGGGTTGGTTAGCACGATTTGTTTTGCCAAATCCCGTTTGGTGTTAATGGCCTTCTTCCATCGCGCCGCCTATATACATCATCGCCAGAAGCATGAAAACCAGCGTCTGGACAACCGACGTAAAGATCATCAAAAACATAATGGGCAGCGGAACAATCAGAGGTACCAGAAGAAGGACAACCAGAAGAACGATGTCTTCACCGGCTATGTTGCCGAAGAGACGGAAAGTCAGGGACAATGGACGCGACAGGTGACTGATGACTTCAATCGGCAGCATCAGCGGAATCAGCCACCAGACAGGTCCCAGGAATTGTTTGAAATATTTGAAACCGTGCGTGATGACGCCGACGACATGCGTGGAGAAAAAGACGACGAGCGCCATGGCCAGGTTCGTGTTGATGTTGGCCGTGGGTGATTCAAATCCGGGAATGATTCCAATGAGGTTGCTTGTTAAAATAAACAATCCCAGTGTGGCAATCAGGGGGAAAAATTTCTTCCCGTGTTCTCCCATGGTATCGACCAGCAGGGAATGAAGGCCATCCACGATTACTTCCATCACATTTTGTATGCGGCCCGGATAGACCTGAAGGTTACGGGTGGCCAGAAACGAGAGTACGGCCAATATCAGCATCACGAAGAGAGTGTTGAAAACGATGGTCATATTAATGCCCATATCGTGCAACCAAGAAGTATGGAAGAATATTAGGGGTTCCATTTGTGTCTAACTAACCTCCTCAATTAAGTTTTTTTTTGCCAGTGTTGTGATCACAGTGAAAGTGACATTAATCACAACCACGGAAAGTCCAATGAGTAGTCCGACGACATGAACCGTATCGGCGGCAAGCAGAAAATATACGACCACGCCGGTCAGCGCCAGACGGATGTAATACTTCATCATGGTTGGTCGTTTCACATTTCCGGAAAGATTTTTAAAGAGATTCTGCAGGCCGTATTCCATGCCGTGAAAATTAAGAATGCTGATAAAGCCGCCAAGAAGAATTCCCAGGGAAAACTTAAACGGAGCGAAAAACAGAGAGGGAATGAATAGAATTGCCAGAATGATCCAGTTGGCGATTTCAAGTTTTCTTTGGAGCGGGTCTTTGACGATGGGGTTCACTTTTCAAACTCTTTATGATGAATTCTTCATCCGTGAAATTTCTTTTTATTAAAACATAAATGTTACGAAAACCGGCCGAAATACCGATCGCAAGAAAGACGACCGTAAAAGCATAGCCGGAGTCAAATTTCCTGTCCAACCAAGTTCCTAAAAGGAGGCAGCCAAAAATCGCCAGAACCATTGCGATTCCAATGCTGCTGGCGTAAGCCATCTGGATGCTCAATTTTTTGGTTTCGCTATCCATTTAGTGATGCGATCCTTAACATGCGTGATGGGCAAAGTCAATCAAAAACATGACTGCCGTTCATTTTTTATTTAAAAGATGCCGGTTTTGCCTGTACCATTCAATTGTCTTTTGCAACCCGGTTGATAAGTTGGTTGTTGCCTTGAATCCGAATTCTTTCAATGCTTTGGAGGTGTCGAGCTGACGGCGGGGCTGGCCATCGGGCTTAGAGGAGTCCCAGACAATCTTGCCTTTGAAACCGGACAGTCGGGCGATGAGTTCAGTGAGTTCCCCAATGGAAATTTCATATCCCGCCCCGATGTTTACCGGTTCACTTTTTTCGTACAGATCGGCGGCCATGCAAATGGCTTGAGCCGCATCTTCCACATAGAAAAATTCCCTGGTTGCACGTCCTGTTCCCCATACTTCCAGTGAATCTGAATGGTTATCGATGGCATCAAAACATTTTTTGATCAATGCCGGAATGACATGGGATGAACGGGGATCGAAATTATCGCCGGGACCGTAAAGATTGACCGGCAGGAGGAAAATGGAGTTAAAACCGTATTGTTGACGATAAGACTGGGACTGCACCAGCATCATTTTTTTGGCCAGTCCGTAAGGGGCGTTGGTTTCTTCTGGATATCCGTTCCAGAGATCCTCTTCTTTAAAGGGCACCGGGGTAAATTTGGGGTAAGCGCAGATGGTTCCCAGTGCTACGAATTTTTCAATTTTACGCAGATAGGCCTCATGAATCAGCTGGGTGCCCATGATAAGGTTGTCATAGAAAAGTTCTGCTGGTTTTTCCTGGTTAAAGCCAATGCCACCCACTTTTGCGGCAAGGTGAATGATGATGTCCGGTTTGGTGTCATCAAACATGCGGCGAATATCTTCCAGATCCGTGAGATTGTATTGGGGCAGATCAGCAATATCAATGCTACGGCAGCTGTAATCAGCAAGTTTCCTGATCAGGTGCTGCCCCAGAAATCCTTTGCCTCCTGTGACGGTTATTCTTTTATCGGCAAGCAATTTTTACTCCTCTTGAATTTTATATTAACTGATTCTTTCAACATTTGCACAGGAATAACCTGCATCCAGCAAGGTCTTTTCTTTTTTGGCCAATTCCAGATCAGCCGCGACCATCATATCAACGAGCTGGTCAAATGTAACCTTTGGCTCCCAGCTCAGTGCTTTTCTCGCCTTGGAGGCGTCACCCAGCAGAACGTCAACCTCTGTGGGACGGAAATACCGGGGATCGATCGCGACGTGTCGGGCGTAATCAAGATCCAGCTTGGCAAAGACCTTTTCGGCAAATTCCCGTACGGAGTGAGTTTCACCGGTTGCGATGACATAGTCATCCGGTTTTTCCTGCTGGAGCATCAGCCACATCGCTTCCACGAAGTCGCCGGCAAAGCCCCAGTCCCTTTTTGCATCGAGATTGCCCAGATAGAGCTTGTCCCGGATGCCCAGTTTGATTTGCGTTGCCGCACGGGTGATTTTTCGGGTCACGAAGGTTTCGCCGCGCCTCGGCGATTCGTGGTTGAACAGGATACCGTTGGTAGCGAAAATACCGTAGGCGTCGCGGTAGTTCTGTACAATATGATAGGCGTAAACTTTTGCGGCGGCATAGGGACTGCGCGGCTGAAACGGTGTGTTTTCACTTTGCGGCGGCGGTGCGGCGCCGAACATTTCGCTGGAGGATGCCTGATAAAATTTTGTCTTGATACCGGTTTTCCGGATGGATTCCAGGATCCTAAGCGTTCCCAATCCAGTGATGTCTCCGGTGTATTCAGGCATGTCGAAGCTCACACGTACGTGGCTTTGTGCGCCTAAATGATAAATTTCATCGGGATTGATGGCGGAAAGCAGATCCATGAGTTGCCCGGAAACACTCAGGTCACCATAATGCAGAAATAATTTTGCGTCCGGTTCGTGGGAATCCCGATACAGATGATCGATCCGGTCCGTGTTGAAAGTGCTGGAGCGGCGAATCAAACCGTGAACTTCATATCCCTTTTCTAAAAGGAGCTGTGCAAGATACGATCCATCCTGCCCTGTGATTCCGGTAATAAATGCTTTCTTCATAAATATCCTCTTTCCTTTTTCCTCGTCCCTTAGGTCGCTGAGCCTGTCGAAGCGCCCCTTGAACCTTTTTATAGTCTCCAGTAATTGATGCCCAGTGACTTTGCCTGCACAGGCTCAAAGACGGCCTTGATATCGAGAAGAATCGGTCTGTTTTTACGGCACAGGGAAGCAATTTTTTCGATGCCCAGTTCCATGTATTCGCGGTGTGCCACAGCAAGAATTACCGCTTCCACGTCCTTTATCGCTTTCAACGACACCGGCTCAATTCCGCAGTGTTCACGTGCTTCCTCAGGGATAGCCAGCGGATCATGTGCCATGACGGTCACACCGTAGTCTTTCAACTCGTTGATAATATCAACAACCCGTGTATTTCGCAAATCGGGAACATTTTCTTTAAAGGACAGTCCCAGGATAGCCACGCGGGCTTTCTTTACCTGGATATCGGCAGCTATCAGCATCTTGACCGTTCGTTCTGCAACATACTTGCCCATGTTGTCATTGATCCTGCGTCCCGAAAGAATGACCTCGGGACGATAACCGATGCTTTCGGCTTTGTACGTCAGATAGTATGGATCAACTCCGATGCAATGGCCGCCCACCAGGCCCGGACGAAAATTAAGGAAGTTCCATTTTGTTCCGGCAGCCTCCAGGACTTCGAGGGTGTCGATACCCATTTTGTTGAAGATGATAGCCAACTCGTTCATCAGCGCGATATTGATGTCACGCTGCGTGTTTTCGATGACCTTGGCGGCTTCCGCGACCTTGATGGAAGATGCCCGGTGCAGGCGGACCTTCACCACGGCTCCGTAGATTCCTTCGAGCAGGTTCAGTGTTTCAGCATCGGATGCGGAAATGATCTTGACCGTATTGCTTACTGTGTGGACTTTATCCCCCGGGTTGATGCGTTCGGGGGAGTAGCCGACTGTAAAGTCCCTGCCCAATTTCAGTTTGGATTCACGCTCCAGGATGGGGACGCAGATGTCTTCCGTAACACCGGGGTAAACAGTGGACTCATAGACCACACAGGAACCCGCTGTAAGATGCCTGCCGATAATGGCCGAAGCATTTTCCATCGCGCCGAGATCGGGAACGTGAAAGTGGTCAACCGGTGTTGGAACGGCTACGATAAAAAGTTTGCAACCGGCAAGGTCTGCCGGTTTGGACGTGAAGTGAATGTTTGCCTTTTTTAATTCTCCGTCGGACAGTTCCATCGTCCGGTCGTGGCCTTTTTTCAATTCGGCGACATTGGCCTCGCTGATATCAAAACCAATCACTGTAAAATGACGTGAAAGATGGGCGGCCAGTGGCAGGCCGACATATCCAAGGCCGACGATGGCAATTTTATTTTTTCCGGCGTAAAATGACTGGGCTTTCAGAGATTTTTTCATTTATATTCCTCGATTCCCGCACCTTTATGTGAAACGGCATGACCTATTATCGTATTGATTGTCACTTGTCAATGCACTGGTCACAGATTCTTCAATGTTTTGGAGCAGGCATCCAGTGTCCGTTCCATATCCTCTGCTGTGTGGGCAAAAGAGAGGAAACCGGCCTCAAATTGAGACGGTGCCAGCCATATCCTGTTTTTGAGCATGCCGTGGAAATAACGTGCATAAAGGCCGGTGTCTGATTTCAACGCGCTGTTCAGATCGTTTACCGGTCCTTCCTGGAAAAAAACGGTGAACATCGAATAGATTCTGTTGATACAGGCGGCGATGCCATGTCCTGCAAAGAGTTTTTCCATTTCCTGGCAAAGGCCATCGGCCAGGTCAGACATTGATTTGTAGGAAGCCGCTTTCCATTGCAAAATCTTGAGGGTGGCAATGCCGGCACTCATGGCCAAAGGGTTGCCGGATAGCGTTCCCGCCTGATAGACATCACCCGTCGGCGCAAGTTGCTCCATGATTTCCTTTTTACCGCCCAGGGCGCCCACCGGCAGTCCGCCACCGATAATTTTCCCCAGACATGTCAGATCAGGCTCAATGCCAATCAGGTTCTGGTATCCGCCAAAGAAAAAGCGGAATCCCGTGATGACTTCGTCAAAAATAAGAACCGTGCCGTTTTCAGACGTCAGTTCGCGCAGTTTTTTCAGGAAACCTTCCTGCGGCACGACAACGCCCATATTGCCGGCAACCGGCTCCACGATGACGGCGGCCAATTGATCGGTATAGCATTGAAAGGCTTCTTCAAGTGCGGATGGATCATTGTAGGGCAGGCTCAGTGTCAGTTTTGCGAGTTCTTCGGGAATCCCCGGGGAGCCGGGAATCCCCAGCGTTGTGACGCCGGAACCGGCCTTGATTAACAGGGAATCGGTATGACCGTGATAGCACCCGTCAAATTTTATAATCTTTTTTCGCCCCGTGTGCCCGCGGGCCAGACGCACGGCCGTCATGGCCGCTTCCGTTCCCGAACTGGTCATTCGTACCCTTTGAATGGATGGTATAGCTTCGCTGATCAGCTTTGCCATTTGCGTTTCGGCATCTGTCGGCGCCCCGAAACTGGTTCCATGACGGGTGGCCTGGCAGATGGCGTCAATGACATCCGGATGGGCGTGTCCTAGAATCATCGGCCCCCAGGAAAGAACGTAGTCGATGTATTCTTTGCCCGTGGAATCGTAGATCCGGCTGCCCTTTGCATGGCTTGCAAAAACGGGGTCACCCCCTACCGATTTCCACGCACGGACAGGTGAATTCACGCCTCCGGCGATTACCCGGCCGGCCGCTTCAAAAAGATTTTCATTTGTCGGGGTCATCAAAAATACTCCGGTGATGTTTTTTTGTATTCCTGAAGGCTTTCCAGGACAAGATAATCATTACAGGAGATCTGCTGACTCATCGTGTCGATCAGGGAACCGATACCGTCATTCTGAGTGTGCAGCATGGTAAAAAGATTATATTTATTTTGAAAAGCGGGACATCTTTCATAACAATGGGTTATGAAAGATAATGAGGAAAATGCCTGCCCGGCTTCTTCTATTGCGTCGGGCGGTACCGACCAAACGACAAGCGCGTTTTTGTGGTAGCCCGCTTTCTGGTGACGCAGGATCGCTCCGAATTTTCTCAGGATTCCTTCCGCAGAGAGTTCTTTTAACAGCTCAAATAGCTGAATAGTTGTCAGACCGCAGGCATCGGCGATTTGTGTAAACGGCCTGTCGATGATCGGCAGGTCCTTCTGGAGGAACTTTAATGCATTTTTCTCCGGTATTGTTAATGTTTTCATGACTGCTTCTTTTATCCTGCCTGCATTATAAAATCAAGACAAGCCTTTGTGAAAAAAATTTTGTAAATATTTCTTGACAATCGGTTCATGGATCGTTAAAAAGGACTAAAATGACCGGCAGTCGTTAATTTAAGGAAAGGAGGTAAAAATACAGACCTGACGATTGCGGTGATTTAAATTGCTTCAACAAAAAAACAGGAGGCTTTAAATGAAAAAAAGTTTAATTTATTCCGTATTGGCAATGGCGTTGGTGATTGTTTCTGCTCCTTTTGTAATGGCGGCTCCCGAAGCGGCGGCTGCGGCTCCTGCAGCGGGTGTTGATTACACAAAAGCCATCATCGTTGGCTGTTCTCTGCTTGCAGCTGGTATCGCTATTGCTTTTGGAACCATTGGAACCGGTAATGGTATGGGCGCCGGTCTGAATGGCGCAACAAACGCCGTTGGTAGAAATCCTGAAGCCCAGGGCAAGATCCTCCTCACCATGATGGTTGGTCTGGCCATGATCGAATCTCTGGCGATTTACGCGCTGGTTATCGCGCTGATCGTGCTTTACGCCAATCCGCTTTTGAAGTACATTGGCTAAGAAAATCTTTTTATTGATATTATAAACAGGGAGGGGGAGCGTACATCGACTTTCTCTCCCTTTTTTAGTTATACTCAAACAGGACAAGAGAAGCGCAGGCAAGTTTGTTAGTCTATCTTATCCCCGAAGTGTAGCGCATAATTTAAGGTCACAAACGGATTACAGCACTCTGTGTTAAAATGACACTCATGTAAAGCTTTTACTAAAATACTACACTAGCCTGAAGCTTCTGTTTATTGCTGGTCATCCAATAGTCGGCGTACAGCCGGTTTGATGTAGATTTTATCCAGGTCAAAATTCTGCAGGGCCTTGATCATCACTTGAATTTTATCCTGCACATCCGCCTTGGAATTCAGAATCAAAATGTATTGTCCCTCGACGCGGCAGAGTCCCCCGGTGCTGGACGATTCATCCATGCTGATGTTCTCATTCCGAACACAGATTTCAAGTTTCCCGGCCAGTTCTTCGAGATGTTGTAGAAGGATTTCTTCCTGCATTATTCCTGTTTGGCGTTTGTATTCGTCATATACTTATGACTTTTTATGATACACGTTCAATCCGATTTTCTTGTCCTCATGGTCGGGAATTGGCACATTCCCTTCCGTGGTTGCGATGATAATGGTTTTGCCGGAAGAAGACGGACCAAATTCTTTCGTCAGATCTACCTGGATGGTCAGGATATTATCAACGACCTTCAGTTCTATGTTTTTCATGGCGATTCAGCCCTCCTTTGCATGTTTTGATGTCAAAAACACAGCGGTTATTGCACGATGAAGTTAGTTATCATTTATCAGTTGTGATAGCAACGGCAAGACGTGTCGTCTTTTTTTGAACGTGGCGGCAGAATCATCAGCAATATTGATTCCACATTTCGTTCACTCCGCTTGAACATTTCATGGAAGGAAAACGCGAAAACAGCCTTTTATAATCAAGAGGCTAAAGCGCCGTCATTGATAAATCACCTTGAATATTATGATCTTACGATAATATTTTGCCTGTTTTTAGATTCTGGCACGCAAATTTCATTAGTATAAAGGCAAATAAAACAAAAACCCTCAAGGAGGTAACAGATCATGAAAAAGACATTCGGAACCATCGCAGCGGCGGCAGCAGTAGTTCTTTTAACGGCAACCTTTGGATTCGCAGAATATGCGGCAGCGGGAGCGGCGAATTTCCCGTATTTCCAGCTGGGCTGCCTGATTGTAGGCGGGTTGATTCTGGTCAGCCTGAAGAGGAAGTATGACAAGATGTATACCGCGGAAGTGGTTGGCGCCTTTGCTCTTTACACGATTCTGATGGCGCTGTTCACCAACCCGGTGATTGATGCAGTGAAGAACATTGTGACCTGATAGAAGACAGATCAGGAAGAAGCGGACAGAAGTTCAGGAAGGATAAACCATTAACCACCGCTTAAGCGAAAATCATGATCTGTGGATATAGCAAGCCCCCTCAAGGCCCCCTCTTGAGGGGGCTTTTTTGATCATTTCCCTTATGCTGTTTGGCAGGATTACCTTGACTTACAAGACAGCTTCTCCTATATCACCCCGCAACAAACTTTTTAAAAATATGCAGGGTGGTTCGCTGCCGGCAGCTACGCTCTCCTCATATAATGACGATAAAGAGGCAAACAAAATGAAAATTGGAACCGTAAAAGAACTGAAGAATCATGAATACAGGGTCGGACTGACACCTGACAATGTTATGGCTTATGTGAAAAAGGGGCACCGGGTTTTCATCCAGGCAGGCGCTGGGGAAATGGCCAGCTTTACTGATGACGAATACCGGTTACACGGTGCAGAAATTCTTCCAACGGCAGTGGACGTGTATGCCAGCTGCGACATGATTGTGAAAGTCAAGGAGCCTGTGGCAGAAGAGTATCAATATCTCCGTCCCGAACTGATCCTGTTTACCTATCTTCACCTGGCCCCAAATCCTGCGCTGGCCGACGCGTTGCTTTCATCCGGAACAAAGGCGGTTGCCTATGAAACAATTGAGGGCAGATCGCAAAGCCTGCCCTGTCTTCGTCCGATGAGCGAAATCGCGGGCAGGCTCAGTATTCAGGAAGGTGCAAAGTACCTGGAGCGCCCCTTTGGCGGAAGGGGAATTCTGCTGGGCGGTGTGCCGGGAGTCGAACGCGGAAAAGTTGTCATTATCGGTGGAGGCATCACCGGAACTTACGCCGCGAAAGCCGCCGTCGGCATGGGTGCGCAGGTAACCCTGTTGGACATCAGCCTGAGCAGGCTTGTTTATCTTGATGATATATTCGGAGCGTCCATTACAACACTTTACAGTTCGGAAACCAATATCGCCCGGAGCCTGGCGGAAGCCGATCTGGTTGTAGGCGCGGTCTTGATTCCAGGGGCAACGACTCCCCTGCTGATCCGGAAGGAACACTTGAAAATAATGAAGCAGGGAGCAGTGATTGTTGATATCGCAATTGATCAGGGGGGATGCTGCGAAACTTCAAAAGAAACCACCCATGACAATCCGGTCTTCCTGGTAGATGGTATCGTGCATTACTGCGTCGGAAATATGCCCGGCGCAGTCCCAAGAACCTCAACCGTTGCGCTTGCGAATACCACTCTTCCTTATGGATTAATGATTGCCGACATGGGACTGGAAAAAGCGTGTGAGCTAAACGAAGGGCTGGAGAAAGGCGTCAACATATTCCAGGGAAAATGTGTCAACAAAAACGTTGCGGAAAGCCTGGGCCTGGAATTCACACCTCCCAATGAATTAATGCAATATAAAATGCGCTGCGCGTCTGCAATCTAGACGGCCCTGATCGCTGTACCTGGCAGAAACTTTTGAAAAAAGATCAGGACATCATTTTGAAGGCGGCTCAGGAGGTTGCCCCCTACCAGCGTAAACCTGGACGCGATAACGAGGAAAAACAGATCGCAGAGCTAGTCGCCAAGGGAAAGATTGTAACCAGAGATATCCATAAGGAGTCCTGGTATGACATCATAGAAATTTTGAGATCATTTATTGCTGCCAGCTGATCCCTTTTCCTCTTAACAGTTTCCTTGCATTTTCGTCACCGAGTTTTGCCGCCATTTTCAGATCTTTCACGGCCATGTCATGGTTTTCCACTTTGACATAGACTGCGCTGCGGTTAAGATAGGCAAATGTATAATCCGGTTTGATCCGGATCGCGCTGCTATAGTCCTTGATTGCCTCCCTGTAATTTTCAAGACCTTTGTAGGCAAAACCCCGATTAACAAAGGCTTCGGGATAATCCGGCCTGAAATCGATTGCCCGGCTTAAATCTGCAATCGCGAGCTGGTAATTGCCGAGTTTATTATATGCAGTCCCCCTGTTATAAAACGCCTCCGCGTAACGCGGTTTATGCCCGATCGCCCTGTTATAATCCTTTATTGCCTGATGATAGTCACCTAGGGATTGGAAGACATTCCCCCGGCTGTTGTAAGCCGTTGCGTAATCCGGTTTGATCTCGACGGCCTTATTGATGTCCTCCATTGCCTGCCTGTAATTGCCGAGAGCCTGATAGGCGTTGCCCCGGTTATTATAAGCTTCCGGAAAGTCCGCCTTAATCGCGATTGCGCGGTTGAAATCCTCAATCGCCTGCCGGTATCTGCCAAGTGCCTGATAGGCGTTCCCGCGGTTATTATAGGTCTTTTCATGCCTCGGTCTGATTATGATTGCCCGGTTAAAATCATCAATTGCCTGTTTATACTCGCCCTGTTTGCACCAGGCGACGCCCCTGTTATCATAGGCGAGCCAGTTATTTTCAGTAACAGCCAGCGCGTGATCATACAACGTAAAATTATTCTGCCAGTATCCGACTTGCTTCCATGCAATAATGGAGAAGCACAAAATGCTCAACACAGATGCAGCCAAAAGCATCTCTTTCCGGTATTGTAATTTTTTCAGGAGATCCGGGACACCCCATGCCGCCACGATAAATAATCCAATCAAGGGAATATAAGAGTACCGGTCCGCCATGGCCTGAGCACCAACCTGTACAATACCGATCACGGGAACAAGCGTGCCCAGATACCAAAACCAGCCGGTTGCCAGATAAGGGGAATGTTTAAGTCTCCAGACAACAGCTGCGGAGATGGCAATCAGCAACAGCACGGCCCCAAGAACCTGCCAGAGAATCATTTCACCCGGATGAGGGTAAAAGACGGCAAGGTCAACCGGCCAGATCGTCTTTCCGATATAAGTGATGTAGGAAACAAAGGCATTCCCGATGCGAACAGCCGGTGAAAGCACTTCAACAGAGGACACAGACCCGCTTTTTTGTTGTGCCATGTAAGTTATCACACTTGAAAGGAGCGCCAGGACAAAGAGAGGAACTTTTTCCCAAAGCAAAGGAAATATCGACGACCCTTTATATTCAAGGTGATCCGTTATCTTCGTTTCCGGTCTCTCCTTTCCAATATTCTTCTTGATAGATTTCTTTTGCCCCTCAGAAATCACCGTTTTCAATACTTCTGTGTTGGTTTTCTGGTCCGCTTTTATCGGGCCGAAACGATGCAATGGCCAGTAATCCAAAAGCAGGAGCACAAATGGCAGGGTTACCAGCATGGGTTTAGCCATCAGGCCCAATGCAAAAAACACAAAGACAGGGAAATATCTGCGCACACCCGGTTTTTCCGCGTAATAACTGTAAGCACTGAGGGTAAGCATCCAGAAGAAAGTGGAAAGCACATCCTTGCGTTCAGCTATCCAGGCAACAGACTCCACATGGAGAGGATGTATCGCAAACAGGGCGGCTACAAAGGCACAAGGCCAGAGGGTTTTTGTCATCCGGCGCAATATCAAAAACAGAAGGATGGTATTCATCACATGAAAGAGAAGATTGATCAGATGATACCCGGATGGATTGAGCCCGAAAATTGAATAATCGGCCATCAGAGACAGCCATGTCAACGGATGCCAGTTGGCGCTCTTTTCGACCAATTCGGAAGAAAAGGCCTGCTGCACACTTTCCCGGTTCAGACCGGATTGTACGTAAGCATTTTCATACACGTACATATTATCATCATAGTTAAGGAATTCGGTGTCCTTGATCTGCCAGAAAACTATCACCGTAAGGATCACAAGGACAGAACAAATCAAGACAGGCAGTCCGGTCTCATATCGGGCGGAATAAGGGCGTAACTTACCATGTGGGGCAGATATTTTTTGGGGTCCCGTGTTCAATTTTCTGTTTCCTGAATTTTTCTGGACTAATTATCACATATTGAGCCGGAATTCAGCCCTATTATATGATCAACGGATGCATTGTTATAAATCTTCGTTGATTTGAAACCGGTCAACAAGCAGGATGACTGACACCTTCCGCGTTCCTTGTTTCCCGGATATCCAATCTTTTTCTAAACCGGTATTATCGGGGGCGGTTCACTGCAATCTGAGCGCTTCTTAAGATAAGATACAATATGATCATAAATCTGGTCGATTTTGTCGGATGCCGGCAGCGCATTCCTGATTTTTTTCAGATAATCCCGTTCTTGAATGATCCGAAAAGCGGGCTGAAAATTAATATCATAAATCCAGGCCATTTGAAGCAGTTTGAAGTCATTGGATGATTGTAACTGCTGCATGCTGATCATTCTGCCGTCACGGAGACTGGCCAGGATATCATCAGATATGACCGGTGAAACAGGCAGATCCAGTTCAATGGCACTGCTTTTCTCCCCGGGGCCTGCATCATAATAGCTTGTCACCACGTGAAAAATATCCAGTTTGTCTGCATCCCTGAGCAACCTGCTAAAATACATACAGACAGGATTTACATCATCAGGAATGTTCAAGCGGTTATGAAAGGAAATTGCTGTCAGAATCAAATCGCGGGTCTCTTCGTTTAATGCTGCCAGCGTGTTCTGCTGCTGAAGCACTTTTACACTCAGTTGGGCGTGGTTCCCTGATTTGTTGTCCACAAATGTACGATAACGGGTAAATTGCTCAAAGCGGCCCAGATCATGAAACAGGGCCATTGCCCCGGCAATCCTCAAGGCGTTTTGACTCATGTCAAGTTGCCTGCCGATACGCAGGATTTCATCACAGACCCTCAGGGAATGCTTTTCCTTCAATTCCATGGCCTGCTGGATGACAGGATCAGGGCCATAGAACGACCGGGCGTAATGGGAAAACCAGTCTTTCAAATGATTCAATTCGGTTTCTGATAAGAAATAAGGGGTTTGCATTTCCATGATTTTTCCTGTACCGGCAAAGCGCACTAGCATAAAGGTGCGGAAAAAGCAAACCTTGACCGTCTTCAACCGCACGTTTGAATGCCGCCAACCCGAAAACAGACTGACGCAACAAGCGCGGTTTTAAGATGGATTATGGACTGCAGATTATTTTTCGTAAATTATCAATATGTGATTCAGGAGTTATTTGCTTCCATTCTGGGTTATCAAATGGAACACGAACAATTACCTTACGATTTTTATCGTAGAAAGCTTTCGACAAATATCGGGACATCCCTTTTTTGCAATCAATTTCATTCAAATAGGTCATCTCAGAAAGCCCATGCCAGTTTTCGGTTAAAGGTCCGGTCTTTTTCAGGCCCTTAATGAATTTTTCTTTGCTTTCTTCAGAAAAGATATACTTGCTCCAAAACTGGCATATATCCTTTGGCTGACACTTGATAGCGGCCTTATTATACAGCAAAACACCTCCATCACCCGTTTTTCCGTATTCCACCCAGTCCGATGCAATTGCAGGCGCAATTGAAGATTGCTCTTTCGTTTTATTTTTCCAGCAGCCGATAGAAACAGCAATCACAAATACCATTGCCACCGCCACAGCTGTGTTGTTTGGCTTCATCATGATTTCCGCAGCATTTTACCGTTACTCTTGCATGTAAGGCTCAACGAGCTTATCCCATTCCTTTTCCGTTTTACATTTCTTTTCATAGACAAAACAATAAACGCCATCGGAAGAAAACATCCCTCGAAGATTTGATTTGTCAACATCATATAAAATCTTTCGCTTTGTTACCGGGTTGTAGAATAACATATAGCATTTATTCCGCTTCTTATTATAATGACTTGCGTAAAAACCGGAATAAACCGCATCGTAGCTTTTCTTGAAAAACGCCTCACTATTCTTGCCGCATTTTACCTGCAGCAGATCATCTGCCTCATTTTTATCTCCGCATCCGGTAAAAATAAACAGGACAACCAGAGAAAATAAAAGAATGTAATTTTGAACCTGCTTCATACAGTTCCCATCAACAATGGCACAATTGGATCAAGTTGAAACCATTCATTAAATATTATCGGTGTAAGTGAAACACATCTAAGGCACTTTTTCAAGGTGAATGAACATACAGCGTAAAAAGCAAATCTCTTTCATGGCGTCTCCCTTTGCTTGAGCCTTGAGCCTCTAGTCTTCCGTATCTGAGCCTGTCGAAGCGTCACTTGACCCTTTCGCTGTTTATTCATGTCTCAACACGAACAGATATCAGCTGATGGATCTTGCCATGAACATTCCAAACCCCGCGCCAGGTCAAAATAACCCTTTCTTCATCGGGTTCAACAACTACGGTGTCCAATTGCATCGGCAAATCGGCTTCATCCCCCCAACGCCGGACAATCACTCGAGGCGCCACACCGGGCAGATCGAAAAGAAGCCGTCTATGTTTTGACGCCCCTTCAATCATCACTCTTTCTGTTCCTTTGAGATGTGATGGTGTTGTCAGTCCGGGTGCCGCGCATGAGTTAAAACGAATGTCAAAGTCTTCGGGAAGCAGCGGGCTGATATACTTGCGCCATTGTTCATCATATGTGCCTGCATACGATACCCTGGGCTGCCAGTAGGGTGCGACCATGCCGAAGCCGACTGGTATGGGCCGCTGCTTCGGTTTGTTGATTAAATTGGCCGGGTCTTCGATGTTCGGTAGAAGCTGTCCATCAATATCAATTTTGGATTTTGCAGCGATGAAACCTCTGCCTACAGGGTTTTCCTGACAGACTTCATGCTTTGAAGAATCTTCATAACTCGCATCGATTCCGCCAAAGGCATTTTCCCAGACGAGAGGGATCTCTTCAATAGGCCTGATTTTTATGATCGAGGCACCTCCCAGGATTCCCTTCTTCCAGCGCCTGTCTCCGAACACCCGCGCCTGCTTTTTAACAGGCCCGATGCCAAAGGTGACATCCACGT
>MTKZ01037629.1_pt2 | contig 23048 bp, 13 predicted proteins | sample 1042781 | NCBI WGS metagenome assembly MTKZ01 (sample SAMN06212207, study PRJNA360539) | anaerobic digester metagenome | biome: Wastewater treatment plant; material: sludge; isolation source: anaerobic digester fed with sludge from wastewater treatment plant | place: Denmark: WWTP Viborg ... | reverse complement strand
TGAATCCAATGCGACCTTCGAGGCCAATGCGGTATACACCAACTGTGTCATTTCGGGCAATACGGCACAGCGTGTGAGCACGGAAAATGCGAGTCCGCCCAACCCGGCGCGCGGCGGCGGCGGTGTGTTCAACAACAGGTGCAGCCCCGCNNACGTGACCTTGCTGAATAACATTACGGGGACCGCGGGCGCGCTACCGCTTGATCCCGGACCGGGCTATTTCCCGAACTATGGCCTGGGCAGCGGCGCCATGTATACCTGGGGCGATTATGAAGGCACAGCCGCGCCGACGATAGTGTCTTCGGTGGCCTGGGGCAATACGGGCACGGTTGGTATATTAAGTGATGAGTCGGGCGAATCGTCCACAACGATCACCTATAGCGATATACAAGGCGGTGTATACCCGGGCACGGGCAATATCAGCGCCGACCCGCTATTGGACGCGGACGGCGTACCGGCGGCGGGTTCTCCGATCCTGGATGTGGCTGACCCGGCCGATGCCACGGCCGATGATATTATCGGTACGGCACGTCCCCAGGATACGGGCTTTGACATGGGCGCCTATGAATACCTGGTCGCCTTGCCGCCGGAGATTTCCTGCCTGCCCCTGTCCATTGACCTGACGGTGCGTACCAGTTTCGATTCGTCGGTGAATTCCGATGATGCGCTGGCCGCTTATGATTCGATTAATTCGACCATTTACAATCCGCCCGCAACCTTGCAGCTCGAAGACAAAACCTTTAGCTGTGCCGATATCGGAACCAGTTCCATTCTATTGACCGCCACGGACGCCCTCGGCCTGCAGGGCAGCTGCACGGCCACGGTGACCGTGACGGAATCGGAGCCGCAGGTCGCCGCGTGCAATCCGCTGACGGTCTACCTGAACAGCAGCGGCAGTTACACGTTGACGCCGGCCGATATTACGTCCCTTTCCACAGGCAGTACGGACAATTGCGCCATAGACACCGCAGCAACAACAGTGACGCCGGACACGTTCTCGTGCGCCAACCTGGGCGCGGCCCTGAATGTGACGGTGACCGTATACGATACGGTGGGCAATTCCGACTCGTGCATGGCCGCGGTGACGGCGTTGGATACGCTCGCGCCAACCGCCGTGTGCAATCCTATTACCCGTTCCCTGGATGGGTCGGGTGCATACACGTTGACCTCGGGCGATATTACAGCGTTGTCCGCAGGTAGTTCGGATAATTGTGCATTGAACGACGGTGCGACAACAGCGAGTCCGGATTCGTTTACCTGTGCGGACCTGGGCGCCAATTCGGTGACGGTAACCGTGTTTGATACGTCGGGCAATTCGAGCTCGTGCACGGCGACCGTGACCATACAGGATACAACAGCGCCGGTCATCACAGTGACGGGTTCGACCACCATGAACCTCGAATGCAACCTGGGCACCTATGTGGAGCCGGGCGCGACGGCCACCGACAACTGCAGTGTGGGCACGCCCACACCGAGCGGTACGGTTGACACAAGCACGGTGGGCACCTACACGATCACCTACAACGTGACCGACGGCGCGGGCAACAGCGCCACGCCGAAGACTCGCACGGTGAATGTATTCGACGGTACGCCGCCGATTATCACCCTGCTGGGCGATCCCGAAGTGAACGTGGACATGGGCGATCCCTACACCGACGCCGGCGCCACGGCCCTGGACGTCTGCGAGGGCAACCTGACGGCCGCTATCGTGACGGTTAATCCCGTAAATACCAATATCCCGGGTACCTATCTGGTGACCTNNATGTTACGGATACTGAGGGCAACGTAGCCACACAGGTGGTGCGTACGGTAAACGTCATAGATACCAGCACGCCGGTGGTTACCAATGTTACCGTGACCACGGGCTGGACGGTGCTGGTTACGTTCAGCATGCCCATGGGAACCGGGGTGACCGATGCCTATAACTACACGGTGTCCGGGCCTGGACGAGGTAATTTGCCCTACAATCCGACCAGTGTAGTCCTCGACAGCGGCAACACCTATCTGTTGACATGGACGTCGGCCGAAATGTTTAACGCCGCCGATCTCACGATCACAGTGGATGCGAGCGTACAAGCGGCAAACGGCAATCCCATGGGAACGCCGAACTGGGGCACCCACGTGGGCGGCTCCATCGGTGTGGCGCCGACGATTACCGCCTGTCCGGCCGACCGCAATGTGAATCTGGGCGCCAGCTGCACGGCGACGGTGCCGAATCTGTTGGCGGAATTCACGGCCACGGACAATGTCACGCTTCCCGCCAACCTGGTGAAATCCCAGAATCCCATCGCGGGCAACCCCTTGTCACCCGGTATCACCGTGGTTACGCTCACCGTGACGGACGAGGCGGGCAACGCCTCCACCTGTGAGACGGAACTGAATGTGGCCGACCGTACGGCGCCAACCATCACGAGCTGTGCCTCAAACCAGACGGTGAGCGCGAATGCCTCCTGCCAGGGGGTTGTTCCTAGTTTCACCGGTGTGACGGCCACGGACAACTGCACCGCTCCAGGCAGCCTGGTCATTACCCAGTCGCCGCTTGCGGGGGCAACCGTGCCGCTGGGCAATACCACGATCACCATCACCGTGACGGATGAGGCGGGCAACGCTACGACGTGTACGGCCACACTGACGGTGAACGATACCACCCCACCGGTATTCACCACGCCGCCCTCGAACCAAGGCGCCAATGCCGACGGCTCCTGCCAGGCCACAGTGCCCAATTTCACCGTCGGCGTTGTCGCTACGGATAACTGCACGGGTAGCCCGATATTAACGCAATCACCCACCGCCGGCTCCACGGTGGGCGTGGGACCGCATACCATCACGGTCAGGGCGACCGACAGTGCCGGCAACTTCAGTACGGCCACTGCTACGTTTACGGTGAGCGACACGACGGCCCCCGTGATTACCACCTGTGCGCCGAACCAGACGGTGAGCGCGAATGCGTCCTGCCAGTACGCCGTGCCGAATTTCACGACCGGCGTGGTGGCTACGGACAATTGCACCGCTGCAGGCAGTTTGATCAAAACCCAGGCGCCGACGTCGGGTACGATGGTCGGTACCGGCACGCATGTAATAACAATAACCGTGCGCGATGCCGCGGGCAATGAAAGCGCCTGCCAGGCGACGTTAACCGTGAATGATACAACGGCACCGGTTATCACGACCTGTGCGTCCAGCCAAACCCTGTCAGCAAATGTAAACTGCCAGGCGGCGGTGCCCAACATGACGGGCGGCGTGGTGGCGACGGACAACTGCACCCCATCGGGCAGCCTGACCATTACCCAGGCCCCGACCGCCGACACGATTGTCGGGACAGGCGTGACCACGGTTACCATTACGGTTCGGGATGCCTCTAATAACAGCGCAACGTGTTCGGCAAACCTGACCGCGGACGATACGACGGCGCCGGTCATCACGACCTGTGCGCCGAATCAGACCATACCCGCCGGCGCAAGCTGCCAGGCCGCCGTACCGAATGTCACCGGTGGCGTGGCAGCAACAGACAATTGTACCGCTGCGGGCAGTTTGACCATTACCCAGTCACCGAGTGCCGGCACGATGGTCGGCGCCGGTACGCATACCATCACAATCACGGTGCGCGATGCGGCCACTAATCAGGCCTCCTGCACCGCCACCCTGACCGTGGAAGATACCACCACCCCCGTAATTACCACTTGTCCGTCTGATGAAACAGTTTCCGCCGGGCCTACTTGCTCCGTAAATCTGCCTGATTTCACGGGCAGTGTTGTGGCAAGCGATAATTGCACCCTGGCGGGCAACCTGCTTATCACGCAAGTGCCGACCGCAGGTACCGCTGTAAGCACAGGCGATCATCTGGTAACCCTTTACGTCGAAGACGCCGCCGGTAATGAGACGTCGTGCCAGCTGACCTACACGGTCGATGATGTCACAGCGCCCGTGATTACCCGGAACGGTACCTCGCCGGTGACGGTGCAGTGCAGCAGCACGTATGTGGACGCGGGCGCCACCGCGACGGATAACTGCGACGGCGACCTTACAACGTCCATTAGTACCGTGAATCCGGTTAATACGGCGTTGGTGGGTTCCTACACGGTGACCTATAACGTGACCGACAGCGCCGGTAATCCCGCCACGCAGCGGACGCGCACGGTGAACGTCGTGGATACGACCGCGCCGGTAATCGGCACGTGTCCGCCGGACCAGAACATCGCTGCCGGTGCGAGTTGCCAGGCCGCCGTACCCGACTTCAGCGGCGGCGTGGTGGCGACCGATAATTGCACGCCCGCGGGCAGTCTGACGATTAGCCAATCGCCGCTGGCCGGAACCATGGTCAGTGTCGGCACGTACACCATTACGATCACGGTGCGCGACGCGGCAAACAATGCCGCCACCTGTACGCCTTCTCTGACGGTTACGGATACGACAGCGCCGGTAATTACGCTGCTCGGCACCTCGCCCATGAGTCATACGGCGGGGTTGCCCTTCACGGACCCGGGCGTTTCGATCGCGGATAACTGTGATGCCGGCCTGACCCCTGTGGTAGGCGGCGATAGCATCAATGAAACGACGCCGGCGGGCACGTATCAGATTACCTATGACGTTACGGACACCGCGGGCAATCCCGCCTTGCAGGTAATCCGTATCGTCGAAGTTACGGATGCCCCCTTGCCCATGATTACCCTGAACGGCGACAATCCCATGACGGTGAATTGTCCCGCTGCCTATACGGATCCGGGGGCGACAGCCACAGAGGGCGACGCGCCCTATGAAGCGCTGACGGTTACGGTTACGATACCATCGGCGCTTCAGCAGCCGGTGCCACCGCTCGGTGACTACCAGGTTGTTTACGAGGCGCAATCGGTGCGGTATCCCGGCGCGTCGGCCAGTGCAACGCGTACCGTATATGTTGTGGATACGGTGAACCCGGTGATTACCGTATGCGCGTCCAACCAGCAGATCAGTACGGGCGCCGGATGCCTGGCCGCCGTGCCTGATTTCACCGGCGGTGTGACCGCCACGGACAACTGCAGCGATCCGGGCAGCCTCGTCATTACCCAGTTGCCGGCCGCCGGTACGGAAGTCGGACCCGGCGATCATACGGTCACGATCACGGTACGGGATGAGGCGGATAATACGGCTGCCTGCACGGCTACCCTGACCGTGGTGGACAGCACCAATCCGCAGATCATCAGTTGCGCCTCCGACCAAAGCGCCGAAGTGGATGGCAGTTGCCAGGTAGCGGTGCCCAACTTCACTGCCGAAGTTGTCGCCGCTGACAATTGTACTGATGCCGGCGCCCTGGTCATTACGCAGGATCCGTCTGCGGGCGCCACGGTGGATGCAGGTGTGCATACGGTAACGATTACCGTGGAAGACGAAGCGGGTAACAGCGCCACATGCCAGGCCCTGTTTACCGCGGAAGATGTGACTGCGCCGGTGATAACCACCTGTGCGCCGAATCAATCCGCCATTACCGACGCAAATTGCCAGGCGGCCGTGCCGGACTTCACCGCCGGTGTTGTCGCCTCTGACAATTGCACCGCGCCGGCAAGCCTGGTCATTACCCAGTCCCCCGCCGCGGGCACGTTGCGCGGTCCCGGCACCTATACGGTGACTATTACGGCACGGGATGAAGCCAACAATCCGACAACGTGCGTGGCGACCTTTACCGTGACCGATGAGACCGATCCCGTGATCACGAGCTGCGCGCCAAACCAGACGGCCTATGTGGGCGTGGATTGCCAGGCTGCGGTGCCCGACTTTACCGCGAACGTTGTTGCGACGGACAACTGCACCCTTCCGGAGAATCTGGTGATCACCCAGTCGCCGCCTGCGGGCAACATACGGGGAGTCGGTAGTTATACGGTTACCATTACGGTGGCCGACGGGGCCGGTAACACGGCCACCTGTACGGCAACCTTGACCGTGGAGGACAATACGGATCCGACACCGGCCGTGTATCCGATTGCCTGCAATCTCAGCGGGGCCGGCGACTATAGCCTTACCAACGACGATCTGAACCTCCTGGCCGGGACCACTACCGATAACTGCGGCATGGACCTCAGCCTCACCACGGCGGCGCCGGATACCTTCGACTGCGCCGACGTGGGGGTGAATACCGTGACGTTGACCCTGTGGGATATCCACGGCAACAGCGTGGATGCTTCGGTCTCTGTCACCATAAACGATGTAACGCCTCCGTTAATAACACTGAACGGCGGCAACCCCATGTCCCATACGGAAGGCCAGCCCTTCACTGACCCGGGCACCACGGCGGTGGACAACTGCGATGTAACGGTTGCTGTGACGGTCGGCGGGGATGTGATTAACGAGACCACGCCGGCCGGTACCTACACCATCACTTATGACGCGGTTGACAGCGTCGGCAATCCTGCGGCCCAGGTCACGCGCACGGTGGAAGTCACGGATGCGCCGATACCGGTGTTGACCGTCCTCGGCGATGATCCCGTTACGCTGGAATGCCCGGAGGTCTACGCGGACGCGGGCGCCACGGCAGTGGAAGGCGACGACCCGCTTGCGGATATCACCGCCTACATCGTGACCACCATACCCGCCGGGCTCCTGGCAGGCGAGGTCGGTGATTATATCGTTACCTATGAGGTTACTTCGCCGGCATACGGTACCAGCGCCTCCGGCCAGCGCACCGTGCATATTGAGGACAACAGCACCCCGGTGATTACGCTGACGGGTGAGGCGGCGCTTACCGTGGAATGCGGGACAGCCTACACCGACGCCGGCGCCACGGCTGCGGATGCTTGTGACGGCACCTTGACACCGGACGCAACCGGTACCGTCAATACGAGTGTACCGGGAGAGTATAGTATTACCTACACGGTGTCGGACGGCGCGGGCAACGCGGCCACGCCCGTTATACGCACGGTGACCGTGGCCGACACCCTGCCGCCGGTCATTACGCTGCTGGGTGATGACCCCGTCCAGCTAGACGTAGGCGAGGCCTACATTGACGCCGGAGCCACGGCTGCGGATGATTGCGACGGCGACCTGACCACGGAAATCGTAGTGGTCAACCCGGTGGATACGAATACGGTAGGCGCCTACCTGGTGACCTATAACGTGACCGACGGCGAAGGCAATGTCGCTGAAGAAGTGACGCGCCTGGTGAAGGTGGGCACGGTGATTGATGTGGTCTTCGACCCCGATCCGACACCCGCCTTCCTCCGCCTGTACAAGGATGCGGATCCTGCAACGTTGACCGCGACCTATACGGGTGGTACCGATGTTACCGGGCACCGTTGGTTCCGCAATGGCTCCTCGGTGAGCCCGCTGCAGGCGCCGTCCGTTGGTGTGCCGGTATCCCTTACGGTGTATCCGTCCTCCCTGAACGGCACCTATACCTATGAACTGTACGTGTATGACTCGTATTTCCCCGAACCCTTTGTGTCCGCTCCGGCCGTGGTTGAAGTGGCGGCGCCGCTCAGCGTCGGTACCCTGGAAGACGTGGAACTGACGGAAGGCATGCTGCATAACTGGAGTGTCTCCGTGACTGGCGGCTTTGATCCGCTGGCGTTCCAGTGGCAGCACAACCTGGACGGCACCAAGGCCTTCGTGAATATCATGGACGGTGCTTTCGGCGCCGGGTCCTTCAGCGGTGCTGATACCGACACGCTGACCATCAACTTCACGATGGCCATGGCCGGTCAGTACCAGGTCGTGGTGACCGACGACAATGGATCTTCCGTCATTGCCGGTCCGGCCGACCTGACCGGCAAGACCGGCTTGCCGGTGTCGGGCGCGCTGGCGATGACCCTCCTGGTAGTTGCCACCTCGCTCGGCGGCGCCATGGCGCTCCGCAAGCGCAGGTAACGCCGGGGTCGATTCACCCGGACCTTGAATAAAATAGGGCCGCCGGTTCGCAAGGGCCGGCGGCTTAAATAATACGCTCTTCCTCATTCTGAATTCAGAGGAAGTCTGTTTCTTCTTTTTTTAGTAAAGTTGCCTGTATTGCAGATTTTGCGGCTATGCCATCAACGCCCAAACGAACGCAATCAGTGTTGTTTTGCGGACGTAACCGACCGTAAGTGGAGTTCAAACACCCCACGGCGCGCGGATGGGCCGGGTCAGACGCGCATTGGCTTCGTCGTCCTTGATAAAGTGCTCCGCTACCGTGTCGTACTGGAGCGGGCGTTTCAGGCGAATGGCGATATCACTGATATGACAGAGGGCATCGCCGTTTACCGCCTCTTCAATGGGGGAGATGGGGTCTTTGCCCTCCCGCACGCTTTCCACAAAATCCTTCATGTGGTGACGGCTCTTATACAAGCGAATCTCATCATCCTTGATCTTGTCTTTGGCCAGTCCTGGCTTGGAGGCGGTGATATCATTCCGATTGACGGCCACCCAGCCTTCGGTCCCTTCGAAGGCGGTGCCGTGGCTGTCCGTCAAGCCGTACCGTTCGGTCCATGCCTTGGGCGCGGGTTCGGAGCGGTAATTGATTTCTAGCCCGGTGGCATACCGCAGGCTGATTTTCCACGACGTGGCCGTGTTGCAAAGCCCTGCTTCGGGAAACACGCCCGTACCCTCTACCATGACAGGAGCGTGCATCAAGGGACCCGCGCCCCACAGCGCGATATCCAGAGGGTGTATGCCCCATCCGGCGATGAAGCCCAGGGCATAGTCTTCTATAAACCACCACCAGGCGTTGGAATCCCGGTCTTTGGTGTAAGGGGTAAATGGTGCGGGACCCAGCCAGCGCTCATAATCCAGGTTGGCGGGTGCGGGTACCTGCTCGAGGGAACCGCCGGAAGAACTCGCCGGTGACCAGACGTTGATGGTCTTCAGGTCGCCAATGCGTTTATTGCGCACCAGTTCGCAGGCTTGCAGAAACTTGGCATCGGAACGCTGCTGCGTGCCGAATTGAAACACGGTCTTGTGGTTGCGGACGGCGGCGCACAGGGCACGATTCTGTTCCATACTGACCGACAGCGGCTTTTCACAATACACGCCTTTGCCCGCCTTCGTCGCAGCCAAGGAATGGAGCGCATGCCAGTGGTCGCAGGAAGCAATCACGCAAGCGTCAATATCCTCCCTTCCAGTGATGTGCTCATGCTCTAAAAAAGCGGCACAATCCCGGTTCCCATAATAGTCGTTCACCATCGCGAGCGCCTTCTCGCGGCGGTCATTCTTCACGTCACAAACAGCGACCACCTGGGCACCCTTTTGCTGCAGCATTGTTTCCAGCAGATAACCGCCCCGGTCTCCCACGCCGATACAACCCACCACCACGCGATTGCTGGGCGCGGTGGCGCCAGCCAGTCCCAACGCGGAAGAAGGGATTATCGTGGGAAATGCGGTGGCAACCGCACCGGCAAGAGAAAAACGGCCGAACTCTCTGCGTGTCAGGGTATGGGGCTTATCCATGATGCTGTATTCCTTTTTCCGCCAACGGGGAACTGGGGATAATGGTATTCTGTTGATACCTCAACGTATATTTCCTTAAACAGACTACTTTTCATAGTCTGTGACAAAGCACCTTATAGTATCACACCCCGTTTGTATTTGCCTCTCACAAAACATTGTGTTCACAAACATTACGAAGCCAGTTTCAAGAATGCCATATTCGTTGTGGGCAAAGCCCACGTTAGGCAGTGCCTGAACTTATCCATCCGTTTCCTTGTCTTCAAAATGAAGCTGGGTGTCATAAATAATTGTTCCTGCAATCTGTCCAATAATCCACGGCCAGTCGGGACCATCAAGGGGACAACTGTAATTGGCAAGCCAATAAGAATTTTCGTCAAGTGCCACAATGCCGGCAAAGGCGGTATCCCCTTTTGATGGAAAATCCAAAACCGGTAACAATGCCATTTTTGTTGTGTCCAGCCGGTACAGGGTCGTTCGTTTCCGAGTCAAGGAATAGCGGAGCATCCACCATCCTCGCTGCCAGGCCTTGGGCAGCCAATCGGCGCCCGATGCGAACGGACCTGCCACATTGCGCCGGGCAATAACATAGAACTCCGCTCCGTGCCGGAACATGAGTGCCGAATCATATTTTTCATCCGTATGCGTACAGGTCCACCGTGACAAATCATATTTTGAGGCACGGCATACAAGGGCGCCACCCGTTTCTAGTCGCACGGTTGCGTACAGGTTACCCTCTGCATCGAAGCAAAATTCCCCTTCCTCGGCGCTGACCCTATCCACCTGCGGATTTTCTGAAATGGGCTGCCATTCATAGCCGTCCCTGGAAACCAGCAGCCGCAGGTTTCCGGGACGATCGCCGGTGGTGTACAATCCGGCGCCATAATAAACGGACATATACGCGGTATCGCCAAAGGTCCGAAGTCGCCAGACGACATAACCGGGTTTGTATACAGGCGCGGGCTCCGTCCAGCCTTCCTCCTCTTTGAAGGTGGTAACATAAATCTGTCGGGGTTCAAACTTCAACGGATGTGTTCCCCCTTGAAAAAAATACAAAAACAGGGTGTCCTGAAATACGAGAAAACGAGGTTCGCGACGGTCGCATCCCAACTGAAATTCCCCTGCTTTTTCCCAGGATAGTCGGTCGGCAGAACGCAATATCACCAGCCGCGTCTTTTCTGAGGCGAAATGGGTCGGTGCCGTGCGAAAAGCAATGTAAAAATATTCCTGATAGTGCACTACGTCCAGATTATTATTCGCGGCCATGACCGCAATATCTTCCGGCAGACCGGGTCCCGGAACCAGTGTGCGCCACGGATCATAATGGATATTTTGGGCGGCCTTATTGTCGAAGGAAACAGGACTTGCCATGGAGACGAGTGTAATTACTAGTCCTGAGATTCCGCACACGAGAATCACCAGAAGTATAAATAACGCCAGCCCAATCCGTTTCAGACAGGACAGTACATGTCGCCGTTTTTGTTGCATCGTACTTCCTTGCGCTGTGACTAGACCTACAACAGGATACAGGTCTCCCCCATTTTACACGACGATTAGTGCGTTTCGACACAAAATCTCCATCGTGAAATTGATTACTCCCCCTCTTCAAGACAAGGCGTTAATGAACCGAAAAAGGCCTTATCTTTTTGAATGATATACACGGTTTTATGGCAGACATTGCATTGCGCCATGCCTCCGTGTCCGATATTCGTTTCGAACCTTATAAAGGTGCTGCAAAACGGGCAGGAAATACTTCTCGCCTCTTTCTTGTAGTAATCCTGCAGGATTCGGTCCACCCGCCCCGCTTTGTAGGCGCGTTCCAAGGCATCCACGATCATCGGATCAAATTGCGTATTCTTGCCTTGAATCACTTCCTGCAGGGCGGTTTCGGGAGCCATACCTTTGCGGTAAGGACGCGTGCTGGTCATCGCATCGAAGGCATCCGCCACGGCAATGAGCCGTCCTTCCACAGGGATATCCTCTCCCTTAAGGCCATAAGGATACCCCCGTCCGTCCCAGCGTTCATGATGATAAAGGCAATAGGGAATGATGGGGTGCAAAAATTTTACATCTCGCAGCAAATCCGCTCCGCGTTCCGGATGCACTTTCATCTGGGCGAATTCGGCCTCGGTCAGCCGGGATGTCTTTGCCAGAATGGCATTATCCACGGCTATCTTACCGACATCGTGCAGCACGCCCCCCTTCTGGACCTCATTTATTTTCCCCTCATCCCAACCCAGGTCCCGTGCAATTTCCATGGCAAAATTGGTAACGCGCCACGTATGCCCTACGGTGTAGTGGTCACGTAATTCAATCGCGTTGGCCAGAGCGACCAGGGTGTCCTGGTAGGCTTGCTCCAGTATCCTTAAAAAACGCGCATTTTTTATCGCCGTTGCCGCCGAACCGGCAAGGGCGACTAACAGTTCCAGGTCGTTATTCGTGAAGGCGCCGCTTTCGCCGTGGTTATCCACATAAATTACGCCCAGCCTTTCTCCCCTGTGTGTCAAAGGCACGCACATGGCGGACGAAATATTTTCGGCAATAATGCTTGCTCCCGAGCCGAAACGTGAATCCTTCGGGGCATTGCTGGTAATAATAGCCTCCCCGTTGTCATAACACCGATTGACGATAGTCGAACTGACGTGAATTTTCGCGCCAGACGCCGCGCTCCGCACATATTCCGCTGAAAGTTCCCCGCTTTCCTCGTCTGTAAGAAGGATAAGACCGTTGTGCGCGGGAACGAGAGCGAAAATCTGCCCCATGATGGTATCGTACACCTTATCCATGGAATGTTCGCCGGCAATAATCTGGTTGGCCGCATAAACGGCTTGAAGCCGTTTCTGAATCTCCCGCAATTCCATGGCGGTACTGGATTCGCCAGGTTCTTTAAAGAAAGTGCGGTAAACATTTTCAGCGTTTTCTGCCTCCAAGGTACTGGGATGTACGTCTTGAAGCATCATCGCCGATGACTCTTTTGGCGGCTGTCGGGAATCACAAACCGCTTCACGGAACTGAATTTGCTGCCTTCCGATCCGCACAATATCCCCGTCGTCCAGACGTTGGTTATCGACCCGCAACGCCCCGACATAAACACCGTTGCCGCTGCCCAGATCATCGACGTAAATACCATCCGCTTCCTCGTGGATACGGGCATGCCTCCTTGACACCTGCAAATCATCGAACTGCAGGGTGTTTCCCGCCTGGCGTCCGATAGATACCTCGCCCTCTATCGGTATAGTGCGCCCCTTTTCCTTTCCGGACAGCAATATCAGGTGCGCTTTGTTTGCCATGTCAGGTGTTCCTTCACTAACGAAAAGGGTCAGGGACAAACGTCCATGCCACTACTTTCTTTCCTGCCGGTATGCGGCAGCACAGACTTCACTAAAACACCTGAATAAGTTCTTTTATTCAAAATCTTTATGCGTGCTTGCGTACCGCGCGCAAGCACGCTTTACTGCACGGCATCTTTACCTGAAGCCAGCGCCGCCATTTCACTTATAAATGATACCGTCCACATGAGACCTTCTTTAAGTTCCACTTTTGGTTTCCACCCCAGTTCCGTCGCCGCCAGGCTTCCGGAAATATAAATGCCTTGAATCTCCCCAGGGCGCAATGGCTTCAACACGGGCTTGCCGGAAAAGCCGGTCAATTCGGCAATGATATCGTAGAGTTCCTTAACGCTTACCGGCTTGCCGGAACCAAGGTTCATGGTTTGATGGTTTCCCCTTTCCAGCGCCAGCAGGTTGGCCGCCGCGATATCCGAAACATAGACATAATCGCGAAATGCTTTCCCATGGCCGTACAACGTCGGTGTTTCTCCCGCAAGCATCTTTCCCGCAAGAATCGAGCACACGCCCGCTTCCCCGTCAGGGTTTTGACGGGGCCCGTAAACATTGGGATAACGAAAGATGGTGTATCCCAGTTTGTACATGCGCGAAAAAAGCATGACATACTGTTCCACACAAAACTTACTGGCACCGTAAGGACACTCCGGTTTGGGCAGGCAGCCTTCCTCCGCGGGGAGATGTTCCGGAGAACCATAAATGGCGCCCCCCGTCGAAGAGAGAATAAACTTCTTGACTTTATACTTTACGGACAATTCCAGCAGGTTAATCCCGCCCCGGATATTAATTTCTGCGTCATACATAGGATCTTCAACGCTTTTACGAACGTCAATTTGTGCAGCGTGGTGGTTCACAACGTCAATGGCGTGCGCATCAAAGATTTCATCCAGCTGACGCGAACGGACATCGAGGTTGTAGAAAACGGCCGCAGGATTCAAAAAGTCCGGGTTTCCTGAAGACAAGTCATCCACAACAATGACCGAATGTCCTTTTGCAATATAGGCATCGACCACATGAGAGCCGATGAACCCTGCGCCTCCGGTGACCAGTATGGTGTGTTTAGCCATAGATACTTCTCCAAACAATGCTTACCAAGACAACATAATGCACATCCAGATGAAGTATACTTTATTCACCGGGGCCACTGCACAACAGTAACCTCGCTTTTTGTACCATCGACAGCAAAGCCCCCTCATGCTTTGGGTTTCATCTTCCAGGTGAAGGCGAGAAGAACGATTGCGGCCATCGTACTGGCGATGATGGTGACAATGACAAGCGCCCAAGCCTCCTCCTTCCCCCACAACGCGCCAAAATATTCCAGCATCCAGCCGAACCCCTTGGCTTGCACGGTGCGGCCGATATACCCGAACAGCCCTATCAGCCCCGCTGCCGTGCCGATTGCTTTCTTGCCCGTCAGATCCAAGGCGATAATAACGATGAGATTAATCACCGGATATATGAAAAGACCGATGAGGCTTAGCAACAACATATCAAGCCACAGGAAACCCGGAGGCGTAAATATCATGGCGGCAAACGCCGCAATAATCGGTATCAGGCATAACACACATACCATGCCCCGGCGCCCTCCGATAAGGTCGGAAAACCACCCGAAAAGAATCGTGGATGGAATGCCGCCGAAATTAATGACCATAACACCCAATCCCCCGCCAACCACAGTGGCTTCCTTCATTTCCCTTAAGTACATCGCGCCCCAGTCGAGCATGCTGTATCGGGTAATATAGGCGAAAAAATTCGCGAAGGCGAGGAGCCATACATATTTGTTTTTTAAAACATAATCGAACAGCAGTTCACGTGTTCCAAGTTCGCGTTCCGCCTCTTCCGACGTCATAACGCCCTCAGGAAAATCGTTCTTATACACTTCAATGGGCGGCAGCCCCACCGATTGCGGCGTGTCGCGCAAGCGTATTAGCAGGTAGAGTGCTGCAATGGCCGCAAGCGTGCCCGGCACANNAAAGGCATACTCCCAACCACCCCAATATTGCATTGCCCATGCCGCGAGATACCCGGTCACACCTCCACCCAGATTGTGCGAGGTATTCCAGATACTGAACATGAGCCCTCGCTCCTTCTCACTGAACCAATGCCCTTGCGAACGGCCGCAGGGCGGCCAGCCCATGCCCTGTATAAACCCGTTTACGGTCCATAACAAAAGATGTATGGGGAAACTGGCCATGCTCCCGAAAATAAAATTAATCAGGGCCGTTGCCAAAAGGCCGAACGCCATAAACGTGCGCGGATTACTGCGATCGGACACGGCACCCATAACGAACTTGCCCACACCATAACTGATTGCGCTCACCGCAAGCAGACTGCCGATATCCGAGTGGCTGTAGGACAACGCGGTTTCCATGTCTTTCGCCACCACCGACAAATTGTTACGCACCAGGTAAAAGGCCGCGTATCCGATAAAGGTGGATTCCATGATACGCCAGCGGTACCGGGGATATAAGCGTTTTACCTCGTCATCAGGCAAACGGGATATATGAGCCGCAGGCGCGAAAATGCGGCGTACAATATTCATAGCCAACTCCTTTTTATTTCCGTCCGGAAGATGGTCGTTACAGTCATACTATGCTTCCAGACATAGATAGATACGAACCAGGTTCGCACCTTAAAACAATACCGAGGCCTTTTGAAAGAGTGTGTACGGAAAGTACCTTTGAAATCCCTTTTAATTACACGAATTACTTCGCTTTACTCTCCATGGCATAGCATACCTTTAAGCGTCATTGCGAAAGAGGAAAAGCAATCTTACTTGCTGAACACGCCTTTGACTACACTAGACCATGACTCAAAACCACAATCATGATATGTGTTTGAGACTACATGCAATAAAATAAAGCAGTAGAATACCATGCTCGTATATTTTGCGGATTTTAATGCGGGGAATCAACTTGTTTTCCAACGGCATAATAACGAGATACTGACGCCCCTAAAAGTACTTCCTAACTGCGTACCAGAGAATGTCTATTGCATCCGGTAGCATCCAGCGAAGAAAGAGGCTGTTCTTTTTTGCTTTGTGAGGTATCAGCGCTACGGTTTGTATTTTTTCATCGCTACCCTTCCCCATCGTTTACAATACCTTTTCTATTCGTGGGCTGGTGGCAAATCCAAGCGCAGGTATCAATGGACAGACGCATTGGCATCCGCGCCAGTAGCGATGGTTACCGTGCCGGCTACCGGAGAAATTTTTATGGAACTCATATACCCGGTATGGTCACTTAGCCAAAATGTTTTTCCCGCTTCATCGACTTTTTCATCAATGCTGACTGTTTCCAAAGTTTCAAAATTATAGTGTCCACTGTTGGCGGCGAAGATATGGTCAATCCGGGAATCTTGGACCATCATGCGCCGAAGACCGGCATCATTTACGACAGTCTCGTAGTCTGCTTTTCCAATGCTGCAATTCATATCCCCTACCAAAAACGCAGGCGATACACCGGTTCTGGAGGCGTTCATAAAAGCGGCAAGTTCCCTCATCTGGCTGCAACGCACTTCAAGATAAGCGGCGCGTCCGTAACCTGCCTGAGCGTGCGTGTTGTAAAAATCAAGTATCCCGGCAGGCGTTTCAATGCGTGCCAAGGCGACGCCCTTGCCCGCCCAGTAATCGCCTTCCCAAATGCGGTGTGCAGGACCGGAACCGCTGAACCGGTGGAAGAAAACCTCACGAATCGGCCATGCGCTGCAAATCAGCAGCCCACTGCCTCCCACACCACTGGAATAATATTGATGGTGATGAAGCCGGCTTGATTTCAGAGCATTTAGAAGCACGCTACGATCCTGTTCAATGAAAGACTCCTGAAAGCCTACGATGTCCGGGTAAAGGTCCGTTAATACCCGCGCAATATGCTTCATGCGCTGGGGACGATTGGCGCCGACTACCCACAAGTCCTGAATATTGAAAGTCACTATTTTTACCGTTAACGTCTCTCTGAGGACAGGCGGTTTCTGTGAAAGGAATGTGCTGTTTTCAAATTCCGTGTTGATGCCGACTTCGTTATTCAAATGATAAAGCACGAGAATAAATACAGCGACACCGCTTACAATGATAACTATCGTAGCCAAAATGATTTTCAGGGCAGTTTTCATAGATATTTTCCTTAGATTTTCTGGGTTGATTTTTTAGAGACAGAGGTATCCTTTGAATCTTTTTTTGACTATCCCTATTCATTGGTCCTAGAATAGAAAACATGAAATGTCCCTGTTGTCAACATATTCTGTTCTCCATTGAATATGAAAAAATCGAACTGGATTACTGTGATTCATGTCATGGTATTTGGCTCGATGCCTATGAGTTAGACATGCTCCTGAGCGACCACACACTGACTGTGGGCTTTCTTACCGCAGGTGACCCTATGACAATAAAAGGGGAAAAGAAACGACTTTGCCCGATTTGTGACTCTCCTATGAACAAATTGGTTACAGGCGGAACGAAACCTGTCGTCCATGATGAATGTCCAATGGGGCATGGAACCTGGTTTGATAGTAATGAACTGCTCAATATCATTGAACAAGGTTCCGACATGGGGCCTGATGCTGCATTGTTAACCTGGTTACGGTCTCTTTTTCCGGAGCCCCAGGCAAACCGTCCCGACTGCTGAGTCGGTAACAAAGGAACCTCACATGACTATCTTGATTGTCGCTGGCGCTATTCTGGCCGTTGTATTTCTCTGGGTTGCGGGTGTCTATAACAAACTTGTACGCCTGATGAACGCCGTCAAGAACGCGTGGGCGCAAATCGATGTCCAATTAAAGCGCCGCCACGACTTGATACCAAATCTTGTGGAAACGGCCAAAGGCTACATGCAGCACGAACGGGAAACGCTGGAAAGTGTGGTAAAGGCGCGCAATCTTGCCCAAGGCGCTTCAGAAAAATCCGCCGGTCCCGCTGAGCAGGGAACCCTTGAAAGCGGCCTGAACAAGGCACTGAGTAATTTCTTCGTTGTGGTGGAACGTTATCCGGATCTGAAGGCAAACGAGAATTTCCTCGCCCTCCAGGAAGAGTTGAGTTCCACGGAAAACCGCATCAGTTTTGCTCGCCAGGCTTATAATGATTCCGTGATGACCTTCAACAATGCCGTTCAAATGTTTCCGGGCAACATAGTAGCCGGCGTGTTTAATTTCAGCAAAGCGGCTTTCTTCGAAGTCGATACCGCTGCCGAACGTGAAGTGCCCAAGGTTTCCTTTTCCTGAATACCCCGCATTCGTTCGGTCCGAGCGTTCCTTTCCGCCTCAGAATCGATGAGGTTGGTACTGTTTACTCTTGTGGATACCACATGGCATGTTTGAACTGATACGCGCGAACCGCCGAAAATCCCTGATCCTCGTTGTCCTGATGCTGGTGTTGCTGCTGTGCATCGGTTTTTCAATTGGGTTTTCCATTTACCCGGTCACAAACAGTTTTGTGATGGGCGGTTATCGCTATTTTGTGCCGGTTGGCGGTCTGGTGGGCATGGGCATCGCTTTTTTGGTCTGGGGCGGACAGGCCCTTGCGGCGTATGCCTCTGGAGACCGCCTGCTTATGGCGGCCGCTGGAGCCAAGGAAATCAGGAAACAGGACCACCCGCGGCTTTTTAACATCGTGGAAGAAATGACCCTGGCCTCCCGCCTGCCTGCAACACCCAAGGTGTATATCATCGAAGATATGTCTTTGAATGCCTTCGCCGCGGGAAGAGACCCCAACCATGCATCGGTAGCGGTGACCCAGGGACTGCTGGGAAAACTTAACCGGGATCAGTTGCAGGGTGTGATAGCTCACGAAATCTCCCATATCGCGAACCGTGATGTCCTGTTCATGACCTTTGCGGGGATTATGCTCGGCGCTATCATTATGCTTACGGAACTTTTTCTAAGGGCCATGTGGTATTCCAATATACGGGGCTCGCGACGATATGGGTCCGGACGTTCAGACCGGAATGACGGCCTTTTTCGCATAATCCTCCTGGTCGTTGCGCTGGTGCTTGCCATTGTGGCGCCTCTGCTGGCGCAATTGCTCTACTTTGCCTGTTCCCGGCAACGGGAATATCTCGCCGATGCTGGCAGCGCCGTCTATACAAGGTACCCCGAAGGATTGGCGAGCGCGCTGGAAATCATCGCCGGCAATCCCGGCAGCAAAGAATCGGTCAGTAAGGCCATGGCGCCCATGTACATCATCAATCCCCTTGAGTCTCAGACCCGGTCGCTTTCCTCGCTGACCAGCACACACCCGCCGGTGGAAGAACGCATCCGCATACTCCGTTCCATGGGGGGCGGCGCTTCCTATACGGCTTACGCGAACGCGGCGGCTACGGTCAGCGGTGCCGGAAAAATTCATATTCCCACCGCAGCCCTTGCGGAAGAGCAGGCGGCCCTGGCCGTTGCAGGGACAGAACCTTCCCATAGGTCATTGGTGGGCGCCACGGCCCGCGGACCGCAGCCGGACCCTGGAGAACGCCAGCGTAGCAGGGAAGCCGGTGATCTTGTCCGCCGGATGAATGGGTTTCTTTTCCTCCAGTGCTCCTGTGGACTTAAAATGAAAGTGCCGCCCGCGTATACCAGACCGACGGTTAGATGTCCCCGCTGTAATCATATTCACGCCTTGGACTGAGTTTCCCTTCCCCCCTGTTAATCCTGCGGCGCGGGTTGCATCCGGGGCAATGTGACGGTTGTTCCCCAAAAGAACAACAATCGGAAGCATCAGCCCAACGCCGTGCCATGCGTTCTCAGTTTTATTACGGGCATATGCCTTCACGTATATGGTAGAATTGCTGCGTTCCAAGGGGCAGTCTTCCCCGGGGCTTAGGGCTGCAAGCCTTTTATTTCATCCAAAGGAAAGCAAACATGACACGAATAGTTATCCTCTCTTTTTGGGTTGTGGCAACCTCGGTTATTTCCGGTTCTCTCGCATTCGCCCAAAGTGAAGCAAACACGTCCACGCTTACAACCCCCTCGGACCTTGCGGAATCCATTAAGGCCGCCGTGGGACAGGTCACTCCGGCACTGGTGCGCATAGACGTTGTTGAAGCCTATTACCGAAACGGACGGGAAATGAAATCCGAGGCTTCAGGATCCGGCGTGGTCATAACCCAGGAAGGACACATTATTACCAACCACCATGTGGCCGGCCACGCGAAGCAGTTAAAATGTGTCTTTTCCGACAAGTCGGAATACGGTGCGGAACTGGTCGGCACCGACCCGCTGACGGACATCTCCATCATTAAATTGCAGACAGACGGAACGAAAATATTTCCCGTGGTCCCCTGGGGCGATTCCGCCGCAGTACGCGTGGGCGATCATGTCCTAGCCATGGGAAGCCCACTTGCACTATCCCAATCCGTGACCCTCGGCATTATCAGTAACACCGAAATGACCATGCCGGAATGGATGAGCCGTGACGGCGGCCTCACCATCGACGGCGAGGATGTAGGCGCGCTGGTGCGTTGGCTTGCCCATGACGCCCAGATTTTTGGCGGCAATTCCGGCGGCCCTCTGGTTAATATTCAAGGGGAAGTGGTCGGCATCAATGAGATCCGCCTCGGATTAAGCGGCGCCATTCCCAGCAACCTCGCCCGGGACGTAGCTGATGAAATCATCTCCAACGGAAAAATCCGTCGAGCCTGGGTCGGCATCATCGTGCAGCCCCGCCTGAAATCAGACATCCATGAATCCGGTGCCTTAGTCAGCAGCATCATTCCGGGCAGCCCTGCGGACTTGGCGGGACTGTCCTCGGGCGACCTCCTGTTGTCCGTAAACAACGTCCCGGTAGACATTCGCTTCCTGGTGCAAATTCCTGATTTTAATCTTTTGATTTCATGCCTTCCCATTGGGGACGCCGCCGTTTTCACCGTGGATAGAAGCGGGGAGAATCTGCAGGTCAATATCACCCCTGTCGAAAGGGAAACCTATGAACTGCAACAGTTCGAGCAGATTTACTGGGGAATTACGGTAAGGGACATGTCCTTTGTAATGGCCCAGGAACGGAAACGCAAAACCACAGAGGGTGTTTTGGTAACCTCGGTACAGTCCGGCGGGCCTGCAGGCGATGCCCGCCCCGATATTGAAGCCGATGATATCCTTGTCGAAGTCAATGGCAGACCGGTTACAAATGTCCAGTCCTTTCGTGAAATCACGGAGGAGTTGATGCGGGACAGTAAAGATCCCCGGCCCGTTCTGACCAAATTCGAACGTAAGAATGACCTGCTGCTGACCGTGGTCAAGGTGGGAGTGCGTCCCTTGACTGAACCGGGAATGGAAGTAAAGAAGGCCTGGCTGCCCGTGGAATATCAGGTCATCACCCGGGATATTGCGGAAGCACTGGGGCACCCGGATATGAACGGTTTCAGGATTACCCAGGTCTATGCGGATAGTACGGCCGCGCGAGCGGGCTTGCTCGAGGGAGACTTGATTGTATCCGTGGATGGAGACGCCATGACGGCTTCCTCCCCCGAGCATCATGAAGAATTATCGGCCCTCATTCGTCAATATGCTTCGGGCGATACCGTGGAGTTGGGTATCCGCCGCAACCAGGAGGAACTGAAACTCCCGGTAACGCTGAGTGAAGCGCCCAAACTTGCCCGGGAAATGAAAAAATATCAGGATGAAATTTTCGAATTCACCGTCCGTGATATTACGTTTTTCGACCGTGCCACCGAAAAATGGAAACTCGAACAGACCGGCGTGCTGGTCGAACAGGTATTACCCGGAGGATGGGCGGGACTCGGCCAACTTTCCGCCAGCGACCTGATTGTCGCCATCGATCAGCAGCCTGTCAACACGGTGGACGATGTGCGCGCTAAGATGACATCCATCACCGAATCCGCCCAGGCTTATGTGGTATTCAAAGTCCGACGCGGCATCCGTATCCTCTACCTTGAACTGGAACCCAAGTGGGATAAAGAATAAGCACATTCGCCATCCAAATCTATAGGGGGATATGCGGACAAAATACAGTGGAACGAGGCAGTCTGAGCGCCTTCTTTCTATGGCGGAGGCGTTGACTTATCTACCTTGATTTTCTATAATTGACCTAAACTTTCCCCAAGGGAAATGGCAATCAAAACCCCGCACGCGCGGAAGGAGACTGTTTCATGGCGAACTTTAAATTAGGATTCATTGGCGCAGGTTTCATCGGCAAATTTCAGGCGAAAGCGGTCGCCCAGATTCGTGGTGTTGACCTTGCGGGCGTTTGCGCGCTGAAAGGCGCGGAAGAACTGGCCGCTCACGCCAAGAAAAACGACCTGGGCGATTGCAAGGTTTACGATTCCGTCGGAGAACTATGCAACCATGTGGATGCGGTGGCCATCTTCGCCCCTAATTTCGCGCGTATCCAGATTATGCAGGAGATTGTGGACGCGGTCAAAGCAGGCGCTCTCTTGAAAGGCGTAATTTGCGAAAAACCCCTTGGCCGCACCATTGCCGAAGCGCAACAGCTGGTGGATCTGGCCAAGGAAGCCAAACTGCCCACCGCCTATTTTGAAAATCAAATTCATATGAAGGGAATCCGCGCCCAGATGGAGCAACTCGCTCCGGTTCAAGCCACCATGGGTCCGCTGGGGCTTGCCCGAAGTTCGGAAGAACATTCCGGCCCGCACGAAGGGTGGTTCTGGGATCCCACAAAACAGGGCGGCGGCGTGCTCAGTGATATGGGTTGCCATTCCATTGCCGTCGGCTGGTATGTGCTGACACCTTATGGCAAACCGGCAACCTTTCTTGAACCCATTTCCGTCACTGCGGTAACCTCCCTTCTCAAGTGGGGCATCCCCAAGTACCNNCAAACAGGGGCTCCGGCTCCTGATGGATGGGCTTGGACCCGGCTACGCCTTTGAACTCAATTCACTGCGTTCCCCCCTCGAGGTATTCATCGGCGATGAAGCGGCCGAGGCGGTTGCGGACAGCGAAACAGCACTCGAGAAAGCAACCGCAAGCCGGGGACTGCTTACCGTGGAGACGAATGAAGCCGACCTGTACGGGTATGTGGATGAAATACAGGATGCCGTGGAAAACTTCAAACAGGGAAAGGACGGATTTTTAAATTTCGCCTATGGCATGGAGATCACCAGACTCTGCCAGGCGGCTTATTTATCCGCAGAGACAGGACAGACGGTGTTCCTTTCCGACCCAGCAACGCAGAGCGCACTGAAAACCTACAAATCCCTGATATCCCAGGGGCGGGGTGCGGAGATTTTACATCTCACCTGAAAATAACCCCCATGGTTCCTTTCACACATCCGAAATTAGAACGCGCCGTATCCCGACCCGGGGTCCGGCGCCCTTTTCTTGTATCTCGATGACCAGTCAGGGAAACCGCAGTCCTCATCCCCT
>MTKZ01010499.1_pt2 | contig 23055 bp, 16 predicted proteins | sample 1042781 | NCBI WGS metagenome assembly MTKZ01 (sample SAMN06212207, study PRJNA360539) | anaerobic digester metagenome | biome: Wastewater treatment plant; material: sludge; isolation source: anaerobic digester fed with sludge from wastewater treatment plant | place: Denmark: WWTP Viborg ... | reverse complement strand
TAAACCCCTCAAACTTGAGAAGAGTGTAGCAAAATCATCCGCTGATTTTCAACTTTGATGTTATCCCTTTTCCTGGATAAAGCGACAGGATTCCCAGAACGAAAAACGACGACACGAAAATCAGCCGGACGGGAAAGGTTGCCGCGGATACCGGTTCCTGGACGGTAAGTAAAAAGTGCGGTGATTCCACGGAATACACCTCGTCCGATACCGTGCAATAAAAGAGTGTGCCGGAGTCTTCTGTCCGGGCGGTGAGGGAATAGTGGGGCAGATTAACGCCCACGGGAACGGCGGTTTTTTGCGCGTCAACCCGATACCACTGGTATTTTTTTTCTCCAATCCCGCCGGAGGCTTCCACCGATACTATCACGGTTTCCCCACGCGTGGCCTCCACTGTTTCATCTTCAAGAGATGTCGCAACCTGGAGAAGCGGCATTCGGAAGATGCCATCGGCACAACTGACGTATGTGCCGTTGTCCCGGTGCCGCAACGTTTCCAGGCGTCCACCATATTCGGCTGCAACAACGGGCGAGGCATCTGCGGCCTTGAATACGATGAGTTGACTGGGCGCTCCCCAAGACGTTGCCGTAACATAGATATTGCCGTACGGGTCAGCCCCGAGTCCGGTGGCACCGTCATAGGGCGGGGGTAATGTCGCCCAGTCATGTCCGGCGGTCTGAAGGCCCATACCGGACCCGCCTGTCAAAGCGGCATCCACCTCCTGGGCGTTCCAGCGGTAAATCGTTGCCGTGCCGCCATAGGCATAGCCCGGCACATAGTACAGATTACCGGAGGGATCAAAGGCCAGAGGCCCCGGGGAATCGCCTATCTCGCCGAATACCACCGGGGGCGTGGATTCCAGCATGCCCGAACTGTCCAGGGGACTGTAAAATAGCGCTGCCGGTCCCCAGGTCTCGGTGGAACCGGAAGCGAAAAATTCATCGGTACCGCGACTGGTGGCACCCCAGAGACTGGCGCCGTACGGCGCTTCTAGCAAGGGCGTTACGCTTCCCGGGTTTGAGACGCTATAGAACAAATAGTTAAAATCGCCCCGCATGTAATCCCCGCCGTCGTTAAAATACATATGGTCGCCGATGCAGGTCAATAACGATCCTACCCAGGCGGTTGTTGTTTGGTATATCAATGATGGGGTGTTTTGAGAAATTTTATATACTTCTAGCTTTAACCCATAGTTGGGATCGCCTACGGTATAGTGGAGGACGCCCGAAGCATCCCAGTCAAAACTAACCAGTGCCGACTCGGAAGAGGCAGGAAATACATAATATGGCTCGATCAAGGCCTGGTTTAAGGAAGAAGGTCCCTGGGCGACGGCTGACGAGGCGGTAGAAATGACGGCAAGCCATACCAGGCTGTGCCGGATGACAAGGAGTGACAAAGAGGCGGATTGGGGACACATTGTTTTTTTGTTCATAGTGAAACCCTCGTTTCTTGCGGGTCATTCGGAACCAGAAAAGCGTGTGAGAGCAAGGCAATCACATCGTTACTCGCACACATCTCCCGGAATTGGAATAACTTCGCGTAACTCTTACCGGCAGGTCTTCGGACTGGCAGGCCTTAACACCTTGAAAGGCATCTCCTACTTGGCGCCGCTTCCCAGCCTCATCCAATGTGGCCAGTGCGTTTACCGTGTTGAAAAAGGAAACACGATTGCGCCGTTCGTTCCTGCTTACCGCTGCGGGGCAGTTCCGGATTCACACCGGATTCCCTCTTAGCGTCAGGGCGACTATCACCCTGAGAACCGGTAAGTGCATATTAACACGCACTCGGCGATGGTATCAAATACAAGAAAAAAATGGTTGTATTAAACTCTCCGAAGAGACCGTGACGCCGATCGTCCGGTGAATTTAGGAGAAGAAAGCCCGCCCCAGTTTTTAAGATAATGAAATTATCACCCGTAATTTTGTATTATCGTTCTTTTCTGGTGAGGAAAACGTCTTCTTCAGGATGCCTGTTTGTTTCTAAAGACCACTGGCACCGGAAAGTTTGTGAACTGGCAGAATGCCCCGGCATTTCCAGTTGCCTTGAGCGTTACCCATAACCCCGAGATACCATGCGTTTTTTTATTTCAATCGCGAGCACTGTTTTTATAAGTACAGCCATTGTCTGCTGTGCTCATTTTGAACCCGAATCGAGAGACAAAACATTGTATTTCCCGGAGGCATTCACGCTGTATGACGCCGCGGCGCCCCTACCGGGACGCTGGTGGATGTCGTTTAATTCGGAGGAGTTGAACCAAACAATAGAGGCCGCTTTGGCGGGGAACTTGTCGTTACAGCAGATGAATGCCCGGCTCCTGCAGGCAGAGCAACTCGCGCGCAAGGCAGGAGCGGTCAGGTTTCCTGAACTAAATATCACGGGAGAAACCGCAGCCAGCCGACGCCACATGCAGTCGGAAGTCGCAGCGTCTGATATGGATATAATAGACAAGCGCCTGGCCGCGCTGGGCACATTGCTGAATCCCGATGTACAGGGCGGCGGGGAGTCTTCGTTCTCTTCAGGTGTTCGCACCCTCCAGTCACGGCTCCAGGCGGCCCAAACGCTGGTGGAGGAATCCCCTCCTTCCAACATTACCGCAGTAAACCATTCCTACAGTTTCGGGTTGGCAAGCAGTTACGAAGTGGATCTATGGGGGCGCGTCCGGTCGCAGTATGAGGCGGCCTTGCTCGAAGTGGAGTCATCCAGGGAAGATGTATATGGCGCCATGCTGAGCCTTTCCGGAACGGTCGCGCGGCAGTGGCTTACGGTTGCCGCCAACCGGCAGGTGTTAGACCTGGTCAAAGAACAGCATGAATTAAATGAAAAGACCTTGAATCTAATTAAACTTCGGTTTGCCAATGGCCTTGCCACGGCGCTTGATGTCTATCAGCAGCGGCAGGCAACGGCACAAACGGCCTCTTTAGTGCCTGCCCTGGAAGAAACGCTGAATGCCGCACTGCTCGAATTGGCCGTGTTGCTGGGGAACGCACCGAGAAATACGCCCGACATCAAGGCGGACGCGTTACCGGAAGTGGGCCCGTTGCCCGCGGCGGGCTTGCCGGCGGATTTGCTGGCAAACCGTCCAGATATCCGCGCTGCGGGCTTGCGCCTGCAGGCCGCGGATTGGCTGGTGAGCGCCGCGCGCGCGGACCGGATGCCCGCGATCAGGCTCTCCGCCGGGGCATCTTATGACGCCGAAGAATGGACCGCCATCTTTGACAACTGGATGGCCAGGTTGGCGGGAAGTCTGACGGGACCCCTTTTCGATGAAGGACGGCGCAAGGCGGAAGTTGAACGTACTCGGGCCGTGGTTGAAGAACGCCTTGCCGCCTATCAATTAAGCATCCTGGAAAGCGTCCTGGAAGTGGAACTGGCGATGATGCGCGAGAAAAAACAGGCGGAATACGTCGAATTGTTGAAACAAGAACAAGAGGCCATAAATGATACCTACGAACAGGCCATGCAGCGTTATTTGAATGGCGTAATAGATTATCTGCCGGTCCTAACGGCAATGACACAGATGCAGGCCGTGGAAAGACGCATCGTTCAGGCGGAATTTACTCGCCTGCAATACAGGCTGCAACTGTGTCTCGCATTGGGAGGCACTTGGATGGATGAGTACAGGCTTGATGTGCTGGAGCAAGACCGTGAGCCCGGATTAACCGGGTCCGAGGAGAAATCAGTCCAGCCCAATAGTTAAAGACCCGCGACAGGGAACAAAGATGGCGCCTTTCCCGCCATGACAGAGATTATTATGAGTTCAGACAAAGATAGTGACGGCAAGAAAGTTCGGAAAACTTCTCGTTTCCTCAAGGTTGTATCTTTCATTTTTCAGTTGTCATTGATTACCCTGCTTGTGGGGGCGACGGTAGTCATTTCACGATATTGGTTGTTAAACCGTCCGACGCCTGAAAGGCAAAAGCCACGCCAGGAGGCGGTTCTGGTAAATACCCTTCCGGTGGCCCTGGCAGAGCGGCAGGTTATCGTGCATGCCATGGGGACGGTAATCCCGGCAGTGAGAATCCAACTGGCGGCACGGGTAAGCGGCCAGATTACCGAGGTCAGCCCGCACTTTGTCCCCGGCGGCATCATAAAAAACAATGCCAAGATTCTTCAGGTGGACCGGGATGATTATGAACTGGCTCTGGAACAACAAGAGAGTAATCTTGTAAAGGCTGAATCCGAGGTGCGTATAGAAATGGGGCAGCAAGCCGTAGCCAAAAGCGAGTACGAATTGCTGACGGAGACTATCGAGGCGCCGGACTTGGATTTGCTGCTGCGCAAACCCCAGCTGGCGGCCAAAGAAGCGGCGGTTTCCATTGCCGAAAGTGCCGTAGCAAAGGCGAAACTTGACCTGGAGCGAACCACTATAACCGCGCCCTTCAATGCCATTGTTCTTACCCGTTCCGTGGAAAAAGGCGCCTATGTTTCCCCGGGAAGCGGCTTGGCCACTTTGGTGGGCACCGATGCGTATTGGATTGAAGTGTCTGTGCCGCTGAACGAGCTGCCGTGGATAACACTTCCCGGTTCGGAGGACGAGCAGGGGGCCTTGGCCCGCGTCTACAATCCGGCCGCATGGGGCGAAACGTCGTATCGGCACGGGCATGTGACAAAGCTGCTCCCGGACCTGGAACCGCAGGGGCGCATGGCGCGCGTCCTTATAACCGTTGAGGATCCCCTGAATCTGCATGCGGAGGATGCCGCAGGCGAGATACTGTTTCGACTCCTTTGTCCGGGTGCTTATTGAAGGCAAAACCNNCTGGAGTTCCCAGGAAGAAGTGTATATTTCTGGGGACATTCTCGACGGGGAGGCGCTGGTCACCACTGACCTGGCCTCACCTGTGGATGGGATGTTGTTGCGCACCGCAGCCCCTTCGAATACCGGGGAAACCACAGAAACGACCGATGCGCCGGATGTGGCCCAATGAGCGTCCCCGGCAACAATTCCAAAAATACCCGCGGGCCTATTGCCTGGATGGCCGGTCACGGCGTGGCGGCCAATCTGATCATGTTGGCCTGCCTGGTCGGCGGCTTTCTTTCGCTTCGGAACATTACCCAGGAAGTCTTTCCGGATGTCTCGCTCGATACGGTCACCGTGTCCGTGGCTTATCCCGGGGCAAGCCCTGAGGAGGTGGAAAGTTCCATTCTTCTTTCCATTGAGGANNAGTGCGTAACTTGGAGGGTGTGGACGAGGTCATTTCAGAGGCCCGGGAAGGCATGGGCACCGTAACTATCGAATTGCTGCTCGGAGCGAATGTGTTCAGGCTTGCCCAGGAAATTACCAGCGAGGTGGACCGTATCATCACCTTCCCTGAAGAAGCGGAAGAACCAGAAACCCGAATTACCCAGTGGCGGCGTGAAGTCCTCAGTATTGTCCTGTATGGAGATGTGCCCAACACAAGCCTGCACGCCCTGGCGGAGCGGCTCCGCGAGTTTGTCGTCCAGTCGCCCGACGTTACCCAGGCCGATATTGAAGGTCTCCCTCCGCTTGAAATCAGTATTGAGCCGCACCAGGATGAATTACGCCGATACGGGCTGACCCTGGGAATGCTGGCGCAAAAGTTGACCGAAAGCGCTGCCGATATTCCAGCCGGGGGCATGAAAACCGAAGGGGGGGAAATCCTTGTTCGCCTCAAGGAAAGACGGGATTACGGCAAGCAATTCGCCGAGTTGCCGATAATCAACACGGAAAGCGGCAGCAAAGTCCTGCTGCGTGATATCGCCGACATTGATGACAGTTTTGCCGACACAGACCGGTTTTCGAGGTACAACGGTAAGAACGCCGTAATGATTGAGGTATACCGTATTGGCAAGGAAACCCCGATGCAGGTTTCCGATGGCGTGCTCGCCCGACTGGAGGAATTTCAGGCATATCTGCCGCCCGGAGTCATGACCGATGTCTACGATGACCGCTCTGAGACCTACCGGCAGCGCTTCGGCATGTTGCTTAAAAACGGCGCCATCGGATTGGTGCTTGTGCTTGGCTTGCTCGGCCTGTTCCTGGAGGCGCGTTTAGCCTTTTGGGTCATGATGGGCGTGCCCATATCTTTTATGGGCTCCTTTCTTTTCCTGCCGTTTTTCGATGTGACCATCAATATGATGTCTCTTTTCGCGTATATTATTGCGCTGGGAATCGTGGTGGACGATGCCATTGTAGTTGGCGAAAACATCTATTATTATCATCAGCAGGGAATGAAGTTTTTGGACGCCGCCATTGCCGGTGCACGTGAGGTCGCCGTATCGGTTGTGTTCAGCATCCTCACGAACATAGCGGCGTTTATCCCCATCTATTTCATTCCGGGCACCACAGGCAAAATGTTTCAGATGATCCCCGTGGTGGTATGCATAACCTTTACCATATCCTTAGTCGAATGCATGTTTGTCCTGCCTGCGCATTTGGGGCATCATCATGACCGGCAACTGAAAGGACTCCTGAAAGTACTGCATGGATGGCAGCAGGCCTTCAGCCGCGGATTTACCTGGTGGGTTCACCATCAATACGGGCCTGTCGTGAAAATGGCGGTTCGATACCGCTATGTGACGATGGCCTTTTCGTTGGCAATACTGCTTACCACGCTGGCGTATGCCCTCAGCGGCAGAATGGGATTTCAACTATTCCCGGTCATGGAATCCGATTACGCGGACGCGCAGATTACGCTTCCCTATGGCGCGCCGGTCTCGCGCACCGAGGCGCTTGTTAAAATCATTGAAGATGCTGCCAGGAAAGTCGCGACGGATGCAGGTCACCCTGAGTTGGTTACCGCCGTGGTTACGGATATCGGACTAGGGGGCGGTCATGTCGGGAGGGTAAGGGCTCAACTGATTGAACCGGATATCCGTAAAAATATCATGAGTACCTCTGAGTTTACCCAGCTGTGGCGCGCGGAGGTGGGAGAACTTTCCGGTATAGACACCATGCGCTTCGCGGCGGACTCGGGCGGGCCCGGCGGACGGGGACGTCCTGTCACGGTTGAAATAACGCATTTGGATATGGATATCCTGGAAAAGGTGAGCGCGGAGTTGGCCCAGGATATCGCTTCCTTCGCCGGCGTTGAAGATGTGGATGATGGATTTGAGCCCGGGAAAAATCAAATTGATTTTACATTGAAAGCCGAAGGGAAAAGCCTCAGCCTGACAGCCCGTGAAGTTGCCCGACAGGTGAGGCACGCGCTGTATGGCGCCGAGGTGTTGCGTCAACAACGGGGCAGAAATGAAATTAAAGTCATGGTGCGGCTGCCCAAAAAAGACCGTGCCTCTGAGCAGATGATCGAGGACCTGATGATACGCACCCCGGTCGGCGTGTTTGTGCCGTTCCGGGAAATTGCCGAGTTCGACCGGGGCAGAGCTTACACCACCATAAACAGAAGGAATGGAAGGCGTGTGGTACAGGTATCCGCCGATGTCGTCCCCAGAAGCCGCGCAGGGGAAGTGCTCGCCGCGATTGAACAAAATGTTCTGCCCCGGTATACCCGGGATTACCCGGGATTGAGCTACTCATTCGAAGGGCATCAGTCGGATATCAGAAAAAGTTTCGGTAGTTTGCGTATCACGTTTACATTAGCCATTCTGGCGATTTATGCCATGCTTGCCATTCCATTTCGTAGTTACATGCAGCCTTTTATTGTCATGTTGAGCATCCCCTTCGGCATTGTGGGCGCCTTCTGGGGCCACTTGCTCATGGGATATGACCTGTGTATTCCCAGCATCTTCGGTATTGTCGCCCTGTCCGGGGTGGTGGTGAACGATTCGCTGGTAATGATCAATTTTGCAAATGTGAATGAACGGGAACAAGGTATGGACCCCTTCATGGCCATCTATAGTTCCGCTGTGCAGCGCTTTCGCCCCATGCTTTTGACCACACTGACGACCTTCGGTGGCCTGGCTCCCATGATTTTCGAGACTTCGCGGCAGGCACGGTTTCTTATTCCCATGGCGCTGTCCTTAGGGTACGGCATTCTCTTTGCTACGTTTATCGTCCTTTTTATCGTTCCCTCTATGTATTTAATCATAGATGACACCAAACGTCTTCTCAACTGGTTCGCGCCACACCCCACTACCCAAGTGTAATGATTCTAGCAGTATTAGCCCGAATGAAACGGGTATACGTGCTTCCATCATAATTATTGCGCACGGGACGGCTATGCTGGTATCCTTTCCTATCAGCAACTCTAGAGGAGGCGTGACGCATGAATCTCAAATGTTCCCTGAAGGTAGTGGCGACAGCGGTTCTGGTGTTCCTTTCCATTGCCCGGGAGGGGGTTTGTGATATGAAAGATTATCCTATACAGCCCATCGAATTTACCTCGGTACGTTTTGAGGACGGCTTTTGGTCTCCCCGCTTGGAAACCAACCGGACAGTTACCCTGCCCGCGAATTTCAAAAAGTCAGAAGAGACGGGGCGCATCAGTAATTTTGCCAAAGCGGGAGGCCTCATGGAAGGAAAGCATGAGGGCATTTTTTTCAACGATTCCGATGTGTTTAAGATTGTGGAAGGGGCAGCCTACACACTGGCACTGCAACCTGATGCCGCGCTGGACAAGTATCTGGACGAACTGATAGCCCTTTTTACCGCCGCCCAGGAAGATGACGGCTATTTGTATACCGCCCGCACTATCGACCCCGAAAACGCGCCGCCCGTGGTGGGCAAAGAACGATGGGAAAATATCAGGGTCGCCCATGAACTTTATAACGTCGGGCATATGTATGAGGCGGCCATAGCCCATTTTCTGGCCACGGGCAAACGCACTTTTCTCGAGGTGGCAGTAAAGAATGCCGACCTGATTTGCCGCGTGTTCGGCCCGGGCAGGAAGTATGCGGTACCCGGACATGAGGAAATTGAAATCGGGCTTGTAAAATTGTACCGGGTGACGGGAAATCAGGCCTATCTTGATATGGCCCGTTTTTTCATCGAGCAACGGGGGAATCCCGAAAATCGGGAACTGTTTGGCGACTATTGCCAGGACCACAAACCCCTCGTTGCGCAGGATGAGGCGGTGGGACATGCGGTCCGCGCCGGGTATTTCTACGCGGGCGCCACCGATGTTGCAGCGATTACCGGAAATTCGGAGTATGTCGCCGCCCTGGACCAAATCTGGAAGAACATGGTGGGCAAAAAAATGTATTTGACGGGGGGCATCGGCGCGCGGCGGCAAGGGGAACAGTTCGGCGCCAACTACGAACTCCCCAATGATTCCGCCTACGCGGAAACCTGCGCGGCCATCGCGAATATACTATGGAACCAGCGTATGTTTCTGTTGAAGGGAGAGTCCAAGTATATCGATGTCCTGGAACGCGCGCTTTACAACGGCTTCCTCTCCGGAATTTCCCTTACCGGGGACGCTTTCTTTTATGTCAATCCACTCTCGGCGGACGGTTCAACTCCCTTTAATCATGGTTCAAATCTGCGTCAACCCTGGTTCAATTGTTCCTGCTGCCCCACCAACATTGTCCGGTTCCTGCCGTCCCTGAGCGGTTATGTATATGCGGTTCGGGACGACACGGTCTATATCAATCTCTATGGCGCCGGCCGGGCCTCATTCCAATTCAGGGACATGCATCTGTCTCTTGAACAGCGTACGGAATACCCCTGGGACGGCAATATTCAAATTGCCGTGACCCCGGAAAAACCATCTGAATTCGAATTACGGCTACGCGTACCCTGTTGGGCCCTGGGCAAGCCTATGCCGGAAGACCTGTATCACTATGAAAACAAAACGGTGAACGCCCCCGTTCGCATCCGCGTGAATGGCACGGAAACACCGGAGGCGGTCGATGCGGATGGATATGTCTCCCTACGCCGCACTTGGAGCGGGGGAGACCTGGTCACCCTGGAACTACCCATGCAGGTCCGTTACGTTTTCTGTCATGAAGCCGTGGAACAAAACCTGGGCCGCATTGCCGTTGAATGCGGACCTATCGTCTACTGTGCTGAAGGGGCGGACAATGGGGGGAAAGTAGGGCATCGCTTTTTGCCCCCGGATACCCTCTTAGAACCGCGTGAAGAGGAAATCCTTCCCGGTACGGTGATAACGGCCTTGACAGGCCAGGGGGGCGCCGTATATCAGGATGCGCAAGACCAGCCGGAACGCATTGAAGAAGAACCCATAACCCTGATTCCGTACTATGCCTGGGCCCATCGCGGACCGGGGGAAATGCAGGTTTGGATTGCACGGAATGTCGGGACTGCGCGGACAGCACCAATACCCACTCTCGCATCGTCTGCCGAGGTATCCGTGTCCCATGTTTTTGAAAATGATACGCCAAGAGCCTTAAATGACCAAAAGGAACCGGATGCTTCAAATGATACCGCTATAGCGCGATTTACGTGGTGGCCTCATAAGGGCTCCCGGGAATGGGTGCAATATGACTTTAAAACAAAAACCACCGTGGGTAAGGCATCTGTGTATTGGTTCGATGATACTCCTGACGGCGGTGGTTGCCGCGTTCCGGCCAAGTGGCGCCTGGAGTACCTGCAAAACGAGACATGGATACCTGTTTCGAATTCTTCCGACTACACTACTGTTTTAAACCAGTATAATGACGTGTCTTTCACGCCGGTAAAGACAAAGTCTTTACGGTTGTTGGTACGCTTGCAGCGGGAATATTCGGCTGGCATACTGGAATGGAAACTCACTCAATAATACGATGTAATCCAAAACGAGGAAAGTAGATATGAATACGCCTGTCTTCATAGGGGTGGATATTGGCACCAGCGGTACCAAAGCGATCGCCATAAACATGAATGGCGAACTGCTGGCTTCAGCACACCGGGAGTATCCGTTGCATAGCCCCAAACCGAACTGGGCTGAACAGGACCCTGACGACTGGCGCACGGCGGCTTTGGAGGTTTTGACTGAACTCGCCTCCAATGTGACGCCCACTAATATTGCCGCCATTGGACTTACCGGGCAAATGCATGGGTCAGTATTTCTAGATGCCCAGAACCGGGTATTGCGCCCGGCACTGCTCTGGTGCGACCAGCGAACCGCTCCGCAGTGCGATGCCATAACCCAAAAGGCCGGGGGAGAGGCCGCCCTGGTGGAAATGGTAGCCAATCCGGCCCTTACCGGGTTTACCGCTCCCAAGATTCTCTGGCTACGGGACAATGAACCTGATAAATTCGAAAAGACAAAAAAAGTGCTGTTGCCCAAAGACTATATACGTTGGGTGCTTACAGGGGAACATGCCACAGACATGGCTGACGCTTCCGGCACACTCCTGTTTGATGTACGGAATCGTTGTTGGCACACGGGGCTCATGTCCCTGTTGGGAGTTGATCCTGACCTTATGCCCCGTGCATTCGAAGGTCCGGAAATTACCGGTACTTTACTCCCCGACATTGCCGCTTTGACTGGTCTGCCTCCCGGTATCCCCGTAGTCGCAGGAGGGGGAGATCAGGCCGCCGGGGGAGTGGGATGTGGTATTGTTCGTTCCGGTATTGTTTCATCATCTCTGGGAACCAGCGGCGTCGTCTTTGCCTTTGCCGAAAAGGTTACCGCAGACCCCCAAGGAAGGGTGCACACCTTTTGTCACGCTGTCCCCGGGAAATGGCACGTAATGGGGGTCATGCTCAGCGCCGGCGGGGCGCTTCAGTGGTTTCGCAATGCCCTGTGCGGTGAAGAACGGGCAAAGGCTGCCGCGTCCGGTCGGGATGCGTACGCCTATATCACGGAAGCCGCGGAACGTGTCCCGCCCGGCGCGGAAGGTCTTTTGTTCCTGCCTTATCTGACGGGGGAGCGAACGCCCCACAAGGACCCATATGCGAAAGCGGCTTTCATTGGATTATCACTTCGACATTCTAAGGCCCATATGGCCAGGGCAGTGCTGGAAGGCGTCGCGTATGGTATGCGGGACAGTCTGGATATCATGCGAGAAATGGATATCCCTCTGAGGGTATCCCGAGTATCCGGCGGTGGGGCTAGAAGCGCACTATGGAGGCAAATGCTGGCCGACACAGGACGCATTGAAATTGCCCGTATCAATGTAGATGAAGGCCCGGCCTTCGGAGCCGCCATCCTGGCGGGTGTGGGGGGCGGCTGTTTTTCTTCCGTTGAAGAGGCATGTGATAGCCTGATTCACGAGGTCGACCATTGCGAAGTGGATACCATTCGTGCAGAGATTTACGAAAATTATCTGCAGGAATATCGCGCAGCCTATCAGTCCCTCAGTAACAACTTTAAGCGTATGGCGGAATTGATTCCATAATTGCCGGGTCATATTTCTGCCGGGCGATTGCCGAAAACCCATGCGGGCCAGACGCACCCTAAGACCTTGGCCGCCTCGTAAAGCCATCGAAAGTACCCCTTACCCGGGCCGGTTGCCTCACATGATGAGGATACAGATAGGGGCATGCCCTCCGACAAATCCAGTCGCGAATCAAAATATATCCATTCCCGTAGACCTGACTATAGCGTCTGATAATATATATTATGTTTCATTTACTATAACTCCAAATAGAAGCAGACCTCCTTGCCTGAAATGGCTCAAGAGGCATGATTCATTATAAAATATATTCCAAAATTGAACAGACTCGTCTGCTGCTGCGACTATTTAAAAGAGGCTTATTGAATTTAAAATATATTACGCAAATAAGTACCTAATGCTTGGTATTAAGTGAACTATCATTTACCCTGTATTCATTGGCTTAAAAGAAGTTAACAAAAAAGGTTAACCGTGATTGTTCAAGAAGATTTTCAGTAGGTTTATTTTGAGTCGCTTCATTTTGAAAAGACATTTTAAACGCTGCAATTCTGTCTGTTGAATTGCGTTATCAAGACAGGGCATTCTAGCGCTAGTAAATGTGTATCAAAACAAAACATTCAGGACTCAATAAATAAATTTGCTCTATTTTGAAAGTTTATACTCTCCCCCACTTCATAAACAGTATCTGCCTGTACGTTGCGCTGGGAAGGGCAACCAGGTATTTGTGGCATTTGGCTCCGGATAAAGTTGCTGTTAATTAAAACTCTGAAGGATGCGTTTTCACTTTTTTTCGGCCGCATGAGTCCAGTCTTTTTCCGGGCACTCCCCGACTTGTGACAAGGTTCTCAGCTATCAAGATTCAGTGGAGGGCGAAATTTCGCCCCAACTTTTTTAAATACGCGCCGGCTTGCCTGACCTACACTGCGGCTCTCCCTTATCCAGAATATAGTATTTGTTTAGTGTTGTTCAGTGCTATATACTTATTAATAGACTGAATGATTTCTGGTTTATCAAGACTTTATGTCCTCAGGGACCACGTATGCTCAGGGAGTGCATTTTCTTCGAGAAGAAGAATCCGAGGGAAAGTTGACAGACCTTTCTGAGAGGGTGTACGAAACGTGGAGATGGCGTCACTTCGTTCGCAATAATGGACACAGGGATATGGGGTGTCATTGCGAGTGAAACGAAGCCATCTCAATAATTTGCAATAATTGCACAGGCTATTGAAGCGGTCTTCCGTAAACGCTCTAAGAGAACCCCAAAATACCTACTTGGTGTCGGGGGACTTTTTGGGCTACAATTAGGGTTGGAACCAAACTATCGTCCTAAATATCCGCAGCAGCGGGATACTGTCGAATTGTCAGTCCGTGCGCCTCCGTCGGACTGAAACAAACCCAAATCAGAAAGGAATTTATGAGCACAAAGATTCGTATCGGCATCATAGGATGTGGCGCGATCGCGGAACGACTCCATGCACCTGAGTATGCCAATAGCCCCGATGCCGATCTGGTCGCCTTCTGTGATGTAGTAAAATCAAAAGCCGAATCCATCGCCTCTAAATTTGCCCCGAGGGCGCAAGTTTTTACCGACTATATGCAGTTATTAAAAAATGCCGATGTTCAAGGGGTATCGGTCTGCCTGCCCAATTATCTGCATGGTCCTGTATCCATAGATTCCTTAAAAGCGGGTTGTAATGTGCTGGTTGAAAAACCCATGGCCACAAGCATGGCGGAGGCCCGTCGCATGCTGGAGGCGGCGCGAAAGGCAGGAAAACTGCTGGCGGTCAACCAGAGCCAGCGTCTTTTTCCGGCCCATGCCAAGGCCCGGGAGGTCATGGTCAGCGGGATCATGGGCAAAGTACTCCATGTTTCGGCTATGTTCGGCCATGCCGGTCCGGAATACTGGAGCCCGAGCGGTAAATGGTTTTTCGACAAAAAGAAGGCGCGCTTTGGCGCTATGGCGGACCTGGGCGTCCATAAAGCGGATCTGGTACGCTATCTCACCGGCAAGGAGGTAGGCTCCATAAGCGCCTTCTTTGAGCGTCTTGAGAAAAAATCCGCCTCGGTGGAAGACAACTTTGTAGCGGCCCTGAAATTTACGGACGGTACGGTAGGCACCCTTGCGGCTTCCTGGACAGTAAAAGGAGCAGAGGCCAACTATACCATACTATACTGCACCAACGGGACGCTCAGTATATGCGCCTTTCCGGGACGCCCCCTAGTAGCCCATCTGATTCATCCCGAATGCGAAATCAATTTTGATGTCCCTCCTCCGCCGGAAAATGACGATAACGGATGGGGACTGGACATCGGCGGGCGTTTCTGTCGCGCCATTAAAGGCGAGGAAGCGCCCTACTGCAGCGGCGAGGAAGGTATGAAGTCCCTTGAGGTCATTTTGGCAGCGGAAAAGGCCGCACTCAGCGGACGCACCGTCCAAATCAAGCGTTAAGGAATCGTCGAATGGCACGAACGGTACTGGTGTCCTTGGGGGAGCGGAGTTATGAAATTCAAATCGGCCGGAATATTCTGTATCAATTGGGAGAATACCTGAAAAAGAACCCGGTTACCGGCACTGTAGGCCTGGTGACCGACAGTACTGTGGGCCCGCTTTATGCAGACGGCATCCATTCCCTGCTTACTGCGGCCGGAGTCAAGTGTGTGATTCATTCGATGCCCGCAGGTGAAGCCAATAAGCGCCTCCAACGGATAGAAGAAATTTGCGGCACTCTGCTGGAAGGCGGACTGGACCGGGGCAGCCTTCTTCTTGCTTTGGGCGGCGGCGTGGTGGGTGATGTCGCCGGCTTTGCTGCGGCGTGTTTTATGCGGGGGATTCCCTTTCTGCAGATTCCCACAACCGTCGTCGCGCAAGTGGATTCCAGCGTCGGCGGTAAAACGGCGGTAAATCATCCCCGTGGAAAAAATACGATTGGCATGTTTCACCAGCCTTGCGGCGTCCTCATTGACATGGATCTCCTTAAGACGCTTCCCACCCGTGAGATATGTGCTGGTTGTGCGGAAATCATAAAACACGGCGTTATTGCTGATAGTAACTTATTCGCACATATGGAGCAGCATGCGGGATTGATACGTGAGGGCGACCTGAGCGCCCTTGAGTATCCCATTGCCCGGTCGTGTGAAATCAAGGCAGCCGTGGTCGCTAAAGATGAGCATGAACTGGGATTGCGCGCCATTTTAAATTACGGCCATACCTTCGGTCACGCCATTGAAACTGCAAGCCATTATGCGACCTTTTTACACGGGGAGGCCGTCTCGCTGGGGATGTGTGCCGCCGGTGTTTTGGGCGCCGAGCTGGGATTGGTGGATGCCGACTTTGTCTCCCGGCAGCGTGCCTGTCTGACAGCCTACAGCCTGCCCGTATACTGGCCGGACCTACCGGTGGAAGAGGCGCTGGCCGCCATGAAAAAGGATAAAAAAGCCCGTGCTGGTACTTTGAAGTTTATTGTGCCGACAAGCCTGGGAACGGTGGTGCAACGAACCGATATCACCGACGGGCAAGCACTGCGGGCCTTGGCCTCCCTGAAACAGTAAGATACGGATAATTCGAGGAACATAAATATGTTATTTGGAGGTGAAACCGCCCAGAGTTACTTTGAGGAAGGCCTCACCGCCGCCATGAAAGGTGACCTGGAAAAAGCAATAGGCTATTTCCGCCGCGCTTATGAACTGGATTGCAGCCTACATAACGCCCAGCATCAAATAGGGCGCTGCCTGCTGCGCCAGGGCAACGCCGAAGCCGCATTGCCGTTGCTGCGTTCCGCAGCCCAAAAGATGCCGGTATCGACGTCACCTGTGCTGGACACCGGGTTCGCCCTGCTCCAGCTAAGACATATTGATGAGGCACGAAAAACATTCGCTTCCTTATTGCAGACAAGACCGGATGAGCCCCGTGCCGTCATGGGGCTTGCCTATTGTGCTTTCGCTCGCGGACAATGGGAAACTGCGATCAATCTCGTCCAGCGAAGCATCGAAATGGGCAGGGTCCAGTTCGACACGCATTTTCTGCTTGCCCGTGCGGCCGACAAATCGGACCTGATCGATGTATCTACCAGCCACTATAAAAAGGCGGAGGAACTTATCAACAAAACGATTGATGCCACCCCGGACCAGGCGGCAGGCTACTACCTGCGCGGTCATGTTTACTGGGGATTGGGACAGCTGGGCGCAGCCTTGGACGATATGGAAAACGCCGAGAAACATATGCAACCCGGACGGCGGTATTATGCCTATAACGAATCGTTTTCCAGTGAAGATATATGCGCTGCCAAAGAATCGTTGCGCTCAGCGCTGACTCCCCCTCCGCCGAAGGGATAAACCTGCGCTGGAGACAGGAATTCGAATCCCGGTAAAGGAATAGATTATAGTTTACAACGTTGCCCTGAAGAAAGCGGTTGCCTTGCTCAAGGAAGAAGTTAAGAAAGGGTGAGCATTGAGTGATATCAACATGCAACTCGCCCGTGAGTTTTTTGAACTCAATCTGTTCTACGTGTTGCCGCACTGGCAGTTCGATACCGGTCAACAAGATGCGGAATACCTGGGATCGCTGCTTTTTGTGGAACAACACCGGCGTTCTTTGCCGGGGGAACCGGAGTGCCTGTTACGCGCAGGTGATATCAAATCCATACAGCGTGCGGTAGTGGAAGTTCGCGCCTGGCACGCAGATAGACTTTACCCTTCCGTCATCGAGGCAAATCCCGTTTTCACCCGGGTCGCCTCACAAACGACACGTAATCTGGCCGAGAGTATTTTTGAAGGCGAAGAATACAAAATTATCCTGGTCGTTTCAGAATTTTCCTCAGCGCCCGCCAGACGCGACCAAGCGGTACAAGCGCTGCATGCGCTTGGCATCAACCACGTTCTTGAATTCCCCACAATACTCGCCGAAATTTTGCGTCTTGTATCCGCGCAGGGAAGTTATGCTCCCTCCCATACTTTGCAGACTATCAGACTTCTCAAACGGTATGATTTTATACGACTACAGCAGTTGGAATTGTTTTTCCCAGCTCTTCGCCCGGATGCCCCCGTACTGCCGCCCAGGGAAGGAACCATCACGCCTGATGAATATGACCTCAACGAGATGATTATACCCCCAGAGGCGTAATAGAGCTCTCTCCCCACCCAACCGAAGCCAGCCAAGCCCGGCGGAGAACTAGTGAACCGTGGGACTGTACCCCTCTAATACGGCAATCATAGTCTGCTGGGTTTCGGCGTTTCTCCCCGGCCCCACCAGGTAAGACAGGGCATAATCCAAAGACTCCATATCCGCCTGCCCGTCTGCATGAATGAACCTTTCGAGCAGGACTTCCCGTTCAAGGGGTTCAATCAATCCAAGCAACTCAAGCCGGGTTATCGCATGATGCACATCGAGGCTTATCTTCATGGATTCGTAAAAAGCCAGTTGCCGCATCGGTGGCGCATACCGCAGATAGGCCGGCTTCTGGTTTAAATGGGTATTGATTATTTCTATGGCAGAATCAATGTCTTTTTTGGTATACCCTTGCCGCAGGAGAAAGGAACGCATGGACTTTTCCGTGGGCACTTTGCCTTTACTGGAAGCCACATGCTCCAAGATCACATCGACGAGTTTAGTTAAGGAAACCTTCATCTACCTCTCCACGAATAACAGCCCCGCTTTCATCCGTTCCCATGCCTATATTGTAGAATTTCCTCCCAGCCTGAATCAAGGAGCAGACAAAATCCTAAATCCGCACGTAAGGAATGGCGAGGTCGATAGAGGCGGCATCCTGCCGCTTCCATCGTGACTGCGACCCGTATGTCCGTCTTGATACAAAGCGGCCGGATGACGCTTCTACGTTCCTTGTCCTAATTGGCTTTACGCCAACAACTCGGTTTCTTACGTGCGGATTTGGGAATCAGCAAGATTTTTTCAAGGTGGCGGTATCCGGATACTTCATGATAAAATGAAGGTCGTGGTACAACTTGCTGGAAGCTAACATATTATGATGAACATCAAATGTAAGTGCAGGAACGTCGCTCCATGGCGCCTGGCAAACTGAAATATGGTTCAGGTCCGTTTCCTGCATCGCTCTATAGGCGTGAGTGTATACCTTCCGGTCACGCCAACGCCTGTTGCAGAGTTGTTGCACGGCAGGCTTGAACATACGGTAAGGAAATGCGCACATCTCCCAATTGTTTAGAACCGTTTGCATTTATGTAACCTTAAATCTGAGGGCAATTCCATGAAAATCGGTTTCATTGGCTGTGGCCGTATCGCCGACTTACACGCACGCGCTTACAGGGACCAGTCAAAAGCCTGTCTATATGCCGTTTGTGACTCCGATTCTGAAAAACTGCGGGCGCGACAGCGCGACTGGAACGCGGAAAAGGGCTATGAAGATTACCGGGACCTGCTGGCCGACCCGGAAATTACCGCTGTTGAAATATTGTGCCCTTACGATGNNTGGGCGGGAAAGCATATCGCCTGCCAAAAGCCCATGACTACCTCCCTGCACAGCGCGCGCCGGATGGCCGAAGCCGTCCAAAAAGCCGGTGTGCATTTTCAACTGACCGAAATTTATGTCCACTATCCCCCTATCGCTTTCGCGAAAAAACTGATAGACGATGGCGCCATAGGGGAACCGGTCGGCATGCGTATTGATTTTGTGTCCAGTCCGCTCGGAGGATGGTTCGTCCCCCCCTCCACGTATGAACAGCAAACGCGTATCGCGGGGAAAGGTTTTGGGCTTTCCACCTTTGATCATGGCCATCACGAATGGGCAACCGCCTGGTATCTGCTTGGAGCGGCGGAACGTGTTTCCGCCTGGATTGACAGTAACGACGGCATGCTGGACGTACCCGCAACGATTATGTGGAAGTGCAAAGGCAACAAACGTTACGGCATTTGCGAATTTCTGTTCGCTTCCTCCATGCCGGTTCCCACAAAGTATTACTCCAACGACGAACTGTATCGGATTGTGGGTACGAAAGGAATCCTGCACATCAACCGGGGCACGGGCGATATGATGGAAGGCCCCTCCGTAAGCCTCTTCAAGGATGGTGCATGGACACACTACCATGACATACCTACGGATTGGGGACTAGGATTTGTCAATGCGGGACGGCATTTCTTCGACGTCCTTTCCGGAGACGCCCCTCCCCTGCTCTCCCTGGAGCAAGGCGCCGAAGTGCTTCGGTTCGGACTCGCCATCATGGAATCGGCCAGAAAACGCAGGGAAGTCTACCTGGATGAAGTGGAGCGTCCCGCGGCATTATTATCCAACATAAGCCGCAGGATGCGGGAGCGTTCTGAAAGCGTAGTCGCACCAAGAACGGCCAGATTCCCGTGGTTTCACAGGGATGTCTCGCGTTTTGCGCCTGAAGCGGAGCGACTGACCGAAAATCTAGCCAGCCAATTTGACGGAGCCGCCGTTCCTGAATGGAATGCCGTGATAGCCCTGGAACTACTGGATTCCAAGGGACACGCCAGCCAGACCTATACCTTCCATTTTAAACAGGGCACATTAAATATAGAAAAGGGGGTTCTTGCCCAAGACGCCCTATTAACCGTGCATCTGGAAGCAGGCTTATGGGCGGCCATCCTGATGAAAAAAAGACGGATAGAATTGGCTGTTATCCAGGGAAAAATAAAATTTGAAGGACGCGGAGAAGAAGCCTTATATCTCAAAAAGGCTTTCCATTTTTGATTGACACCTATCCATACACCATACTTGAAATACCATTCGCGACAATACTTATGAACATATATGATTTGATTATTGTGGGAGCGGGCCATGCCGGCATCGAGGCCGCCTTGGCTTCCGCACGTATGGGTCGCCTTACACTGTTGGTCGGTATGAATCTGGATGATATCGGGCGCATGTCATGCAACCCCTCCATCGGCGGCGTTGCAAAAGGCCAGCTTACCCGTGAAATAGACGCTTTGGGCGGTGAAATGGCGCGGTGTATAGACCAAACCGGCATACAGTTCAAGATGTTGAACCGCAGCAAAGGCCCGGCGGTACATTCTCCGCGAGCCCAGGCGGACAGGGTCTTATACCAGCACTACATGAAGGCTGTTTGCGAATCCACGCCAAACCTGTATCTGAAACAGGCGGAAGTAACGGAAATTTTGATATCAGGGGGAAAGGTCGGGGGCATCCGCACTTCTTTTGGCGAGGAGGTGTTTTCCCGGATCGTGATTGTCTGCACCGGCACCTTTCTGCGCGGCAGGCTCCATTATGGCATGACCACGGTGCCTGGAGGCCGTGGCGGCTCAGCCGCAGCGGATGGCCTCAGCGCCTGTTATCGCCAGCTGGGTTTTACCGTGGGCAGGCTCAAGACAGGCACCTGCGCACGCATTCACCGGCGCAGCATTCACTTCGACCGGTTGGAGGAACAGCCTGGCGACCCGGAGCCCCGGCCTTTTTCCTTCTCGACACCCATTGAAGGATTTGATCGAAACCTGGTCTCCTCCTGGCTCACGCACACCACGGAAACGACCCGTGAAATTATCCTGGCCAATATGGACCGCAGCCCGCTCTACTCCGGTCGCATTGAGGGTATCGGAACCCGGTACTGCCCGAGTATAGAGGACAAGATCGTCAAGTTTCCCGAAAAGCTTCGGCACCATCTTTTCCTCGAACCCGAAGGGCTTACTACGGCGGAATACTATGTTAACGGCCTTTCTACCAGCCTTCCCGAGGATGTCCAGCTGGCGATGCTGCACAGTTGTCCCGGCCTTGAAGAGGCGGAAATTATCAGGCCGGGTTATGCCGTGGAATACGACTACATTCCACCCACCCAACTCAAACTGACGCTGGAAACCAAGCACGTGGGAGGACTGTTTCACGCCGGACAAATTAATGGCACCTCGGGATATGAAGAAGCGGCGGCACAGGGTTTGTATGCGGCATTAAACGCGCTACGGCAACTTGATGGCCTTCCCCCACTAATCATCGGACGTGATGAAGCGTACCTGGGCGTACTTGTAGATGATATCGTGACCAAAGGGGTTCTGGAGCCCTACCGGCTCTTCACCTCCCGTGCCGAATTCCGGCTTCACCTGCGACATGACAATGCCGATGTGCGGCTCGTCAGATATGGCATTCGGAATGAATCCCTTTTGGGTCGTGTGGAAGAGCGCGAAATCCGGGTGGCTTCGGAGATTTCCCGGTTACAGGAATGCATACTGTCTCCTGGGGAAGTACTGAAGGGCTTTCTTGCAGAACATGGTGAGGCGCCGACCACAGTTCCCTGTTCGGCAGAACAACTGTTACGACGCCCGGATATTACCCTGCACGATATCTGGAAATTGAACCCACCGGACGTCCCCCTGGAATTCGAAGCCCGTGAGCAGGTGGAAATACGTATCAAATATGGAGGATATCTTGAGCGGGAAGCAAAAACCATAAAACGTTTTGAAAAATCGGAACGACTGCGCATTCCGGACAGTTTCGATTACGACGCTATCCCCGGATTGCCCCGTGAAAGCCGGCAGCGTCTGAAAGAGGCAAAGCCCCTGACCTTTGGCCAGGCTGCACGCGTGCCGGGAGTGCGTTCCGCTGATATTGCGGTCCTGCACATCTATTTGGCGAAAATACAGAAATCGAACCCGCTGCAGAAACATGAATAGATAACCCATTTATTTTGTTTACTTCAATACGAACCTTCGATTCGTTCCACGCGTGGCTCATCAACCATAGACCGGAGGAGAATAGTTGTGCATTCGCCCGATCGAGTAAAGAACAATTTGTCTCGCAGGTATTTTCTACAACAGGCGGCATTAGGCGCCGCCGCCGTATCCGGCGGCCTCTTTCATATAGGACGTGCGCGGGCACAGTCCAAAGGCAGAATGATAATGCTTGGTTATGACGGCATGGAGCCTTCCGTGGTTGAGGCGATGCTTGAGCGGGGTGAACTGCCCACCTTAAAAGGACTGCAGGAACAAGGAACCTATTGCCGTTTAACCTCCACCACCCCGCCTCAATCGCCGGTGGCCTGGAACAGTTATGCCACTTGTAAAAATCCCGGCGGCCACAACATTTATGATTTCATACGACGGACTCCCAAAGGTCCGAAGGGGCCGATGCCGCTGGTGGGTACGGGCAAAATTGATCCTCCCGTCCTTGATGAAGGAGGCAGTCTCAAGTCTCCCGCTAAAGGCACGAATTATCGAATGGGGAACCCGTTCTGGTCCGTGGCCGATGCGCAGGGCAGACGCGGCAAGATACTAAATATTCCTTTCGCATTTCCCCCAGACCCGCTTAAAAACGGAATCATGCTGAGCGCCTTGGGCACACCCGACCTTCGCGGAACAACCAGTACCTACTTCTCCCTTTCGGACAGTTTCACCCCGAAACAGTTGCAGGAAGACCTGGGCGGCGGACAGCGCATTGCATTATCTTTCAGCGGTGAAGACGAAACCGGTTTTACCGTTCCGGGTCCGAGAGACAACCGCTACCGTTTTGGCGACCCGAATGCCTACACGCAACGTTCCCTGCGTATGAAAATAAACCGCAAGGACAATCGCGGCGTAGTGGTTGCCGATGGCAAGCAAGTAGAAATAGAGGTGGGCTGCTGGTCGGACTGGCTGGAATTACGGTTTGAGATGTCTCCCAAGGTGGAAATACTTGGCATTACCCGCTTTTACCCCCTGGAAATCGGCGAACAGGTTCGCATCTATATGGCGTGCGTGCAATATCATCCAGACGCTCCTTATACGACTTTGACCGAGCCGGAATCCTACAGCACGGAATTAAAAGGACGATTTGGCCTGTATAAGACCATTGGCTGGGCCTATGATACCCATGCCATGCGCCAGTATGACCTTGATGAAGAGGGTTTTCTAAAAGATATAGACTATACCATGTCCTGGCGCGAC
>MTKZ01026214.1_pt1 | contig 23059 bp, 17 predicted proteins | sample 1042781 | NCBI WGS metagenome assembly MTKZ01 (sample SAMN06212207, study PRJNA360539) | anaerobic digester metagenome | biome: Wastewater treatment plant; material: sludge; isolation source: anaerobic digester fed with sludge from wastewater treatment plant | place: Denmark: WWTP Viborg ... | reverse complement strand
CATTACAGCATGGACGGGCGCGATGTCCTGACGAATACGGACGATTTCAAAACGTACCTCGAATATCTCGAAAAGTTCTCGAAAAAGAACGGCCTTTCCCTGTGGGCGTATTGCCTGCTTCCGGACCATATCCGCCTGGTGGCCGTACCGCGGGATGTGGGCGCGCTGGCGGCCGCTGTGCGTGACACACACGCCGCCTATGCCGGATATGCCAACTGGCGCGGCCTGACTTCGGGGCGGGTATGGAAAAACCGGTTCAGTTCCTGTGTGCTGGATGATATGTTTGTGTGGTCCGCCGTACGTCTGGTTGAATCCCTGCCTGTACGTCTTGGCCTGGTTAAAAAAGCGGAAAAGTACCGATGGTCCAGTGCCGCGCCCCATTGCGGCCTGCGGCAGGATGCCGTGCTCACGGCAAGTTTTCCGCCCCCGGGAGTTATAGAAAACTGGCCGGAATGGCTTGCCGGGGCCGAAAGCGAATCGGCTTTGGAAAAACGGCTTCTCTTAAACACCCGGACCGGGCATCCCTTCGGCGGCACGGCCTTCATCGAGGAACTCGAAAAGCAGACGGGACGCATCCTGCGCCCGCAAAAGCGTGGTCCGAAACCACGTGCCTGAGTGCCGGATAGCGGTACGGAATCCGGGGGTATGCAGTGCTTATGTTCTTCAGGTTCTGAGAAATAGGACAGGTAGGACCGTGTATTTAAGCCAGAGCGTTGACCGTACCCTTGTCCTACCCGTCCTACCGGTCTTACGCGTCCTACGGCAACCCGGACGACGCAAATAAAATAAATGGAGTAACAGCTAAGGTCGTTTTATGACAACAGCGATACGAACCCAGGGCTTGTCCAAAACCTATAAAACATTCGGGAAAGCGCCGGTCCACTCCTTGCGCTCCGTGGACCTGGAAGTTCATGAGAATGAAATCTTCGGCTTCCTCGGCCGGAACGGCGCCGGTAAAACAACCGCCATCAAACTGTTGACCGGTCTTATTTATCCCTCCTCGGGAACCGCGGCCTTATTCGATAAGGATGCCCGTTTGCCGGAAGCACGCCGGATGGTGGGTTACATGCCGGAGCACCCGTATTTTTACGAATATTTGACGCCCCATGAAACACTGGCATTTTATGGCCGCCTGCGGGGCCTTGACCGGGCGGCGCGTGACCAGGAATGGGACCGTATCAGCGGGTTGCTCGATTTGCGGGACATTGCCGACCGGCGTATTCGCAGCTTCTCCAAGGGAATGCGGCAACGGGTAGGGTTCGCTGTGGCCCTCGTCGGCGATCCGCCGCTGCTGCTGCTCGACGAGCCGGTAAGCGGCCTGGACCCGCTCGGACGCCGCAGGATACGCGAGTTGATGCGCGAACTCAAAGAGGCGGGCAAAACCATCTTTTTCAGCAGCCATGTATTGGCCGATGTGGAAGAAATATGCGACCGGGTCGGCATTCTGGTGGCGGGTGAATTGGCGGCCTGCGGGCGCATTGAGGAACTGGTGGGCAGCGTTCCCAAGTCCGTTGAACTGCGCGCCTCGGGCATAAACGCCAGCCTGGCTGCTGAACTGAAAACACGGGTATCCTGTTTTATGGAAGAGGAAGCGGGCTACTGCCGTTTCGTGGTACCGGACTTGGACTCCGCCAACCGGGCGGTGAAACAGATACAGGATGCCGGCGGCAGCCTGGTTTACATGCACCCGGTAATTGAATCGCTGGAGGATTTCTTTACACGTATTCAGGAGGGCGCCGGCGTGGCGTTGCCGGAAGATAACGGCCTGGCCGTTTTGACTTCAAAGGCGGAGGAATAACGCATGAGCAGAATTGGCGCCGTTATCGGAAATACCTTTCGCGAATCCATCCGGGACAAAGTCTTTTACGTGCTGCTTTTCTTCGCCGTCACGACCATACTCGGGTCGAAAGTGCTGGGCTGGGTCAGCATCGGCCAGGATGTCAAAATTATCAAAGACATCTGCCTTGCCGCCATGTCCATATTCGGCACGCTGATAGCGATATTCGTGGGCGCCAACCTGGTCTACAAGGAAATTGACAAGAAAACGCTGTACACCCTGCTGGCCCAACCGATGCACCGGTATGAGTTCCTTCTGGGCAAGTACCTGGGGCTGCTTGCGGTTATCGCAGTTTCCATGCTTTTTATGACTGCTGGCGCGACCCTTTACCTGTGGCTGATGGGCGGCATGGTTACGGTCGTGTGGTTTCAGGCCATCCTGCTTATATTTCTTAAACTGGTGCTGATTACCGCATTTTCCGTTTTGTTATCCACCGTGATATCGCCTATCCTGGGCGCCATCGTGGTCGCATCCTTTTACTTTGCCGGACACGCCACCGAAATATTCCGGAATTTGCCTTCCCAATTCGAGGGGACCTTTATAAAGGGACTGCTCCAAGTCCTGTATTTCGCCATTCCCAATCTGAATGTATTCAACCTGCAATCGGAGGCTGCCAACAACGTGCCTGTGGCGGCACCGTATATGGGCTTCGCTGCGGCCTACGGGCTGGCATGGACAGCGTTGCTGCTGATACTGGCCTGCCTGGCCTTTGAAAGGCGTGATGTATGAGAAGCCGCAGGTGGCGACTGCTGTATGGGCTTGAAGCCGTCTTGTTCTGTTACCTCATTGCCCTGTTTGCCTTTATCCTGGTAGAACACACGCGCGATTCCGAAGGCATGGATGAAGTCCTGTACCTGCCCAATGAAAAGCTTCTGAATCATTTCACGGGCGGCCTGAATACGGTCATAGCCGACCTGTTGTGGCTTAACTGCATCCAGTACACGGCGAATGAACACCAGGGACAGCGGGTCTACACCTGGTTGGAGCGCATGCTGGTTACTTCCACACAATTGGACCCCTATTTTTCCGATGTCTATTATTTGGGCGCCATGTTTTTGTCGGCGCTGCGGGCGGACGCCACGGCCAGCCTGAATCTTGCGGCGTCCGGCATGGTCAACAACCCCCACGCCTGGAAACTACCTTATCAATCCGCCATGGTATACCTGACCAACCGTCAGGATGATCCCAATGCGCGGTACATGGCGGCGCTATACCTCAGCATGAGCCTTGCCACGGGAAGTGCGCCCGGAGGCATCGCCAACCTGACCGCAAAACTGCAGGATGAATTCGACCTGACCGAGATTGAGGAGGAGACATGGCGCGAACTTCGCCAAAGTGAGGACGCTTTTCTCCAGGAGCTGGCAGGTCGCAAGTTGACGGAAATAGAACTGCGCCGGGTCTGCCGCGCCCTAACCGACACGCTCGCCTTGTACAGGACCCAGTCGGGACACCCTGCCGCTTCCCTTGAAGACCTTGTCGAGGCGGGTTTGATCCGGTATGTTCCGGAAGACCCGCTCGGCGGTTCCTTCTTTCTGAGTCCGGATGGAACCGTTTACAGCACCACCCTGCTCGATGACCTGGTCATTCGCGCCAAGGACCGCATTATCAATGCACTGTTTACCTATTCCGAACGGTTCGGACAAGGCCCNNCAAGGCCCCCCCACGCTGAACGGACTGGTGGAAACCGGAATCTTGAAGGCGGTCCCGGACCATCCCTACCCCGGCCGGCAATGGGAATACGATCCCGCCACCGGCGAATTACTGTAATCGGCCGCACGGAACGGTTCCGTCCGTGTTCCGTCCGCATTCCAATGACCGTTTTTCTGGTATACTATCTTTTCCGTTTCCCTCTTTTTCTTACAGGCTTTTCTCCGGAACAAACGGAATTCCATGGCATGCATAAAGATGTTGATAAACCGGTAATCGTACAGTCGGACCGCTCCATCCTGCTGGAAACCGACGGGCCCCAATTTGAAAACGCGCGGGATATGCTTGCCGCCTTCGCGGAAGTGGTCAAATCGCCGGAACATATCCATACGTACCGCATAAGCGCGCTCTCCCTCTGGAATGCCGCTTCCACAGGCATGACGGCCCATGAAATTCTTGAGGGGCTTTCCACCTACAGCCGCTATGAACTGCCCCAGAACGTCGTGGCCGATATTCGCGACATGGTGGGCCGGTACGGCAGGTTGAAACTGCACCGCACGGAGGACGGCGGCCTGGCGCTGGTCTCCGACGAACCCATGCTAATCCGGGAATTATTGAGCCATAACCTGCTGCGGCCGTATATCCGGGGCGTTCCCGGGGGCGACCGCGTCCTGGTAAAACCCGAAGACCGGGGCAATGTCAAGTGCGCCCTGACGAAATTGGGGTTTCCCGTGGAGGACCTGGCCGGGTATGCGGACGGGGCGCCGCTGGAAATTGCCTTGCGGGAAACCTGCCAGAGCGGACGGCCTTTCACCCTGCGCAGATACCAGACGGAATCGGTGGACGCTTTCTACCTGAACGGGTCCAACCGCGGTGGCAGCGGAGTCATCGTACTGCCCTGCGGCGCCGGCAAGACCATCGTCGCCATCGGTGTGATGGCTGCGGTAAAGACACACACGCTGGTCTTGGCGACCAACACGGTCGCCCTGCGCCAGTGGAAAAGCGAGCTGCTCGACAAGACCACCCTCCGCGACGAGGACATCGGCGAATACAGCGGGGATGAAAAAATCATTCGGCCCGTCACCATTGCCACCTACCAGGTGCTTACGTACCGCAAGACAAAAGACAGCGAATTCACCCATTTCGGCATTTTCGACCAGGGCCAATGGGGGCTCATTATTTACGACGAGGTGCATATGCTGCCGGCGCCCGTGTTTCGCGCCACCGCAGGCATTCAGGCCAAACGGCGGCTGGGCCTCACCGCGACACTGATTCGCGAAGATGCGCGTGAGGATGAGGTGTTCAGCCTTATCGGTCCCAAGAAATATGACGTTCCGTGGAAAGTGCTTGAAAAACAGGGATGGATAGCCGAGGCGTTGTGCACGGAAATCCGCACGCCGCTGCCCGCCGACCAGCGCTTCGAATACGCCATTTCGCCGAAAAGAAACAAATTCCGCATCGCCTCCACCAATCCGCACAAGATTGCCTTGTGCGAGGCCCTGGCGGAACGCCATCGCGGGGACAATGTGCTTATCATCGGGCAATATCTCAGCCAGTTAAAACAGCTGGCACGGCATTTCAATGCGCCGATTATCACGGGGCAAACGCCGGTGCGGCGGCGCCAGGAATTGTACCAGGCCTTTCGCACGGGGGAAATCAAACTGTTGATCGTGTCCAAGGTGGCCAACTTCGCCATCGACCTGCCCGATGCCAACGTGGCCATCCAGGTGAGCGGCACTTTCGGTTCCCGACAGGAGGAAGCGCAGCGACTGGGACGCATCCTCCGCCCCAAGAGCGACCGGGGCTCCATTGCCCGGTTCTATTCTCTGGTATCCAAGGACACCTGCGACCAGGACTTCAGCATGAAACGTCAGTTGTTCCTCACGGAACAGGGCTACCGCTATGAGATTTTGAACGAGGACGAACTGTAGAAAAACAGCGGCAAAGAGGGGTGAGGCGGGACTTTTTCAGGGTGGCAGGCGGTGGCAAAAGGAAGGCGATACCCGTCCAGGCGTTGTATGGACCCGTTCCTGATGGGGTCACCCGTTCTTGTTCTCGAAAAGAAATCCTGTCAGGGGGGAAGACGCCTCGGCGGTTTCCCGCGTCGGGCCGAGCCCGGCCAGATACGCCATGCGCCCCGCAGCCACGGCCATGGCAAAGGCCTTTGCCATGGCGCCATGGTCACGGGCATCCGACAAGGCCGTATTGACCAGTACGGCGTCGGCCCCCATCTCCATGGCCTCCGCCGCGTGAGACGGCGCGCCGAGGCCGGCATCCACCACCACGGGAATGTTCGATTGCTCGATGATAATGCGCAGCATGTCCCGCGTGCGCAGCCCGCGATTGCTCCCGATGGGCGCGCCCAGGGGCATGACCGTGGCCGTGCCCGCCTCTTCGAGCCGTTTTGCCAGCACGGGGTCCGCCTGGATATAGGGCAGGACCACAAACCCTTCCGCGACCAGGCGTTCCGCCGCGCGGAGCGTCTCCAACGGGTCGGGGAGCAGATACCGGGCCTCCGGCGTCAATTCAAGTTTGATCCAGGGTTCCAGGCAGGACGCGCGCGCCAGCCGCGCCAGGCGCACCGCCTCATCGGCAGTGCGGGCGCCACTGGTATTGGGCAGAATCAGCTGACGCGACCGGTCAATGGCGGGAAGGATGCTTTCCGATTCGGGATGCTCCAAATCGACGCGGCGCAGGGCGACCGTAATGATTTCGGCCCCGCTCGCCTCAATGGCGCAACGCAGCGCTTCGCTGTTGGGAAACTTGCCCGTGCCTATCATGAGCCGGGACGAAAACCGCCGCCCCGCGATACTGAGATCGTCTGATGATTCCATAGGAGTCATAAAAAACCTTTGTTATTCAAAACGTTATGCCGGATGATATCTGCTTTTCAGCCGGAAATAAAAAATGGAAGGATAGTCGTATAGTAACAGAAAAGAGTTTATCGTTTACAAGGCAGAATCGTGAAGTTGGGGGAAAAGTCCAGTGCACCCAGGAAATAACGCATGATATCGGAAACGTCAGACGTATCCGACAAGGTCAGACCCGGTCTGATGCCGTCCAACAAAAACTCAAAAACCTGCCATGGCAAGGGAATAGGCTTCTTGTTTGATTTCCGTGTGTTCCGTGAATTCCGCAGTTGGAAGAAGTGTTGTTCCATACAGGCTACAACTTTCCACGGTAATAATCGATGATCACCGCCGCCACGATGATGGCGCCCGTAACCAGCCGTTTGACGGGTTCCTGGGCGCCGATTTGCACCAGGCCGCTTTCCAGCACGGCAATGATAACCACGCCAAACAGCGTGTTGACGACCTTGCCCCTCCCGCCCATGAGACTGGTCCCGCCAATCACCACGGCGGCGATCGCCTGAAGTTCATAGCCGATGCCCGCGTTCGGGTCCGCCNNGGCGGCCAGCGAAGCCAGCCCTCCGCAAAGCATATAAACAACGACCTTGACGCGGCCCACGGGGATGCCAGAAAGGCGGGCCGCCTCTTCATTGCCGCCCACGGCGTACATGCTTCTGCCGAAAGGCGTGTACGCCAGGATAAACTGCCCCGCGCATACCACCAGCATGGCGCAGATAAACGGGAAGGACAGCCCCATAACCCCGCCCCGGTTAAGCCACTCGATACCCATGCCAATATATTGGGTCTTCGAGCCGGTGACCAGATAGGCGCCGCCGCGCGCGGCTTCAAGCATGCCTAGGGTCACAATAAAGGCGGGCAGTTGCCAGCGCACCACCAGCGCGCCGTTGAAGACGCCGCACAGCAGGCCTGTGCCCAGGCACAACAAAATCGCAAGGACCAGCGGGAGTTGCCATTGTACCAGGGCCAGCCCGAGCACGGCGCCGCCCAGGGCAAGCACGGAACCCACCGACAGGTCAATCCCCGCTATAATCAATACAAAGGTCATGCCCGTGGAGAGAATCACGGCGTCCGGGATTTGATTCGCAATGGTGCGGAAGGTAGTCCACGAAAAGAAATACTCCGTGGTGAGGCCGAAAAGGGAGACGAGGAATGCCAGCACCAGCGCCAGACCCAGGTAATCCAGCAGGGAACGCAACAAAAAACGCCCGTGCATCTTACTTCAATGACTCCGCGGTAACCAGGTCCACCGGCGTTTCCCGGTCCTCGGGCGTTGCGCCGGTTTGAATCAGGTGCAGCGCCGCTTCGATGCCGAACACCGCCAGTTGGTCCGCATGCTGGTCCACCGTGGCGAGCAACTCCCCTTTGCGAAGCAACTCCTGCGCCGCGGAGATGTTGTCGAAACCAACGACCAGAACCTGTTCCTGCTTGCCCGCAGACCGCAGCGCCGCCACCGCGCCCAGGGCCATGCTGTCATTGGCGCACAAGACCGCTTTGATGTCGGGGCGCTCCGTGATCATGGCCGACATGACCCGGTTCGCCTTGGCCATTTCCCAGTCACCCACCTGTGAGGCGACGACATTCAGGAGTCCAGCCTTGATGGCATCCTGAAAACCTTCCAGCCGCTGTATGGCATTAAAGGCCGACGGCACGCCCTGGATGACGGCCACGGGGTCGCCCGGCTGTAACCTGGTCGCCAGGTATTCGCCCGCCAGGCGCGCGCCCTTGCGGTTGTCCGGCCCCACAAACGGAATTTTGATCCCGCGCTCCGCCAGTACGGAGTCATCAAACTTGTTGTCGATGTTGATGACGACAATCCCGGCGTCCAGGGCCCGGTGACATACCTGCACCAGCGCCTTGGAATCGGCAGGCGCGATGACAATGGCATTCACACGCCGGTCCATCATCTGTTCCACCAGCTGAATCTGGCGGTTGACATCCAGTTCATCCTTGATGCCGTCCGCGAAAAGGTCATACTGGTCCGCATGGGCCGCCTGGTGCGCCCGGGCCCCCTCTTCCATGGTCAGGAAAAACTCATTCGCCAGCGATTTCATGATCAACGCGATACGCGGTTTCTCCGGCGCCTTTGTCCCCGGGGCAGCGGAATCCGTATCCCGGCCGCCGCAAGCCGTCAACATCGCTCCGGTGATCATCACCAAAGACAAGACGAAAACTTTCTTCATAGAACCTCCTGCCGGTAAGCATACCAGCATGCAGCGGGTCTGTACAATCCGCCGGAATGCACACCCATATCCAGCCAAACCAACCCTCCACCGGATTTCCGGGAAAAATTTGATAACCCTGCCCCGATTTTGATACACTTTCCTCCGCAGCGGGAGGTAAGCCTGTCGCTGTCTCGCCTTATATACTGCGTCCCCATCGTCTAGCCTGGCCTAGGACACCGCCCTTTCACGGCGGCGACAGGGGTTCAAATCCCCTTGGGGACGCCATTTTTTTTTTGCCGCCCCAGGGTCACAGATTTTACCTCATCCCACGCCTGTTCTGGCGGAACCTTCATAATTTGCGGAATCTTCATAATTGCGCACAGTTTCCTGGTTTCTGATATACTGCTGTTGAGTTATCAATAACCGTAGCCAAATTCATGTGAGGTTCAACCTATGTTTGATCGAATAACCTTTTCACCCGATATCATGGGGGGGCGTGCCTGCATACGGGGCATGCGAATACCCGTTTCCGTAATCGTCGGGCAGATCGCCCACGGCGCGCCCTTTGAAGAAATCCTGGATGGATATCCTGACCTTGAACGGGAAGACATACAACAGGCCATCGAATATGCCGCCTGGCTTACACAGGAAGAAGTACATTCGATGTAGGGATATGCCATGCGATTTCTTGCTGATATGGGGGTAAGTATACGGGTCGTGGATTGGCTTAGGGACAGGGGCGATGATGCAGTACACCTGCGTAACGAGGAAATGCGTACCGCGCCCGATGACCAAATCTTCGCCAAAGCCCTCGCTGAGAATCGTATCCTCCTGACCTTTGATTTGGATTTTGGGGAAATAGCAGCAAGACATCAAACCCGCAGCCCTGGAGTTATTGTTTTCAGAATGCGTAACACACGTGTCTCGCACGTTATTGAACGACTCGAACATGTTCTTGCGGAATCAAGTACGGTTCTCTCTGGTGGGGCAGTCATTGTGGTAGAAGAATCCCGGCATCGCATTCGATTTTTTTCCTGCGAATGAATAGGGTTTCCAGTTGGAAATTGGTTCGCCAAAATCTTCATTACTTTGGCCATGCCAAAAAACGGCACGATCCTTACTGCGGGTACGCGCCATTCCCGATAACTCATAGCGGACGTAGCCGGTATAGCAGGAAAAATTCACGCGGGCGATAAAGCCTTTTTTGCGTAAGGCGGCGAATGCCTTGCCGACAGCGTTGCGGATGGAATAGACTTCGTCATAATTGAACATGCGTTCAGACATACTTCGGGTGTTCCTTTCTTGGTTGGGGTGGTTTTGAAACGTGAAGGAAAAGACAGGGGTACCACTCTGGCACTGTGATTCCTGTCGGGGATAGCGAAAACCGGGGGAAGAGGGGTTCTGCTATTTACAATTTAATATCCTGAACTCCAACGTTATTTTATCCACTACGCCGTGTACTTCCGAACTTCACTTATGAAGTATCCACAAGATTTCCTTTAAAATCAAGATCTTCTACGCTCTCCATCTTTTTTCGACACCGCCAAATATTTTGCTGTCAAATATTTTGTTTGGCTTTTGGTATTTTAGTATATATAATATACACTAAAATCTTCATAAGAAAGAACAAAACAAAGAGCGGCACTTATCTGGCCGAGGTCGAAAACCATCGCGCTAAGGGCAAGGTCGTACAAAAACACCTCCGGTATATCGGCAGAGAAGTGGATGGGGAGACCATTCTTTCTTCGTCTCTGTCGGATGTTGCCATTGACGAGGTCAAAGTATATGGGCCCGTTATGCTGTTGGATCATCTGGCGAAGAAGATCGGATTACCGGAACTGCTTAGAAATCATGCGCTCGAAATTCTTGCTATGGTCTACGCCCACTGTCTGGACTACAAAAGCATCAATAGGGTGGAGCAATGGTTTGACCGAACGGATCTAGCGCTGATTCTTCCGCTGGACGGGGTTACGGAGGAGCGATTACTGGAGGCGCTGGATTCGCTCGAAGAGATGGATGCCACGCGTCTGCAGCAGCGAATCTTTGAAAGGACTCGCGTTGTGTATGATATCCCGGTTTCGGGGATTCTATATGACGTGACAAACACTTATCTCTATGGCAAATGGGGAATAGCGCATTCATAATAACATAGAATTTGAATCGTAGGTCGTTTAGTATAGTATTATTATTTTCATATTTAACTACTATGCATGCCATATCATAACTGACCAGAAAAGTCAAGCAAAAAAAAGGATTTTGCAAGAGGCTCGTTATGCAGCACGTGCCTGCCCATCTGCCTGCCGAGAGCGATTGCGATTATTCCTGTCCCGCGTATCAAGGGCGAATTCGGCAGGTATATACCCGGTGTCCTGCACAAGGACCCTGAAATACAAAGAGCACTGATGAAAGCCTCGAAGGTCCCTTGTTTTCAAACTGGCAACCCAATTATGTATCCATGCTGAGTTCGCGGATACGGACCTGTTTCAGGTCCACGGTGGCACCGGCAGGAAACCGGATACCCAGTGCGCTGATGGGGTGACCGCCGGTGTCAATCGTGACGCGATACGTTGGAAACTCCACACCGGGGTAACCGGCGATGAACTCCATTTCCTGTCCGGCCTTAACGCCCTCGTCCGTTGCCCATGCCACTCTCGCGACATCAAAACGATCACACTTGGCCTCTATTTCGATCATGACAGGATGATTTCCGGTTTCGATATTCAAACCGGGAATCTCAATCTGCGGTTCCATATTTCCCATTTGTTCCACCGGAAGACTCCAGAGCAGATTCTCGGTTACGAGAAGTCCAGCCTCCAAGCGGTCCACGACACTCTTCAGGGCCGCAAAGGCACCTGTATAGTAACGTTCGAGGGCCTTGGTAAACCTGGCGCGGGTGGCTGCGATTCCGGCCAGCGCCGACTTCTCGCCATCCGCATCGCCGGACTGCCTTGCCCGCACCGCCGCCAGCACGAGACCCTGCAAATCATCCCACATGGACTGGGGCAACGGGTCATCGAGCAGGGCGTCCATCTCTTCGCGGTTTGCACATTCAAGCAGGCCCTTCGCCGTTGCATCCGCGACGATTTGTCGCAAGGCGTCCACCTTGACCGTGGCAAACGCCGTGCCGACGGGCCCTTCGGGGGGGCCGCCCGACGTCCAGCCGCTCTTCATACATCGAGTAGTAGAGGCGCACCTCGTCGCCGAGGAGCATCGCAGTGGCGGCGCCCACGCCCGTGAATCCTTTCTGTCCATATGCCGACCAGGTCACCACCGGGTCACTGTCCTGAAACGGCTCGGCGGTGTTCGGGTCGTTCCATTTAACCCAATGGACGCCGTCAAGCGAGAAGGCATAGCCGATGCGTTTTACACCGCAGATGATTTCGTTGTTGCTGGGTTGGCCCGTGTAAAAGAGGTGATAGCTCGCGCCAGGCTTGCCCGCATACACATGCGTCTCGGAGGGCTCGTCATCAATCTTCACGACGCCCGCCGCATAGATCCAGCCGCCGTCCCACGTTCCCGGTTTACCCTGGGTCACTATCGGGTTCAGGCGGCACTTGCGCCAGTGAATGCCGTCTTTGCTCTCCGCGTAGCCAAACTCATTCCGGTAGCCCCGCTGCCCGCGCGTAATGCCGACATGCCACAGTTTGAAGCAGTCCCCGTCCCTGATCATGGCGTGGTCGCCGACCACCATCTCATCCCAGTCCCCGAGCGGCCCCATGTAGAAGACCGGGTTCGCCGGTTCTGGTTTCCAGTGGATGCCGTCGGGCGAGCGCTTAATACCCATGCCGTCGAAGGCTCCGTTACGGCGGTTGCAGGTGGACCAGAACGTAATCCAGTATTGGCCGTCCCATTTCAGAACGTCGGGATCACCGCACTGGTTTCCCGTTGGCCAGTCGCTTGTGTTGTTAAGGTTGACGACGGATTCCTTGCCCGCCGGCCAGGTCCAGGTGATTCCATCCACCGACTCATTATACCGGCCCAGCAGCGAATCCCACATCCGAAACTTGTCATCCTTGATCACGGCGGGCGAATAGTTAGTCAGGTTTACCGGATTCCCCGCGTACGGCGTGACCGGCGACGACGTGATGCCGTAGAGTCCCTTGACGGAAACGTCACTGAACGCGCCGGTCGCCGCGTTGGTGAAGAAGCCCACCCGGCCCACCGGTTGGGTGGTGAAATCCGCTTCTTGCGCCAGCACCACAAATTGTCCGTCAATATAACAGTAGATCGTCGCGTGATCAGCCACCACGGTCACCTCGTATGTTGTGCCCGGTTCCACCGGAAACGGCGCGACCGCCAGGTTTCCCAAATGGTCGCTTTTCATGGGCTCAAAGGCCAGTTCGCGCGATTTTTCAATGCGTACCTCACGGCTGCCCGCCCATAGGCCGACGGTGTAGAACGTATCCGTTGTTTCATCGCCCCGGACGATCAACCGAACCCCGGGGGAAGCCGCCATCGCGCCCACCCTGTCCACCCGGACCTTCGCCTTGATAACGCAGTCCAGCCAGCGCGGCCCCCGTATAAAAGCCCTTGCATACGGCGCCTCCGCGTCTGCTTGCGTCAACGCGCCATTTTCCACCCGCCAATCCCCGGCCTTCGTTTCAAGATTTTCAAACGCCTGCGCCGGTTGCAGCATTTCATTAGCGCGCTCGACTACCGCCACCCCGGCCTCATTGGGCCGTGCCCCTTGCGCCCCGGCAAATACGGCGTGCGAGATGACGACCCCGATCAAAATGCACGGACATTTCGCCCAATAGGTTGAGAGGCGCTTGCAGATCCTAACGATGGCGCAGGATTCGAGGTAATTACTCACGGTCATTCCTTCCCTTTCCGACTCGTTTATGTCTACGGTTTCCGGCCCTTCTTGATCGCATCCACAATCGCGTCGGCGATCGCTTTCATCCCGCGATCACCCGGATGCCCCGCCACCCCGGCATGCGCGATCGGACGCTCCGAACGGGCATAGTTGCCTTCGTCCCCGGCCAGCGCGCTGATATCGACAAAGAATGCGCCCACATCGGCCGCCGCTTGTTTGAGTATCGGGTCTTTGGTTGGGGAGGGCCAGAAGCTGCTTCGCACCACAATCGTCGGAGCCCCGTCCTTCTGGAACGCTTTCAAGAGCGTGCCCAAACGCGTGTGGAACTCCGCTTTGGACTCCTCCGTCGTCAGTTCGGCCACATTTTCGCCGATGGCCAGAATCAACAGGTCCGGCTTGAAATCAATGGTTTCCCACAGTTTCTCTTCAATGGGAAAGGTGGCGTATTGCCGCTCGAAATCGGCAATATTCAGCACGCGGAATTTGGGCGCGGAAAAGCCGCTTTCGGGCATTTCGGAGAGTGCTCGAAGCATCAGATGTACATAATCCTTCTCCGCGGTGCTGGCGGCCATTCCCCAGTTTCCCGTCCAGCCGATGGATTCCGCTGGCCCATGCAGTGTGATGCTGTTGCCCAGAAACAGGATCTTTTTCCCCGTGCTTGGCGCGGTTTCTCCGCCGTTTGGCGCCTCGATGCGCACATCGCTGGTAAACGGGCCTATCTTGATTCCGGCTTCTTCGAAGCTGGTGGCGGCTTTTCCGTTGATCTGCAGGTTCGAGATCATGACGCTCTTGACGTCGTGCGTTTCGTCGAAACCCGACAGCGCAGAAGGTGGAAGCAGCTTGCCCGTCGTCGAGCAGTCGCGCACGACGATGTTGCGCATCGTGCCGCGCTCCCGATCGGTCGACCATGCGCCGCGAAGGATCACCAAGACCAAGAAGTGCGGGCGATGGCCCGGCTGGCCTGTATAGGTCGCGTTGCGGCCGTTCTGTATCTGTGGCGCATAGTTGACGTCGTCGACTTCGAGCCGGATCCGTTCAAACGTCACGTCGTGAATGGCCGCGCGATCGCCGTGTTGCACATCCATGGCGATTTCGGCGGTCCGCACNNAGGCTGTCGTCGAACGAGCGCACGAAACAGTCGCGCACGGTCGCATTCCGGCTGTTGCAGAGGTCGATGCCATCGGCGTTGTACCGCCAGAGACCGATCAGTTTGGTATGGGTAATCTGTATCTCCGAACAGTTGAACGCAGACAAGCACCACAGCGGCGGATCGCGCAGAATCGGGCCGTCGATCGTCACATTGGCGCAACGCACAAGATGAATGCAACCGCCGAAGTTGTCGAGGTACTTGCTCTCGTCAGTGAACCCGAAGTACCGCTCCAGCTCGCTCGAGTCGATGATGCCCGGCCCCAGAATCTTGATATTTGTGGCGTCGGCGGCTTCAAAACAGCCATAGATCACGGCCCCGCCCGCCACATAGACGGTCTCATTGCTTTGCAACGTCACCCTGCCCGGGCGATGGATGCCGGGGCCAAAATACCGCACGCCGGCTGCGTGTGGGTCTACCGTCACCGCGGGCGGATTCGCGAACATGTGCAGGGCTTTGTGCCATCCGTTCACTTCCACGGTGAGCTGTTGCGGCGTATCCAGATGGAAGCGGATGCGGTTGCCCTCGACCTGTGGCTGAATACCCCGGGCCGTCGGCCGGATCGCCACCGATTCGATGGGGCGTGCGCTGACCACCTCGACCTCCACCGGTGCTGTCATATCCCAATAGACGAACGAAGCTAGCTCTGTCTGGTCGATAGGCCGCTGATACCCCGGCCAAACCTGATTAAACGGCATCGCCGACACGCGGCACACATAAACAGGCGCTGCTTGCCCCGCGACAGTTATCGTAAAATCCTCGGAGAGCGGCTCTTCCGGCGGCGCGGGATACACCGTCACGCTCCCCGCCGATGTTCCAGCCGCGTTTTCCGGCGCCTGCGCAAACGCGCCCGGCGTGCTTCCTAAAACCAATACCAGGGCAACAATAAGAATCGCTGTTGAACGTAACATGGGAAACTCCTTAGGAAGCATTTCGAATGAACCCTACGATATTCAAAGGTCTAACGAAAAGACAAACGATTTTGCCGCAATTTTGCGCGCGGAAAGGGTATTTCAACATCGGTGGAGGCATTCATGGGTTATTTGCACGTTCGATGGAGTAAAAGATAAGCCGCGAATCGCGCCGGTTCGGAATGGCGACTTTGAATCCCTCTTCACGGATTTGCCTGCCGTCTAATAGCCAGCTTTCTCCCGAATCATAATCCTCGAACTTCCATTGCACTGCCGGGTCAATTGTCAGGAGGTCAAGGGTCATCTCCCGGACGTCGCTCTTCGCGCGGCGCAAGGCGAGGATCATCCCCTCCCGTTCCGCGGGAAGATACAGGTGATACGCCGTCCAGGCAGCCGGATCGCGTTGTGCGTGGGTCAAGGGGTAATAATCGCCAAAAAAGTACTTCTTGCAGCGTTGCGCCTGAATGACATTTGCCTTGATCTGGAGCCATTCCTGCTCCGTCTTGCCAACGAGCCAGTTTTCCATGCCTGGGTTCAATGCGCTGCGGGCGTCATAGGTATCCAGGATCGTCCAGCCTCGCGTCGCACTTCCCTGAATCGGGAGCCAATGCTGAATCCCGTAACTGTGATCCTGCGTCGACTCCGCGGTCGCTTCCGGAAAACAGTTGTAATCGCTCCGCCAGAGTGGTTGCCCGCGCGAAATCGATTCCAGGTCGATGCGCCTTCCGCCGCTGGCGCAGTTGAGAATAGCCAAGTGCGGGAACGCTGCGCGAAGCGCGTCCCAAAACGCGAAATGGCCCTCGATGAACCGCATCTCGTTCATGCCCCAGCGGTCGGGTTCCGCCGCCGTTTCCAGGTATGGATTCGGTTCGATATTGAAATCCTCTTCGTACCAGTCTATGTTGTACTCACGGACCAGGCCGGAGACAACATCTACCGCCCATTTCAATGATTCGGGTTTGCCGAGGTCAAGAAGAAGCGTTTGCCCCTCACGGATCTGGCCGTCGGCGTTCCCCGTCAGAAAATACTCCGGATGCTCCAGCGTGATCGGCCGTCCGTGAATGGCGCGGCAGGGTTCGACCCAGACCAGGAACTTCATGCCCGCCGCGTGCGCAGCGTCGCTGACCGGTTTGAGCGTGCCATCATGCCAATTCGGGTTTGGCCGCCAATCCCCGGCCATGGGCCCCCAGTCGCCCTCGAAAACGGAATACGACGGCACAACCCCCGTTCCGTACCAACCGGCGTCAAACCAATAGACGTCCAGGGGAATTTCATACGTTTTGATTTTACCGATAATTTCAAGATGCTCCTTCGATGGAATCCCTCCCCAGACGACTCCGGAAACCGGCGCCTCTACCAGTTCGCCGTTGATGCGAGGCGAATACTGCTGCAAGACCAGCCTGCGAAACAGGTTCTGGCCATGGAGGATCTCCCCCTGCCAGTAGAGAACCATATTCAACGGCGACCGTACGGTTTCACCGGGATGAAGGATCGAATCGAAGTTTTCAACACCGGCCAGGATCGTTGATTTCCCTTCCCCCTGGTGATCAAAATAGGCGCGCCAGGCGCCGCTCCAGCCGAGCGCGGTGATCAGCCCGTCGCCGCCGGTCTGATAGTTGAAGAAGGGCAGCCAGATGGCGCTCGAACGTTTATCCGTCGGAATAAGGTAGGCGTGTGCCTGCGCCCAGGTGGCGTTTGTGGGCGTGTCCATGGCAATCCGGCGGCGTTTGTCCCACATCGAATTGTGCATGATCTCGCTCATGAAGTGAAAATCATCCTCGTGCCCCGGTGAGCCGACCGAACGATGCAGAATCGGCATAGAAGCGTCGGCTCCATGCCAACAGGTATCTATTCCCCAGAAATCGTGAACCTTTGCCGAATCGGTTTGACCATCGTTACGGACGCGTACCACCCATTGAAACGCGGGAAAGTCCTGAAATTCAGTAAGCGTCATTTCACAATAGAGCGTGGATTCCGCGTCCTTCCAGTGCAATACATGGACCCGCGTCCCGTCCTGTTGCCATTCCCCGGACACAATGGTTGCGGTCTCCACAGTCACCCAATCCCGGCTGCTTCGTTCGCCGCATTTGAAGGAGAAAGGAAGATCGGCAGTATAGCGTCCCGCGATGGCTTCCCCTTGTCCGAGAAGAAACCGCTTCCACTGCCCCACAAATTCCATCTCCTCCTCCAACGGGCGTGATGCATAGGGCTCCACCGGAAATTCCTCTCCGCGCACAGGGAAAGGGAATGCCATCGTCAAGCACAAGAACAACAGTAAGACATATCGTTTTCTCATCATGTTTATCCTGGGGCATCACGAGTTTTACACCGCCCGGGGCGGCGATTCGCAGCAGAACGGCGCGCACGTTGACACCGTCATCGCGAGCGCAGCGAAGCAACCTCTATGCAATATGGGTTTGCCGCAAACGAGATTGCTTCACTTCCTTCGCAATGACAGGTATTATACAGATCCTGTTATTGGCAAAATTAAAAATGGCTTTCTTGACGAACAGGGGACTGACACGTACGGCATTCATTATAGCGTACTCTTGTTTTGAACAGGAAGGGTTGATTTGGGCAGACCCTCTCTGCGAAGAGGCAAACCTCATGGGATTGGATGGAAACGATACACTGCATATACGCAACGGCTTAGATTTAGCCACAGTGAGCATTATCTTCGGCTAACGGCTCCGTGTTGCAGTCATCATCAGACACCCAAAGTCCTGCGTATCGGCGAGACGTGTCAGATTTATCTTTATTTGTTTCAAAACTGAAATATTTGTGAGCCAATAGATGTTTAATAAATTCTGATAGGGAATGTCAGGACCCAGCAAGCACATGCGGGTTCTGGTTATATTTTCGAAGTACCAGGACAGTGCCACTCACTGTGAAACAAAATATTTGAATACGGTGAGTATGACACTACATGAATCACCAATAAATTTGATCGGCAACGAACCGCACAGAGGAGATAACAGCCTATGCGTTCCATTACAGACTGTTGCTTTGGGAATCAAATACGCCGCTTCGTATACCCTCGGCGAAGGCTTCACATTTGGGTTGCGTTACTGCTGTTCGCGTTGCTGTCAGTACCTTCAGCCCGTGCGCAGGTGCGTTTACTGGAAAGCGAGGCGGTGGCCTCAGGATTCGGCAGTGTGCGTCCGCCGGGGTCCGGAGAGCCCGCAGGCACTGAAGTTTGCGGTCAAAGCACAGCGCCCATCGACCCAAATAGCGTAAACGCGTCAGAAACCGCGACCTGTGGCGTGTCGAATGATTTCGGAGGTGGCACATTCACCAGCGAATTCCTGCTCGACATCGATGACACCCAGGGTTCCGTGTCGGAGATTTTCATCTCCGCCCAGTCCTCCTGTCACACAGATCCCTTCGTGCCGCCTGCATTTCGGCAATCCAGCAACCGTGCAGACGGCGGTGCAGGCGTCACGGTCGAAGTGGAGGTGGTAACGCCCGTTGTGGCGACTTTCACATTCAGCGGTACGGTGGACGAGAACGTGACGACGGCGCCCCCGGGCTCTGTGGGGTCTGGCTTTGGAATCGGCACTTCCTCGGCCTCTCTGCGCTCGCCTTCCCTCTGCAACCCGGGGGTGAACTGTAACCTTGCATTTACGAATTGCCTCTCCTCCGAAACCGGCCCCTGCCAGGAAGGACTGCTGCCCCAGTCACTACCGCTGGAACCCGGCATCTACCTGTTCGAAGTTCGGGCGGGCGTTCGGTCGGAGTCGAATACAGGTTTCGCGCTGGGGCTCGCGGCGGATGCAAGTGCTTCGGCTTCTCTGCTTGTCCGTTTCGAAGCTGAAGCGGAATGTGACCTGACATGGAATGAATCCGGAACGGGCGGTTCCTTCAGCGATGCAGCCAACTGGTCCCCCCCGCAGTCGCCACAGGACAACAATACAGGCTGCAACGATCTTCTCCTCGATCGGCCCGGCACCTACGAAATTACCTATGGCGCCGCCGCCGAGGCCGACAGTATCAGCGTGCTTCAGGGAGAGCCCCGTCTGACCGGCGGTTCACTTACCCTGGGCGGCTTGGACGACACCGCACTAAATGTCAGCGGCGACGCCAGCCTGAAGATAGACGGTGCGCTCGAGGCGGACAGTGTGCTTGTGAGCGGTACAAAACCGCTGCTTACATTGCAGCCCGGCGCGGCGCTCACCGTGGTGACCGCCCTGGAAACGGGACGAGCAGCCAACGAACAAGGCGGGCTTGATTTGGGCGGAGGCGAGAAGCAGACAACCCTTTCCGTTGTGGGCGATATGACACTTGCGGGTGCGGGAATCTCTTTGCTGTCCGGACTGGGCCCCCTGCAATTCGATGTGCTTGGAGACCTCTCCATGGCCGTCTTCCCCGGCAGCGATGCGGGGATGGCGCTGGGCGTGGTTTCAGACGCACCCACCAACCCGATAACTTTCATTGTGGGCGGAGCATTCAACGTGGGCGGTGCGGGTCAAGCCGCCGCGACTGTGGCAGGGCCATTTACCGGCAATGTTGATTCCATGCAACTGGGCTTGTTCGAAGAGGGCATAGGCATTCTTAACCTTATCGAGGGCGCATCACTGACCGCCGCCAATGAAGTACGCGTCGGCGTCCAAGGAACCGGAAGAATCAACGTGAACAGTAACGCAGCGCTCGCGGCGGATACTCTGCTGATTGGCGGTCCGGAACCGGGCAGTGCTGCCGGGACGGATGCGCCTTCACAAATCACGGTGGGCCCCGGCGGCACGCTCACCGTGACGACCACCTTCGAGGTCGGACGCGACGTCAACCAACAGGGCCAGATTGACCTGGGCGGAGGCGAACCGCAGACAACCGTATCCGTGGTGGGCGACATGACCCTCGCCGGAGCGGGAAATGCGCTGTTGTCTGGCCAGGGCCCCCTGCAATTCGACGTGCTCGGTGATCTTTCCATGGCTGTTTTCCCTGGCAGCGACGCCGGAATGGCGCTGGGCGTGGTTTCAGATACACCCACCGACCCGATAAATTTCATCGTGGGCGGAAATTTCAATGTGGGCGGCGCGGGTGAAGCCGCTGCCACCCTGGCCGGATCCATTTCCGGCACTGTGAATACATTGCAATTGGGTCTACTCGAAAATGGTATTGGCATTCTGAACGTTATTGAGGGCGCCTCACTTTCTGTGAACAGCGACGTTCTTGTCGGTGTCGCGGGCCTGGGTACGTTGAACCTGACTGAGGGCGCCGGATTCCAGGCCGTCAATTTGACGGTGGATGGCCTGTCGGGCGAGGATGGATCTGTGCTGCGCTTATCCGGCGCGTCCGGCGAGGTGCCCTCCAGGATGGACCTGGGACTTAACCTTGTCGTAGGCAACGCGAAGCGTGGCATATGGACCATGGAAGGCAGCACCCGGCTGGAGGCGGGCATCATCATCCTTGGTTCCCAGGAAAACGCCACAGGAAGCGCCACCTTGTCCGGTTCATTGGACATCAATGAAAACGATACGCGCACGGTTACGGTATCTGCCAGTGAAGCGATGATGGTCGGCCTGAGCGGATCAGGCAGTTTTGCCTCTGCGGGCATCGCCGATATTCGGCTTGGCGAACTGTCGCTTGCCGTCAACGAGGGTTCCACCGGAAACTACTTCGCCACTGGCGCCCAAAATGCCACCATCATTCAGGAAGACCTGGTTGTGGGTGGCGCGGGCAGCGCACAGTTGGAACTACGCTCCGGAGGCATAGTCGCCGGCGCCTGTATCCTGGGCGCGGAGCGCGGAGGCTTCGGGAACGCCCTCATCGCTGAAGGCGGAGCCTTGATTATTGCGCCCCAATTCCCTCCTGAAGAAAAGGATGAAGAAAAAACGGAGGGTTCCGAAAAGACCAGAATCTCCTTCCTCGGCTTCCTCGAGATCGGGCGCAAAGCCAACGGCATCATCGAACTCTTCGATTCCGCAACGCGCCTCGCGTGTGACGAAGCAATCATCGGCGGGGATAACGCTGCCGCAGGCGGCACCCTCAACGTGGATTCTGGGGCCACCGTTGACTGCACCGGCAGCCTCACGCTGGGCGCCGGCATCGGGCCCGGCCTCGTGCGTCTCGCCGACAGTGCCTCCATGAACGTGGTTACCTCCATTATCATTGGTCCCAACGGGCTCTTCATCACCGGGCTGGCAAACATCACTTCCAGCAACGTCATTGTCAACGGCCGCCTTCGTGTGGTCAACGGACTCCGCATTGAGCGACCTTCGGAAAAGAGCGCATCCGAGGTCAAACTGGCTGGCAGCGGCCCCGCTCTCATTGACGGCAACCTCCAGGTGGGGCCCAGTGGCACCCTCGAAGTCACCGCCGTATCGGGAAATGCGCTCGTTATCACGGGCGCCGCCGACCTTGACGGTACTCTGACCATTGCCCTCCAGCCCGATATCACCTTCTCCGACGGCCAATTGCTCGATATCATCCAGTTTCAGGGTGACGTTACCGGCAGTTTTGCCACTGTCACCTTTTCGAATGCCCCTTCAGGTTTTCAAGGAAGCGTCGATGTTGATGACGGCGCCCTGCGCCTGCGCGTCACCAGTGGCGGGACCACAGACCCAGAGGGCGAAGATGAAGGCGAGGGCGCAAGTCCGGACGAGGGCGAAGGCGAGATTCCTACTGAAGGAGAGGGTGAATGGCAGGGTGAAGAGGAACCCGGACCAATGGGTTGTTGCGCCACAGGGAACAAGAATCTGACGATTAAAGACCTGTTCACCCGAGCCTTAGGAGACTGGCTGCTTGTCAGCATCTCGTTTCTGACTCTGACCGTCTTATCCTATTTCAGAAAGAAATAAAAGGATATAATGACCACTTTCTTATGAACTTAGCTCCACTTTTAAACGGTTTCCAGCAGAATACAGGGAGGCTTGAGTCGGTTTGTTGCCATGTGGGGCCTACCCAAAAGAAAATCCCAGTAATGCGACACGCACGGCAGAGTACTTCAAATAAGACCAACGGGAAGGTGGCATTGGAGCGACTTGTGGCATTGGAGCGACTCCACGCAATTTCTCGGTTTCTGCTATACTGCAATTAAACCATTAATAGCAGTTGCCGGTTCACATCAGGTATCCGTTATGTTTTCTCTACTATACGGGGGGTGAACATCGGCAGGATATCTTGAGCCTACACGAATAACCCAAGAAAGTATACGCCGCGCTCCGCATGGCTATTCTGTATAAAGCCTTTCCGTAGGGTGGTGCAGGTTACAGGAAGGATGACATCATAATGAAAACCCAAAGTGCCGACCCGTATTCATGCTCTTCGACAGAAAAAAGCGTCAAAGAGGTCACGATCATTGCGTTGGTACTGGGCGGCTTGCTCAGTATCCTCATGGCCGCGGCAAATACCTATCTGGGATTGAAGGCAGGGATGACGGTAAGCGCTTCAATTCCGGCCGCAGTGATCAGTACCGCCATCCTGCGGGGCATCTTCCGGCGTGGAACGATTCTCGAGAACAATATCGTGCAAACGATGGCATCGGCGGGGGAAAGTCTGGCGGCGGGCGCTATCTTCACGATCCCGGCGCTTTTGTTGGTCGGCGCCTGGCAGGAGTTCAAGTTTTGGCCTACGACGTTGATTGTCCTGTTGGGCGGGGTGCTCGGCGTCGTGTTCATGGTGCCCTTGCGCCGAGCACTGGTTGTCGAACGGCCGGAACTGATCTATCCTG
>MTKZ01007990.1_pt1 | contig 23062 bp, 19 predicted proteins | sample 1042781 | NCBI WGS metagenome assembly MTKZ01 (sample SAMN06212207, study PRJNA360539) | anaerobic digester metagenome | biome: Wastewater treatment plant; material: sludge; isolation source: anaerobic digester fed with sludge from wastewater treatment plant | place: Denmark: WWTP Viborg ... | reverse complement strand
CGTCATCAACGTGTCCGGTCACCGCATGGGCACGGCGGAAGTCGAAAGCGCCCTGGTCGCCCACCCGAAAGTCGCCGAGGCCGCCGTGGTCGGATATCCCCACGAGCTGAAGGGCCAGTCCATCTACGCTTACGTAACCCTGAAGACGGGCGTGGAGAAATCGGAAGCACTGAAGAAGGAACTGGTCGCCCATGTGCGGACGCTGATCGGGCCCATCGCGACCCCGGAGAAGCTCCAGTGGGCAGACGGCCTTCCCAAGACCCGCAGCGGCAAGATCATGCGGAGGATCCTGAAGAAGGTCGCCGCCGGCGACATCAACGACCTGGGGGACACCACGACGCTGGCCGATCCCTCCGTCGTCGACGACATCGTCAAGAACCGGGTGTAACATGTTATCAGACCCCGGCCTTCGCCCTCGCTGGTGAAGGCCGGGGTTTAAATAAAAAGAAACCAACATTAAAACACTGGATGCACCGCCAAGCCGTGCATTCGGGAAGGAGGAAGATGTGAATATTGTTGCATGCGTAAAACAGGTACCGGATACGGAAGCCCAGATCAAGGTCAAGGGAGACGGGTCGGGGATCGAAGAGGGCGGCATCAAGTGGGTCATGAACCCCTATGATGAGTTCGGCGTGGAAGAGGCCCTCAAACTGAAGGAAAAGCTCGGCGGCGACGTGACCATCGTCAGCGTCGGACCCGCCCGGGCGATGGAAACCATTCGGACCGCCCTGGCCATGGGCGCGGAAAAAGGCATCCAGATCGACGATCCGGCACTGGCCGGCGCCGATGCCTACGCCACGGCCTCCGCACTGGCGGCCGCCATCAAGGGAATCCCCCATGACATCGTCTTCTGCGGCCAGCGGGCCATCGACGACGACTCCGGCCAGGTCGGCTCCATCCTGGCGGAACTGCTGGGCATCCCCAGCGTCACCTTCGCCACGAAGCTGGAGATCGACGGAACGAAGGTGAAGGCCGTACGGCCCATCGAGGGCGCACAGCTCGTGATCGAGACCTCGCTGCCCTGCGTGATCACGGCGACCAAGGGCCTGAACGAGCCCCGCTATGCGTCGCTGCCCGGGATCATGAAGGCGAAGAAGAAACCTGTAGACGTGAAAAACGCGGCCGCCCTGGGCATCGCCGCGGAATCGAAGTCAAAAGTCGGAAAATTCACACCGCCCCCGGCCAGACCTCCTGGAAAGATTATCTGCGCTGACGATACCCCGGAAGGCAAGGCCGCAGAGCTGGCCAAGCTGCTGAGGGAAGAGGCAAAGGTCATTTAATCATCACACTACAGAAAATCACGGAGGATATGAGATATGGCAAAGGGTGTATGGATTGTAGCAGAACAGAGAGACGGCGCGCTGCGCAAGGTCAGCTTCGAGCTGGCCAGCACGGCCCGGAAGCTGGCGGACCAGCTCGGCGATGAGGTGGGCGCCGTTCTGCTGGGCGCCGGCGTGGAAGCCATGGCCGCCGAGCTTGGAAAATACGGTGTGGATAAAGTATTCGTGGCCGACAACCCGGCCCTCGAACCCTATACGACAGGCGCCCATGCAACGGCCGTCGCCAAAGCGGTAAAGGAGAACGATCCCGCGATCCTGCTGCTCGGCGCGACCGCCCAGGGGAAAGACCTGTCCGCCGCCCTGGTGGGCAAGCTGGCCACCGGGATGGCCACGGACTGCACGGATGTCAAGATTGCCGACGGGAAGCTTCTGGCCGTCCGGCCCATGTACGCCGGCAAGTGCTTCGGCGAGGTGGTCGTGTCGGGAACGCCCCAGATGGCATCGCTTCGGCCGAACGTGTTCCCCATCGTTGAGAACGCGAAGGCGGGCGCGGTCGTCAAGTTCGACCCGGGCCTGGGCGAAGCGAAGACCAAGGTCCTGGAAGTGCAGAAGGAAGCGGCCGGCAAGATCGACGTCGCAGAAGCGAACATCATCGTCTCCGGCGGCCGCGGCATGAAAGGCCCCGAGGGATACGGTATCCTGGAGGAGTTGGCGAAGCTTCTGGGCGCGGCGGTCGGCGCGTCGAGAGCGGCGGTGGACGCGGGCTGGCGTCCGCAGTCCGACCAGGTGGGGCAGACGGGAAAGGTCGTTTCCCCGAACCTGTACATCGCCTGCGGGATTTCCGGCGCCATTCAGCATCTCGCCGGAATGAGCTCTTCCAAGTACATTGTCGCGATCAACAAAGACGCGGAAGCCCCGATCTTTGCCAAGGCCGACTACGGCGTCGTGGACGACCTCTTCAAGGTGGTCCCCGCGCTGACCGGCGAAGTCAAGAAATTGCTCGCTTAATTAAATATGTGTGAAACGGGGGGTGGCGGGTGACCGTCACCCCTGTTTTTTGAGGGAGGCTTTATGGAACTGTCACATTTTTCGGTCGGCAATGAAGGAAGGGAAGTCTTCTGGAACGCCGAACATTTTGAGGCGATCCTGTTCATGTTCACCTTCGTGGCGCTCGCGATCATGGGCTACGGCATCTACCGGCGATGGCAGATGTGGACCGCCGTCGGAAAGCCCGAAATCCGGTGGGACAACCGGAACGAGCGGATCAAGCTGCTCCTGCGGGACGGCCTGCTCCAGATCAAGACCTTCAAGGATCTATATCCCGGCATTATGCATGGACTGATCTTCTTCGGCTTTGCGGTCCTGATCTTCGGCGCGGCCTTCGACGCCACGGAATTTCACGTGGCCGAACCCCTGGGGGTCCCCTTCCTGACCGGAAAGTTCTACCTGGTCTTCTCGTTCCTCATGGACCTCTTCGGGCTCGCCGTGCTGATCGGGACGTTCATGGCCATCGACCGCCGCTACCTGCAGAAACCGGAACGGCTGGGCTACAAGGGCGAACCGGACAACACCCCGGATGATGCCATCGTCCTGCTGCTTCTGGCCGGCATCATCATCACCGGCTTCATCATCGAGGCGCTCCGGATCAGCGTCACCTGGCGGCAGACCCCCTGGGAGGTCTGGTCCTTTGCCGGCTGGGCCATCTCGAAAGCCTTCATCGGCGTCAATCCGGACACGGCCAGGGCCATGCACAAAGCCACCTGGTGGATCCACACCTTCTTCGCACTGGGCTTCATCGCCTACATCCCCTACTCTCGGCTGATGCACATCATCACCACGCCGGCCAACCATTTCATGCAGAACATGAAGCCGGTGGGCGCGATCGAACCGATCCGGGACTTCGAGAACGCCGAATCCTTCGGCGTGGGTCAGATCCAAGAGTTCACCTGGAAGCAGGTCTTCGACTCCGACGCCTGCACGCGCTGCGGGCGCTGCCAGGACGGCTGCCCGGCCTACCTGACCGGTAAGCCGCTTTCCCCGAAGAAGCTGATCCAGGACATGAAGACCTACTGGCTGGAACAGGCGCCGCTCGCCATTGCCGCCAAGAAGGCCGCCCAGGTCGACGCGGAGGGCAAGCCGCTGGAAAAGAGCGGCATCGTGAAGCTGCTCGACAAGGTCGATGCCGCCGTGGACCAGGCGATCAAGCCCGCGGGCCTGCTGCCGCCGCCGGAAAAAGCCATGGTGGGCGAGGTCATCAATCTCGACGAGCTCTGGGCCTGCACGAACTGCATGTACTGCATGGAAAACTGCTCCTCCTCGATTGAGCATGTGCCCAAGATCATCAACATGAGGCAGTACAAGGTCCTCACGGAAGCGGACTTCGCTCCGGAGCTGCAGCTCGCCTACCGGAACATGGAAAACAACTCCAACCCCTGGGGCGTGGGATCGCACCTTCGAGCGGACTGGGCCAAGGAGCTGGGCGTCAAAACCCTGGCGGAAGACGCCAACGTGGAGTACCTCTTCTACGTGGGCTGCGCCGGCTCGTTCGACGACCGGGGAAAGAAGGTCACCGTGGCCTTCGCCAAGATCCTGCAGGCGGCGGGCGTCAGCTTCGGCATTCTCGGAACGGAGGAGAGCTGCTGCGGCGATTCGGCCATGCGGGGCGGCAACGAGTATCTCTATCAGACGCTGGCCCAGATGAATATCGAGGCCATGAACGGCTACGGCGTCAAAAAGATCATCGCCACCTGTCCCCACGGCTACAATGCCCTGAAAAAGGACTATCCCCACTTCGGCGGCAATTACGAAGTCTATCACCACACGGAGATCCTTGCCGACCTGATCGCCAAGGGCAAGATCACCTTCCAGAAGCCCGTGGCGGGGACATTCACCTATCATGACTCCTGCTTCCTGGGCCGCTACAACAACGTGTACGAGCAGCCGCGGAAGATCCTCGGCGCCGTCCCCGGCGTGAAGATCGTGGAAATGGAGCGGAACCTGAGCAAGAGCTTCTGCTGCGGCGCCGGCGGCGCGCGGATGTGGATGGAAGAGCACGGCGAGAAGATCAACGACGCCCGGGCCAAGCAGGCCGTCGACGTCAAGGCGGATGCCATCGCCGTGGGCTGTCCCTTCTGCCTCACCATGATGACCGATGGTCTGAAGACGCACGGCATGGATGAGAAGATGTACTCTCTGGACATCGCGGAGATCGTCTGGAAGTCCATGGGGCTGGAGGAAGAGAAGGAACCGGTGCAGGTCTGCGAGGCCCCGGCCGATCTGGCCAACCCTGCCCAGCCGGCCTCTTAAAGATCAAACCGCAAACGAAAGAAAAAAGCCCCGGCACGCAACCGGGGCTTTTTTTATGGCAATTCGGCGACATTTGTCATATATAAATTCGAAGGAATCGGGACACGCGGAATTTTCTCAAAGAAGCCTCGAGGGCGAAAACTTCTCTGTTGCGTCTCCATGCATATTTTCGCTTCATCGCCGGCGGGGCACATCCTGGCGAAGGAAAGAGGCGGGGGCGAAGCTCCGGCATCTTTAGAATTCAGATCCTCATCAAGAAGAAAGGAGCGCGAAAACAATGGCGGGAGAGAGCATTTATCTGAACAAACCGTGGCTGAAGTCGTACGAAAAGGGGGTTCCGGAGTTCGTTAAGTATGAGGACATCTGCCTGCCCGCGATCCTGGACCGGTCGGCGAAGCAGTTTCCGAACCACCCGGCCCTGATCTTCCAGGGGACAACCATCCCCTTCGGCGCCTTAAAGGACATGGTGGACCGCTTCGCCGCCTGCCTGACCGATTTCGGCGTCAAGAAGGGGGACGCCGTCGCGCTCCTGCTGCCCAACAGCATTCCCTGCGTGGCGGCCTATTACGCCATCCTTCGGATCGGGGGTATCACCGTGATGAACAACCCCCTCTATTCCGATGTCGAACTGGAGCACCAGTTCAACGATTCCGGGGCAAAGGTCCTGGTATGCCTGGACGCCCTGGCCAACCGGATGATCGATCTGCGGCCCAGGACAAAGATCAAACAGATCGTGTGGACCTGCATCGGCGACTACCTCAGCCCGGTCAAGCGCGTCCTCGGCCGTTGGCTCAAGAAATACCCCTTCGGCGACGTCAAACCCGCCGTCAACGTCTACCGCTGGCTGGATTGCCTGAAGAAGTACGGGCCCACTCCACCTTCCGTCAAGATCGGCTTCGACGACATCGCCATGTACCAGTACACGGGCGGGACGACGGGCGTCTCCAAGGGCGTCATGCTGACCCATGCCAATCTGAGCAAGCAGGTGCAGCAACTCGAGGCCTGGTTCCCCAAGTTCAGCCGCGGGACGGAAACCATGCTGGGTGCACTGCCCTACTTCCACGTCTTCGGCCTTTCCGTGTCCATGAACCTGTCCATTCACATGGGCTGGTCCCAGGTCCTTGTTCCGCGGCCGCAGCCGGAGCCGCTGCTCGAAGCGATCAAGAGCTTCCGTCCGACCTTCGCCCCGCTGGTGCCCACCATGTACATCGGCATGCTGAACCACCCCAAGCTGAAGGATGTGGACATGAGCTGCATCAAGGGCGCCTTCTCGGGAAGCGCGCCGCTGCCGGTGGAGGTCATCCATGACTTCGAAAAGGCCACGGGCGCCGTCATCGTCGAGGGCTTCGGGATGACGGAAACCACACCGGTGACCCACATCAATCCCTTCGCCGGCGGGGTGCGGAAGGTGGGCAGCATCGGTGTGCCGATCTCCGACACCGAGTGCCGGATCGTCGATCTCGACGAGGGCGTCAAGGACATGCCTATCGGCGAGCGCGGCGAACTGATCGTGAAGGGCCCCCAGATCATGCTGGGCTACAAGGGCAAGCCCGAGGAAACCGCCAGCACCCTCAGGGACGGCTGGATCTACACGGGCGACATCGCGACGATGGACGAGGACGGCTATTTCTACATCGTGGACCGGAAGAAGGACATGATCATCTCCGGCGGCTACAACGTATATCCGCGCGACATCGACGAGGTCTACTACGAGCATCCCAAGGTGCAGGAGGCCTGCTCCATCGGCATCCCCGATCCGAAGCGCGGGGAGAACGTCAAGCTCTTCATTGTGCTCAAGGAAGGGGAGACGGCGACCCAGGAGGAAATGATCGAGTACGGCAAGGCAAAGCTGGCCGCCTACAAGCTGCCCACGGAAGTGGAGTTCCGAAAGGAGCTGCCGAAGACGAACGTCGGCAAGATTCTCCGGAAGCAGCTTCGGGCGGAAGAGCTGGAAAAAAGGAAGAAATGAAAAAACGGCCGCTGGCGGCCGGAAACATTCGCGGGGCGGGTTGCGCGAGGGCAGCCCGCCCTTTTTTATCCTTCAATGCGCTGTGACAATCGATTCAATGCGGCTCAGTTTTCGATCTTTTCGACGAACTCGATTTCGCGCGGGATCTTGTAGGAAGACAGATAGGTCCGGCAGTGCCTCATGATGTCCTTCTCGTCGGCCGGAGCGCCGCCTTTCGGAATGATGAAGGCCTTGACGATCTCCCCCCGCATCAGATCGGGCTTGCTGTCGATCCGGGCCCGCGCCACGGCGGGATGCATCTCCAGGACGATTTCCACCTCGCGGGGATAGACGTTGAAGCCGCTGGTGATGACCATCCTCTTTTTCCGGCCCGTCAGAAAGATGTAGCCGTCTCCGTCGATCCGGGCCAGATCGCCCGTGTGCAGCCAGCCGTCCCGAATGACCTGCGCGGTCATGTCCGCGGCCTTGTAGTAGCCCTGCATCACGTTCTCGCCACGAATGACAAGCTCGCCGACTTCGCCCCGGGGCAGTTCCGTGCCGCCGTCGTCCACCACCGCGGCCTCGACGCCGGGAATCGTGACCCCGATGGATCCCGGTTTGACCGGCATCTGGATGCGGCTGACGGAGCAGATCGGGGCGGCCTCCGTCAGGCCGTACCCCTCGACGAGAATCACGTCGAACTTTTCCCGGAACAGGGGAATGAATTCCGGCGCGATAGCCGATCCGCCGGTGATGCAGAAACGAAGCGACCGGATGTCGTATGATCCTGCCTTGTCGTGAAAAACCATCCCGAGGAAAAGCCGGGGCACGGCCGCCACATAGGTCACCTTCTCATTTTGTATCGTGCCGAAGATGCCGTCCAGCGTGAAGCGCTCCATGAGAACCATGCTGCCGCCGATCCGCAGGGGGTTCAGCATGTTCGCCGCAGCGCCGAAGGAATGGAAGAACGGGATGATGGCAAGGCACCTTTCCCTTTCCGAACTGTCGAATAAGGGCAGCAGCTTGGACTGGTTGAGCAGATTGCCGTGGGTCAGGACGGCGCCGAGGGGTTTCCCGGTCAGCCCGGAAGTGTAGATCATGGCTGCGGGGTCCTCCTCGACAATATCCGGACAGACCGGGCTGCCCGCATTGGCTGCGAGGGCATCCTGAAAAGCGCCGCTGTTTCCGTAGCCGCCGGTCGTGAGCAGATGCCGGCAATGCGGCACATCCGACCGGATCTCGTCGAAGCGCTTCGCCAGCGATGCGGCGGTGATGAAAACTTTCGCATCGCTGTCGCTCAGGAGGTGCCGCAGCTCGTAGGGCGTCGACATGGCATTCAGCGTCACCGCCAAGGCGCCGATCCGGACGGCGGCGAAATAGGAGATCACGAACTCCGGACAGTTGCCGAGCATCAGGGCCACCTTGTCGTCCTTCCCGATGCCCAGTTTCTGAAGATGGATTCCCAGGGCGTTCACATCCCGGTTCAGGTCTCCGTAGGTCAGCCTCGTCTTCTCGTGAATGACCGCCACACGATCCGGATAGCGGCGGCAGCTATCCTCCAGCATCTGTCCCAGGTTCACGACCGTTTCCCCTCCCACGCAATTTTTTGGGTCTTCACTTAACACACTCGCCGAATGTCTTTCAACCCCAAAGGGACGGCGCGGCCGAGAAGCCCTGCCCTCATTCAGGAAAACGGAGACGCTCTTGACACGTAAAAGCTTTTTGCTTGCCCGGCCTGTCCTTTTTACATATAATGCGCCGCAAAATCATTTGAAGTGGAAAAGGAGAACGCAATGAAAAAGACTCTGTTGGCGGTGTTACTGGCGTTGTTGTGGACGGTGTCCGGCGCGATGGCGGCGGACCTCAAGGTCGGCGACCCGGCGGGCGGCTTCAAGCTGAAGGACCCGACGGGCAAGGAATATTCGCTGGACGCAGCGCCGTATGCCGGAAAAGTGGTCATTGTCTTTTACGCCGATCCCGGGTCCAAGGATTTGAACAACGATCTGCAGAACGCCCTGAAAAGCGCCCGGGAAAGCGGCAAGATCGACAGGAAGAACTACGAGGGGCTGGGCGTCGTCAACCTGAAGGACAGCGTTCTTCCGGACTGGATGCTCAAGCGCGTCATCAAGAGCAAGCAGGAGGAAACGAAGGCGACGATCCTGGTGGACCCCAATTATGCCCTGCTGAACCAGTGGGGTCTGACGAAGAAGACATCCAACATCATCCTCCTGGACAAGCAGCGGATCTGCCGCTACCTTTACAAGGGCAAGGTCCCCCCGGCGGACGTGGCGAAGGTGATCGGCTTGGTCCAGGAATACCAGGTCAAATAATGGCGATCCTCATCGACGGCAAGCAGGCATCCCGGGAGATCCGGGACGCCCTGCGGGCCGAAGCGGCAAGGCTCAAGGCGGCCACCGGCATCGTTCCGGGGCTCGCCGTAATCCTGGTGGGAGAGAATCCCGCCTCGCGGATCTACGTCGGGAGCAAGGAAAAGGCCTGCGAGGAAGCGGAATTCCTTTCCCGCGTGTACAGGGTTCCCGCGGAAACGGCGGAGCGGGACATCCTGAAGCGCATCCGCATGCTCAACGACGACCGGAAAATCCACGGCATCCTCGTGCAGCTTCCCCTGCCCGCCCACATCCGCGCCGAAGCGGTCATCGAGGCCATCGATCCCCGCAAGGATGTCGACGGATTTCACCCCTACAACACCGGCCGGCTCTTTTCCGGCAATCCCCTTCACCGCCCGTGCACGCCGCTGGGCATCCTCACGCTGCTGGACCGCTACGGGATTGTCATGGAGGGAAAGGAGGCGGTGATCGTCGGGCGCAGCAACATCGTCGGGAAACCCCTGGCCCTGATGCTTCTGTCCCGAAACGCCACGGTCACCGTCTGCCACACCCGGACGAAGAACCTTCCTGAGGTGACGCGCCGGGCGGAAATTCTCGTGGCGGCAGCGGGAAAGGCGGAGATGATCGAAGCCCACATGGTGCGGGATGGGGCCGTCGTTATCGACGTGGGAGTGAATCGCGGCGCCGACGGCCGTCTGGTCGGGGACGTTGCGTTTGCCGGGGCGGCCGAAAAAGCGTCCCACATCACCCCCGTCCCGGGCGGCGTGGGCCCCATGACCATCGCCATGCTCCTGAAAAACACGTTGCAGGCGGCCGGCTACAAAGACGGGCCGCCATGAGGACGATCGACATCACCACCAACGTCGGGTGCAGTGTCCGCTGCGCTTTCTGCCCCCAGGACAAGCTGCTGCCCGCCTATCGGGACCGGGGCGGAACCCGGCAAATGACCTTCGCGGCCTTTCGGGAAATGCTCCGGAAAATTCCGCCGGACACCGCCCTCGACTTCTCCGGCATGGCGGAGCCCTGGCTGAATCCCGACTGCACGGAAATGCTGCTCCATGCCCATGAACGCGGCTACGAGGTCGCGGCCTTCACCACCACCATCGGGATGGACGAGGCGGACGTGGCGCGAATCCAATCCATTCCCTTCCGCCGTTTCGTCGTTCACCTCCCCGACACGGAGAGATATTCCAAGATCGAAATGAGCGACGCGTATCTGCAAATACTGGCGAACATCGTCGGCAGCGGCATTCCCAACCGCGAGTTCATGACCATGGGCACGCTGCCCCGGGAAGTCGCGGCGGTCATCGGCAGGCGCATCAAGCGAACCCGAATGATGTCCCGCGCGGGAAACCTGACGAACGTCCGCGCACCGGAGCGGTTGGCCGGCCCGATCCGCTGCCGCTCCTGCGGCGATTCCCTGGACCACAACATGCTGCTTCCGAACGGAGACGTCATCCTCTGCTGCATGGATTACGGACTGCGGCATGTCCTCGGAAACCTGCTCGTATCGGATTACCGGGAATTGTTCGAGAGCGAGTCCTTCAAGCGGGTGCAGGCCGGGCTCGATGACGACTCCTTCGATATTCTGTGCCGGTATTGCGAAAATGCCGCATCCCTCGATGAATACGAGCGGCCGGAAAAGAAGAGAAGGTTCGGGAACCTCAGAAGCCTGCTGAAAAGCTTCATGCCGGCGGCAGACGAAAATCGCCCGCGCCCCTGACGGCGCCGGAAAAGATCGGTGAAACCCCTAATGTCCGGTCATCCCGGACCAGATCCGGCTCAGCAGCCCCGGGCGCAACTTCCGCCAGAACTGGTGCACCGTCGACAGGTCCACCTTCTCGATGTCTTCCAGGGCAAAAAAAACGGCAATGTAGCGCTCGAGCAGATTTCCCTGCAGCCGGTGCTTCCGCATCGTGTCAAAAGCGTCGAGTTTGCCGCTTTCGATGACGGGGCAGATGAATGTCATCAGTTTTTCGAAGAGCCATACGGGCGTCACGAAGCAGTCGCACATGTTCAGGTAACCGCATTTTTTCAGATCTTCGAAGGTGCGGCCGGTCCCGAAAAACGCGTTGTAATCCTCCAGAATCCGGTCGATGCAATTGATGCCTTCCCCCGAGAGCGTTTCCGGCTTCCCTTCATCCATGATGATCCGCTGGTCGTAAATCTTCTGCACGTCATGGCTTTCCAGGGAGATGTGAACATCCTTGCGGCCCGCGATCGCGGCTTCGATCAGGGCCGTGAGATCGGTCCTGCTGCCCGGAAGGATGCGCCGCTCCATCTCGGCCTCCAGCCGGAGCGCCTCCAGCTCCCTGCTGTCCCGGTGGCTGCCGTCTCCGATCAGCCGATGCTCCTTGTCGTAATGGTGAACGCCGATGTAATCGAGCCCCTCATGCAGCCGGTTCTTGTAGATGCAGTACAGGCCGGTCAATTCGGCGTAGTGGGGCAGATCGAGGCTGACGGGGTAATCGAACTCGCTGATGATCCGGTATCCTTTTTGAGGATTGTACCGGATGTCCTGACGGCCGAGCTTCATGAAAGTGTAGTGCCGGCTGTCGAAACCCGGATCGTGCGCGTACAGGTCGTCCCAGATGACGTTGTGGCACATGATGAAAACGGTCCATTTCTTCGGGGCGTCAGGCAGTGGGTCGGTCATTGCGATCCGGTTGGCTCCTCTTCGGGGAGATTGCGGGGCTGGGCTGCGTGCAGTCCAACGGTGAGCGTTTATCGAATTTTATCTTGAAAAGCAAGGATTTAATGTTTCATCGCGGCTTGAGACATGATATGCAGACCCGAATGTTTCACGCTTTTCCCGCATGGTGCATGGATATGCCGCAACTGACGAAAAACGCCCCCACGACCCCAGACTTCATGGCCACGGAGCCGGCGCCGGGCTGCTATGTCTGCGGCGCCGAAGGCCACACGCTCTATTCGGGCCTCACCGACCCCCATGGCAGCGCGCCGGGTGAATGGACGCTCAAACGCTGCCCGAATCCGGACTGCGGACTGGTCTGGCTGGACCCGATGCCCCGCAAGGAGGAACTCTGGAAGGCCTACCGCGTTTATTACACGCACCCCGATTATGCCGCAGAGGAGAACCGGAAACCGGACCCGCTGAGCTTCCTGCTGCTGAAGATCCACAAACCCTTCTTCAAGCTGTTCGAACACGCCGTCGGGATGCGGGGAGTCGAAAAGAAATGGCGGAGAAAGGCCGATGTCATGTTCCTCGGCGATGCGCCGGCGGGGGGCAGGCTCCTGGATGTCGGCTGCGGGAAAGGGGACCTGCTGGTCCGGCTGCTGCAGCGGGGATGGAACGCGGAGGGACTGGAGGTGGACGCAGCGGCCGCTGCGGCCGCCAGCGGGCAGCGAGGCCTGAAGATCCATCAGGGCGAACTGGAGAGCCACCGGTTCCCGGATCACTCCTTCGACGCCGTCACCATGAACCACGTGATCGAGCACGTGCCCGATCCGGTCGCCCTGCTGAAGGAGTGTCTCCGCGTGTTGAAGCCCGGCGGCGAGCTGGCCCTGGCCACGCCGAACATCCGGTGCTTCGGCCACCGAATGTTCGGCCGGAACTGGTCCCATCTCCAATCGCCCAGCCACCTGCGCCTGTTCACGAAGGCGAGTCTCGCAGCATGCGCCGCCCGGGCCGGTTTCCGCTCCGTCCGCGCTTTCTGCGCGCCCGGTTACGCCGAAGGGGGCGCCATTCGGGTCAGCATCGAGCGGGCGGAAAAGGCCGCCGGCAAAAGGCGCCGGGAATTCTCCAAATGGGTGGAGGCATCCTACCTGAAAGTGACCGCCTACTACCTCTTTTTCGTGAAGGGGTTGGAAGAGGCGGGGGAGGAAATCTTTCTTGCGGCAAAGAGGGAGAAATGATCCCGGTCATCCGGAGCGCGCCGTGACAAAGTGGAAGATCTTCATCACGTTTTTTCAGAACCTCTACGACGAGCACTACAGCGCCGATCGGACATGGAACCCTGAAAACTACACCTTCGTGAAGGTCAACGACCGTTACGCGCCGGAGCTGGCTGAAAACCGGCTGCCCTACGACATCTTCGTCGAGCACGACTTCCCCGTCTTTCGGCCGGACCTGCAGGAAAAGGGCTACTGCGAGAACAGCGTGATGTGGCACCTGTACAAAAACGGGGTCCACCGGAACTACGACTACATCGGGTTCATCGAATACGACCACGTCCTGTCGCCGGGCTTCACGGAGAAGATGCAGAAGCGGCTGGACACCGCGGACGGGGAGATGATCTTCTCCTTCCAGTACTTCACCTTCCGCCAGCTCTGGGACCAGGCCATCATCATGAACCCGCACCGGCGCGAGAAGGTGGACGGAAGCCCCGATTCTCCGTGGAACTGCATCAGCCTGATCCTGAAGGAGTACAACCGATACTTCCAGAACTCCCACCGGCTGGACCGCCTGATCGCGAAGAACTGCTTCCCCATCTGCCATGCCCTGCTCATGCCCTCGGCCATGTTCGACCGGCTCATGCCCTTCCAGGCGGCGGTCATGGAGTCGGGAAAGGTGGAGCGATACCACCGCCACAACTGGCGGGCGCCGGCCGTGCTGATGGAGCGCTATCTGGCCGTATCGCTGGCGCTCGAGGATGCGCCGATCGACTGTTCACTGCTGCTGGAGCACCGGGAACTCCCCGTCAAGGTGCTCAAGCCCGACTGGTTCAAACCCTCCGCCTGGCGAAAGACCGTTGCGTACCTGCAGCGGAAATTCTGAGCGCCGCGGCGGAGGGACAGGCAAAACGGATCTGACCTTGATTGACCTGAGAAAAACGATCACCCATCTGAAGCGGTACAACCGGCGTTACTTCCGGCACAAGGCCTACGATCTGCGGGTCCGCCAGCGGATCGCGTCACAGATCGGCCGCCGCCGGCTCGACATGAAATATCCGGGATTCTGTGAGAAATACCGCCTGTCGCGAGAGGATTATCTTCGGAAAATAGAACCTTTTTACCGGGAGTATGTCGAAACCGTCTCCAGCGAAATCATGGCATCCTCCCCGGAGCTGTCCGTCTTTGTCCTTTTTCTGTGCGACCTGATCCAGCCCGAAAGGATTCTCGATCTCGGCTCCGGCTTCAGTTCCTTCCTATTCCGTGTCCACGCCCTGACGGCCGGGAAACAGCCCGTCATCTGGTCCGTCGACGACTCCGGGGAATGGCTGGCCCGGACGGCGGACTTTCTGGCCTCGCACAACCTGCCGAACGATCATTTGACGACCTGGGACGCCTTTTCCGAAACCCAAACAGAGCGTTTCGATTTCATTTTTTACGATCTCGGCCCCTTTCCCTTCCGGATGGCTTGCCTGCAACCGATGCTGGAGAAGATGACCGCGGACCACGGGGTCATCGTCCTGGACGACATGCACGCAGCGGAATACGGGCTCTTCGTAAGGCACGCACTGAAAGGCACGCGCTTCCGGGCATACGACGCAGGCTGCTACACACGGGATCATTTCAACCGGTTTTCGATGCTGCTGACCTACTGAATGCAGGCCGGGCTTTGATGCCGTCCGAGCGCGCACCGGTTCCCGCCCGAGAATTCACCGCTGCGCCGCCATCGGACCCGGTTTTTGCGGACATTCCGATCGGTCAACCTGGCGCGCCGTTCGGAGCGGCCGGCTCCCGAAGGTGAAGGCGCCAGAGGATGACCATCATGGCGCACTGGATGTAGAGGACAACGGAAATGGTGAAGCCCAGGTAGCTCTCGAACACGCCGATCACCAGGAGCGCGAAGAATGCGACCATCAGGCAGATCGACCAGCGCCTGAGAAAATCGTCGCGGCTGTTCCGCGCGACGGACCACCCTGCACGGAAATAGCTGAAAGCCAGGTAGAGGAAAATCAGAAGACCGACGATGCCTGTGCGGGCGGCCACATCGACGTAAATGTTGTGGGGATAGTAAAAGGACGACAGCCAGCGCTCATCCAGCCTGCTGTCCGGATCGAGCTTTGCGTTGTACCGCTTCACGAGCCTTTTATTGGCATAGGTATCCATGCCGAAGCCGATGCCGGTGGCGGGGTGGTCCTTGATCATCTCGATGAACGGTTTGGACAGGAACAGCCGCGGGTCTTTCTGGACGCTGTCGGCGAGATCGCCGGTCAGGAGCCTGGACTTGACGGGAAAGAACGCGACCGCGGCCGCAATGATCAGGGTCAAAAAGACGGCCCGCTTCCTGTGGTTGACCGTGAGGGCGACCAGCGACAGAAGCAGGACGGCCGCGGAGTAGCGGCTTCCGGTCAGGAAGACCGCCGTGGCGATGACGGAAATCGAGAGCAGCAGCAGCGCCCGGACGCCAAGGCGCTTCGCCCGGAACGACTCGTTGGCGGCCAGGACAACCGGAAAAATCAGGACCACGCTGAGGATGTTGACGGGAATCTTCACGTCGAGAAGCCGGGCCGACAGGGGGTTTCCCTGGATGAGATAAAAATAGATCATCAGTCCGGCGGCAAAAATGGCCGTCGAGATGATGAACGTCCGGACCAGCAGGAGGAACCGCTCCCGGGTCCCGAAGAAAGTGACGATCAGGTAGAATAGCAGGATGTATTTCACCAGGTGCCCGTAAAAATCGTGAATGCTGTTCGACCGGTTCAAAGCGAAAAAAAGGCCGACGAAGGCCCAGGCGACAAACAGGGCGAATGGGAGGGAAAGGGGCGATTTCAGCGAAAAGGGTTTTTTCCTGAAGGCAACCAGGCCGACCGCAATGCCCAGCGCCGTGTAGAAGGAAATCTCCTGGGTGGCGGTGTTGAAATGAAAGGGGATGACGAAGACAAAGACCGTGATCAGCGCGACTACCGAACGGTCCAGCCATAACGGCGCATTTTCGAAGAACTTCATCTCCCTCACATCGAACACGGACCGGTGCGCATTCGGCATTCTGAATGGCCCGGCCAAAGCGGATATTTTCGAATGCTTCCCATATCACGCTCACGTAAGAAATTCACCATTTTAATCGAGAAATGATTGTGATAAGCAGCTTCGAAAACAGTCCAGCAGGCCATGCGCTCGAAATATGGAAAAAACACCTTCGGAACAGCCCCGATCCCCTCTTTCCGTCGCGATCATCACCCTGAACGAAGCGGAGCATCTGCCGGACTGCCTGAAAAGCGTTTCCTTCGCCGCGCAGATCGTCGTCGTCGACTCGGGTAGCACGGACGACACCGTCCGGATCGCCCGGGATTCGGGCTGCGATGTGCACCTGGAGCCGTGGCAGGGGGGGTTCGGAAAACAGAAGCAATTTGCCGTTGACCACTGCCGGCAGCCCTGGATCCTCGTCCTGGACGCCGACGAGCGGATTCCAATCGAAACGGCCGGGAAAATCATCGAGATCGTGGCGAACCCCTCGCCCCCGGCCGACGGCTACAGCTTTCCGAGAAAGAACTTCTTTCAGGGCCGGTGGATCCGGCATGCCGGGTGGTGGCCGGACCGGGTCACCCGGCTCTTTCGAAAAGGCCGGGGAGACATGACGCCGGCGGCGGTGCACGAAGCCGTGAGCGTGAAGGGCGCCGTCATCCCGCTGGACTGCCCTCTCGAGCACAAAACCGAAAGCGACTTCACCCGCCTCCTCCTTAAGATCGACAAATATTCCACACTCGGTGCGCAGGAGGCCTTTGCCGAAGGACGGCGGGCAACCGCCGGAAGCGCGGTATACCGTGCGTGCCTGACCTTTCTGCAGGATTATTTCCTGCGGCTGGGCCTCATGGACGGGCGCCAGGGGTTGACGCTGGCCGCGACCGACGCCGTCAACAAGTTTTTCAAGTATGCCAAGCTGGCCGAACTCTGCCGGCAGGCGGACGCCCACGACCGCGGAGCGTGAAGCCGTTTTCATGAAATCCTCTCCACCGGACAGACATATCCTGATCTTCGAGCCGGGCAGTGTCGGCCACCGCCTGACATGGCTTCGGTATGTGACCGAGGACTTTCTCGAAATGGGCTTTAAACTGACCTGGGCGGTCGATTTCAGCACACGGGCCAGGCCGCTCATCGAAGAGCAGCTCTCCTCGCTGCTGCCGCAGGTCTCGGTCCTTTCCCTTTTCCATGAGAACGGCCGCTGGCGGCGGGGCGGAAAAATCCGATCGTTGGAGGAATGCCGGGAAATCAGTCAGGCGGGTGAGGTTTTTTTGAACGAATTCGATGAGGTCGCCTCCGGCGTGCTCCGCAGCGCCGCGGTCGGCATGATGCCCCCTCCGTCCCTGTGCGGGAAGCTCAGCGGCGTCTATTTCCGCCCCCGGTTCCTGACACACCCGCGCCGTCCCGCCGGAAACATGATCAAAGCCGGCGGCTTTGCGCGCCTCTGCCGCCAGGGATGGTTCCGGAACCTGTACTTCGTGGACGAGTACCTTTTCCCCGCTCTCTGGAAGAACGATGCCTCCGGCCGGTTCCATTTCCTGCCCGACCCCTGGTCCGGGGATTTCTCCTTTCCGGCCGAAACCGCCCGCAAGCGGCTGGGCATCCCGCCGGACCGGATCGTCTACCTGCACTATGGGATGGGGGACCGGCGCAAGGGCCTGCATCTCGTTGTCGAGGCCATGGGGACCCCGGCCGCGGACCCGCGGATGTTTCTGTTGTGCGCCGGCCGGATCAGCGATGACCGGCATCTCCTCGACCGGCTGACCGGGCTCGAAAAAGCGGGGGCGGCAAAGCTGATGAACCGCTACGTCTCCGAGGAGGAAGAGCGCCTCTGCTTCTGCTGTGCCGATGCGGTCCTGCTTCCCTACATCGAGCACTACGGCTCCAGCGGCGTCCTGTCCCGCGCCGCAGCAGCCGGGAAGGTAGCCATCGTTTCCGACGAGGGACTGCTGGCGAGACGGGTTCGCGACCATCGCCTGGGGCTTCTCTTCCCGACCGGAAACATTCGTGAGCTGCGGCAACGGATGAACGACATGCTTGACATGGAGCCGGCCATTCGCCGCCGCTACCGTGATGCGTCCCTGAGATACGCCGAATCCTGTTCGCGGGAGGCCTTCCGGAAAGCGCTGACGTCACCTTGGAGATCCTGATGCCGGAGGTTGTTCCCTTGCAGCGAAGTGCGCGAAGCATTCTCATCGTACAGCTCGGAGACATCGGCGACGTCGTCCTGTCCATACCGGCCTTCCGGACCGTCCGGGAAAATTTTCCGGAGGCGAAGGTGACGGTCGCGGTCCGGGCAAAGGCGCACGAGTTGATTGCCCAGATCCCTTGGGTGGAAAGCGCCATTGCCGTCAATGAAGACAGGCGCTCACCCCTGGGCGAGCTTCGCCACCAGCGGGAGTTTTTTTCCCTCGTCCGCCGGCATCGCTTCGACCTCGCGTTCGACCTTCGGACGGGAACCCGCGGGGCCATCCTGGCCTGGCTTTCCGGGGCAAAAGAGCGCGTCGGCTTCTTCGACCCGGAAGGCCATTGGCGAAACCGCCTTTTCACGCGACTCTACCGGCTCGACTACCGGTTGCCTCAGCATGTGTCGGCGTACTACTCCAGCCTGCTGCGGGCGCATGGGCTGACCGTCAGCGAAGCGGCGCCCGAGATGCGCGTCCCCCCGGAAATGAGGGAAGGGGCCGTAAAAATCCTTCAAGCCGCAGGCTCCCCCGCCGAATTGCCCGTCATCGCGATCCAGCCTTTTTCACTCTGGCGCTACAAGGAATGGGATATTGACAAGCTCGTCCTCCTGGTGCAGCGGATTCTGGCGACCTGCCGCGTCTCCATCGCAGTCACGGGCTCGCCGGACGAGCAGAGCCGGGCGGAAGACATTGTCGGCCGCTTTGGCCCTGACACGCCGCATGTTTACAACCTGGCGGGAAAAACGACTTTGGGAGAGCTTTCGGCCCTCATCGCGGCCTGCCGGCTATTCATCGGTTTGGACAGCGCGGGCATCCATATCGCCGCCGCCGTCGGGACACCCACCGTCGCGATTTTCGGTCCTTCCGCCCCGGCCTCCTGGGCGCCGATTGGAGAAAGCCACGCATTCGTTCAGAAGGATCTGCCCTGCGTCCCCTGCCGGCAGAAAGGCTGCAACGGATCGGGGGTCAGCCGGTGCCTGGAAGAGCTGGATGTGGATGAGGTCTGGAGGACGGTTCGAATACAACTCAGCAGACTGGGGTTTGACGCCGCATGAAACCCGCCGAACCGATCAGAATCGCCGTGGTCATTCCCAAATACGGACTCGTCGGAGGCGGTGAGAAGCTGGCGGCGGAACTGACCGAACGGACCGCACGGCAGTTTCCCTGCGAGATGCATGTCTTCGCCAACCGATGGCAGGCGGGCTCGGGCCGGATCCGGTTTCACAGGGTGCCCGTCATCGCCTTCCCCAAATACCTGACCACGGTGAGCTTCGCCTGGTTTGCGCAGCGGCAGATCGCGGCCATGGGCTTCGACCTGGTCCATGCCCACGAACGGGTCTTTTCCGCCGACATCGTCTCGCTGCACAGCGTGCCGCACCGGTTCTGGGTCCGGGAAGTCCGCGGAAAGCGGCTCCTCAGCCTGTTCGACCGGGCCACCATTCACGTGGAAAGGCGAATGGTCTTGAATGAAAAGACGATTTTCCTCCCGGTTTCCGGCATCACCCGGGACCGCTTCGTCGCTGAATACCCCCACTGCTCGGGCCGAACCGAGGTCCTCCATCCAGGCGTGGATGCGGCGGCCTTCGACGCTTCCGACCGGGATCGCTGCCGCCGGGAGATCCGCGGGCAAACCGAATGGCGCGAAGAGGACACGGTGCTGCTGTTCGTGGGCATGAATTTCGAGCTGAAGGGACTGGACCCGCTGATCACAGCCGCGGGCAGGGCCAAGGCCGCCGCCCCGGGCAAACCACTGAAACTGCTTGTCGTCGGCAAGGGCAACGAGAGCCGGTACCGCAGTCTGGCTCGAAGCGCCGGCATCGGCGACGATGTTCACTTTACCGGGGTTCGCAGGGAGAGGATGGAGGATCTCTACCTGGCCTCCGACTTCTATGCCATGCTTTCCTCCTTCGACACCTTCGGAATGACCGTGCTGGAGGCCATGGCCGCCTCGCTCCCGGTCATCGTCAGCCCCGGCGTGGGCGCGCGGGACCTCGTCCGTGAAGGGGTAAACGGCTTCATCGTCCCACGGGAGGACATCGACGCGATCACCGCCAGAATCCTCCTGCTCATGGACCGGGGGAAAAGACGCGAAATGGGGGCCGCCGCAAGGGAGGTTGCGCAGGCACACACCTGGGATGCCATGGCTCAAAGGATCACGAAGCTCTACGAAGAGATCCTGGCCGCCAAATCCTGTTGACAGGCAAGACCATATCCAATAGATTCCCGTGACAGGCGAAGATGTGGCAACCCCATCAAGCTGCGGTGAATCTGTTTTTCATGGAATTCGGATTATTCAGCCGATGACACTGGTAAGAATCGTCAAGGACTGGGACTGGCCCGACCTGCTGCGCCAGACGCCGGGCGAAAAGGGCGTCTGGGACGGGGTCCGCTTTACCCTCGACGATGTCACGGAGTGCGACTACCTGGTGATGCTCAACAACCGCATGAAAACCGAGACTCGGGCCATCTGCCCCCCGGAGCATGTCTGGGCCCTCATGCAGGAGCCCTATGAAAAAGGCTTTTCGGACTGGATGGTCGAGGGGCACGAATGCTTTGCCAGGGTCCTGACTCATCACATTCCGCTGAAAGACCCGAAATACGTGGCCTCCCATCCGGCCATTCCCTGGCACGTGAACCGGACCTTCGACCAGTTGACATCCTGCCCGATTCCCGAAAAGATGAAGGGATTGTCCTGGGTGATCGGGGACGCGATGGACCTGCCGGGCCATATTCGCAGGTGGTCCTTTCTCGACTTCATTCGAAAAGCCGGATTGCCGATCGACGTCTACGGAAAAAAAATCCAGTACATAGAAGACAAATGGGACGGGCTGGCGCCGTACCGGTATTCGCTGGCGATTGAAAACAACAGCGGACCGGACTGCTGGACGGAGAAACTGGCGGACTGCTTCCTCACCTGGACGATTCCTTTCTATTATGGCTGCACCAACCTCGAAAGCTATTTCCCAAAGGAATCCTTCATCCGCATCGACATCACCCGCCTTGAGGAAAGCCTTGAAAAAATCAGGACAACCATGGCAGGCGAGGAATGGGAAAAGCGCATTCCCGCCCTTCAGGAGGCCCGCGATCTCGTGCTGCACAGATACCAGATGTTTCCGCACCTTTCCCGTCTGATTGCGGTGCAGCCTTCAGAAAGCACGAAGAAAGCGAACCTGACGATACCGCCCTACCGGCGAAGCGCAAGGGCATTCTGGAGCCGGGCCGGATACAAACTGAGGAAGAAGTTCGGGAGGCTGGAGCCTCATCGGTAACATGATCAGTGTAATCGTCTCATTCTATGAAAGGCTGGAGCAGATGCGTTGCTGCCTGGACGCACTCGCGCTCTGCTCTCAGGATTTCGACGAAGTGGTCATTGCCGACGACGGCTCGTCCGGTGAAACCGTCCGGCGCTTGAAAGAGATGCTGAAGGCATACGATTTTCCCGTCACCCATGTATCCCACCCCAAGGAGGGATTCCGCCTTTCGGCAACGCGCAACAACGGCATCCGGCATGCCCGGGGCGACTATCTGATCTTCCTGGACTGCGATTTTCTCGTCCTGCCCGACGCGATACGGTATCATCGGCAACTTGCGCGACCGGGGCGATTCGTAGCGGGCTCGTGCAAGTATCTGACAGAAGAGCAGTCGCGCATCATTCTCGATGCGAAGATATCCCCCGATCTGCTGGAGCGCTTCTACGGGGAGCTGCCGGAGCGGGACATCCTCGCGCAGCATCGCCGCTACATCAAAAGGTCCATCCTGATCCGGCTTGGCCTGGCAAGCCCACGAAAACAGAGCCTGGGCGGCCATCTGTCCCTCTACAGGAAAGACATGGAGCGGATCAACGGTTACAATGAGGATTTCGTGGGCTGGGGCGGCGAGGACGAGGATTTGGGCGTCCGCCTGGCCGCCGCGGGCATCCACTGTGTCTCCGCCGTCCGCTACGCGCGGGTCATGCACGTCTGGCACCCGAGCGTCCCCAAGACATCCCGCAACAAGAACTGGCACCGGGGAACCGCAAGGGACTACTTCATCAGGAAGAAGATCAATTACCGATGCGCAAACGGCCTCGTGAAGTGATTCAAAAACCAGACAACATCAGCGTGAACCCCCTCACATGCACGGGTCCTGTATCGAATCATTCAAAACAGGATCGGAGGATAAGAGGGATTATTCACTCCCCTTAGCATTCCCGACGCGCAAGGCTTATGGATTCGGGGCCAGGGCGTCGACTGACTGGGTCGCTCGCACCAGGCCGGGCTGCAGCGTCGCCGGCTGCACCCCCATGTCCGCGAACAGGTTCACGGTCGCCTGCTGCATCCGTACATCGGGAGGAGGTCCGCTGATGTCGTGATACGCGTCGAGCCCCCAGGACCATTGAATGGTGCCGGCGCCGAAAACGAGCGCGCCGCTGCCGTGGCGGTAAAGTGAAAGGCTGTGCGTTACGACGCCCGGCGGTGAATACGTATAGCCGCTTCGGATTTTATAAAGATCCACCGCGACCTTCGTCGTGGACAGCCGGATCAGGCCCGAAGGCAGCCATCCGTTGTCCCTCACCTCATCCCACTCGAAACCCAGCATGCCCGCCGCCAGTTGCGCACTTTGCCCGTCCGCCAGCTTGTCGATCCCCGTGTTGCGCCAGAACGGGTATTTTCCCTCGCTGGCGGAAACCGTGATCGGGTCATACCGGGGTGCGTCGACGGCATACCATTGCCCCGTCAGGGCGTTTTCGGGGTAAACATCGCGCCACATACCGGTCCAGGATTCATAAGACTTGGGCTTTTCACCATCCCAGTTCTCGTGGTAGCAGACCAGTGTCCGGTAAGGGGTGCCGGAGCCGTCGATGCTGGCCTCCCAGCGCGTCTTCCAGTAATACTCGTTTCCCGTGAAGAACCCGAGGTGAACGCCTGCCGCCCGCGCCGCCTCGACATTGGCGCGCTGCCCCGCCGACACGTACTCGTCGTGGCCGACGGAAAGGAAAACCTTGTGCGTCTTTGGCGTTGCGGCGCCCCGGCGGTCCGTGTCCATGGCGGATGCATAGCTGACGTTGTATCCGTTGGCCTCGAGCCAGCGGATCATCGGATACTCGGTGTTGAACAGATAGGTCTCCCGCTCGAAGAACTGCGACGT